>ENA-OQCE01000319-OQCE01000319.1-human-gut-metagenome-genome-assembly--contig:-NODE-319-length-23526-cov-15.295996_pt1 | contig 23526 bp, 33 predicted proteins | sample MGYA00242495_ERZ504572 | MGnify/ENA primary metagenome ERZ504572 (study PRJEB26092, sample SAMD00036228) | human gut metagenome | host: Homo sapiens | study: EMG produced TPA metagenomics assembly of...
GGCCGCCCCGTAGCGAGGCCCCGGACCTTTACTCGCTATTTCGGACAGTCCTGGCTCACGACGGAGGCGCCACTGGCGCCTCCTGTTCGTGCGGAACTCATATCGAGCAAAGGTCCGGGGCCTCGCTACGGGGCGGCCAAGTTGATGTAGCTGAGATGCAGCATGCGGTCTGCTCACTCCTCGAAGTTCTTAGCGGAAATAATTCGAGCTGCAGCTGCGATTTACTTGCGATGGCGGTTGAGCCGCAACCCAGTTTTTATTGGACCTCGAACCCTATGCTCGATGTTCGCTTCGTTCATTGAGTTACCCTTTGCATGAGGCCGGGACATATCGTCCCGCCCGCAGTTTCGCAGGCCGAAGGCGAGAATGTTTGAGGACGGGATGATATGTCCCGGCTCCCAGGAGAGTTACCTATGAACTACGCGAACATAAAGTATTTCGACATTGCTGATGGGGAAGGCGTTCGTACTTCTCTGTTTGTGAGCGGGTGCCGTCGTGGGTGCAAGAACTGCTTTAACTCTGTTGCGTGGGACTTTGCTGCGGGCGAGCCGTTCGATCGTGCTGTCGAGGACAAGATTATCGAGAGCCTCGATCATCCTTTATTGACGGCCTGACAATTCTAGGCGGCGAGCCTATGGAACCTGAGAATCAGGCGGGGCTCGTTGAGTTTATCGAGCGTGTTCGTGCCGCTTATCCTGCGGGGTCAGGAAAGACCATTTGGTGTTTTACCGGCGACGTGCTCGAGGAGCTTATGCCGGGTGGTCGCCACCATACCGAGGTCACGGACCGTATCCTTACCTGCTCGATATGTTGGTGGATGGCCCGTTTGTTCAGGATCTGTACGATATCTCATTGCGTTTTAGGGGCTCGAGTAACCAGCGTGTGATCGATATGAACGCTACGCGCGACCGTGCTGAGCGCGAGGGCGTTGCGCTTTGTGATGCGGTTGAACTTTGGCGTGATGATCCGGTCTATTCGACCCATACTATGTAGCTTGTGGCCGATGCCGGAGGGCGTGGTACCATAGCGCGAACGTGAAATCGGAAAAGTGAGGCCAGATGGTCGATCAGGAAAAAGTCGAGGCCGCCATTAAGCTGCTGCTTGAGGGCATAGGCGAGGACCCAACTCGTGAGGGCCTGCTGGAGACCCCGGCGCGCGTTGCCCGTATGTATGGTGAGATCGCCGGCGGTATGGACCAGGGTGCCGAGGAGCACCTGTCCAAAACCTTTGCCGTCGCTTCGAACGATTTGGTTATCGAGCGCGACATCACGTTCTACTCGCTGTGCGAGCACCATTTGCTGCCGTTTTATGGCAAGGCCGCCATTGGCTATATCCCTAACGGTCGGGTGGCTGGCTTTCCAAACTCGCCCGCACGGTTGAGGTTTATGCCCGCCGTCTGCAGCTGCAGGAGCAGCTGTGTGCGCAGGTTGCCGACGCTCTCATGGATTATCTCGCTCCCCAGGGAGCGATTGTGCTCATGGAAGCCGAGCATATGTGCATGACCATGCGCGGCGTGCAAAAGCCCGGCACCAAGACCGTGACGCTCGCTCGCCGCGGCGTCTTTGAGACTGATCCCGCGCTCGAGGAGCGGTTCTTTAGGATGCTGGGCCGTTAGCATGAGGGTCGTCAACGACTTTACATCGAAGACCGATGAGGGGACGTCGCGTCGCGGCTTTATGGCTTCGGGCTTGGCTCCCTTTGGTGCCATGCCTCGCATTGATTACATTTGCGCCAACGGGCTGTTCCGGCGGCACCTGGGTAACATTGCACAGTTGGAATCGGGGCGCATCTTCTGCCGCCACGGTATTGACCATCTTCTCGATGTCGCTCGCATTATGTGGATCAAGAATCTCGAGGAACAGCTCGAATTTGACCGTGAGGTCATCTACGCCACGGCACTTCTTCACGATATCGGCAAAGATGAACAGTATGAATCGGGTATATCCCATGATGTTGCAAGCGAACGCGTCGCTGATGCGATTCTCGGCGGCATGCCCGATGATGTGGCGTTTGAGCCGGCCGATGCCGCAGCCATTAAGACGGCCATTCTGGGCCATCGAAAGCTGCGTGTGAACAGCCAACCGCTTGAGCGTCTGCTCTATGCAGCCGACAAAGCGTCGCGCGCCTGCTTTGCATGCCCCGCGCGCAATGCTTGCAACTGGAGCGATGATAAAAAGAACCTGTCGATTCGCGTGTAGTTAGTTTGCGCGGTCGGGGTTCTAAACGAAGGAGACGATCGCGATGAGCAACAAGAAACTGCCCGAGAATGCAACCAAGACTGAAGGTGCCGAGCTCGCCCGCCGTGGAAGGGGCGAAATATCCACCGCAACGGCGGTGCCCCACGTGAGTTATGACGATCTGCGCCATGCTGACCGCATTACTATCGACGGTCTCGAGGTCTTTGCCAACCACGGCGTGTATCCCGAAGAGAATGCGCTGGGCCAGAAGTTCATCGTGTCCTTGGTGCTCTATGCCGACCTGCGTGCAGCGGGGGAGCACGATAACCTGGACGCTTCGATTGACTACGGCTCGGTGTGCCACGATGTCGATGGCTATCTGCGCGAGCATACGTTTAAACTCATCGAGGCGGCAGCCGAGGGTGTGGCCCAGATGCTGCTGCGTCGTTACCCCTTGCTGCTTGGCGTGCGTGTTAAGCTCGATAAGCCTTGGGCTCCCGTCGGTCTTCCCCTGGCAAGCTGCGGCGTCGAGATCGAGCGCGTGCGCTAACCGGTTCTAATACGTCTCTATGGGCGGCTGCTTGAGCCGCTGCGATAGAGCTCTATTGTTGGGACAGTACGTGTCGAGCAGGGCGTGAAACCGCTGATTGTGGCTTGGCTCGAGCAGGTGGACGAGCTCGTGGGCGACAACCATGCCGAGACACTCGATGGGATAGGCGGCAAGTTCGCGTGCGATGCGAACGGCACCGGATTTGGGCGTGCATGAGCCCCAACGCGTTTTCATGCTACGTACGGAAACGCGGGAAACGGCGACACCCATTGCGATTTCGTACGCGCGTACCATATCGCGCAGCGCCGTGGTGACCTCGGATGCATAGAGTTGGTCGATGCGGGTCTGGAGCTCATCGGACGTCAGGCCGTCGAGGGTTGCGCGCCGCTTGGCCTGTGGGCGTTCGTTCGATTTGTCGGCACCTATAAAACTTGCGAAGGTGGCCTGCTTGGGCCGCGGTGCGGGTGACTTAAAGTTGTGATCGAGCGCATCTTGTACCGTGATGGGCTTGCCCCAAAGTGCAATGATGGACGAGGGGCTGAGCGGCTCTCGCGCCGTCGCCTGACGTTGCTCGCGCTGGGCAAGCCGGCTGATAATCCAGGCGCTGTTGCGCTTCACAAACGCTTCGATACGCTCGCGGCTGGCGCCGAGCGGTGCACTGGCGTGGACCTCACCGCTCGATGTGACGCGTAGGTTGAAGTTCTTGACGCGCTTTTTGGTAACGACGACGGGGATGGATGTGCCATTCGGTCGGGATACGGTAATCGTAAATTGCTGCGTCAAAAGCGGTCCTTCAGATTGGGGACGGGCCGGCATGTCGACCGTTCGGCATGCGGCCGCTCAAGGGATGTGAAATTAATAACGCTCAAAGAAGGCAAGCGCGTTGTCGCTGCAGAGCTTTTGCATCACGGTCTTGCCAAAATGCTTGGAAAGCATGTTCTGGAACTCGGGCATCTTGCTGGCATCGGAGAGGGAAGCGGGCACCGTGGCGCCGTCCCAGTCGCCGCCGAGCGCGATGACGTCCTCGCCGCCCAGGTCGAGCCAGTGCTCGATATGTGCCGCCAGCTGGTCGAAGGTGACGTCTGCGGCGGTCTTGTCGGTTGCGTCGTTGGAAAGGAACTCGCTGCAGTAGTTGAGGCCGACGATGCCACCCATGTCGCGGATGGTGCGGAACTGGTCGTCGGTAAGGTTGCGTTTGGCGCCGCAAACCGCACGGGAGTTGGAGTGGCTGGCGACGAAGGGACGCGTGGCGCGGGCGGCGACCTCGTCAAAGCACTCATCGTTGAGGTGGGAGACGTCGAGCACCATGCCAGCGTGCTCCATCTGCGTAAGCGCCTCGATGCCGGCGGCGGTGAGGCCGGCGTGGGTGTCGTGGCCGCTCGCGAGCGGTCCCTGCGCGTTCCAGCTGAGTGATGACATGAGTACGCCCAAGCTCTTGAGCACCTCGATCAGCGCGGGGTCCTCGGCAAAGAACGTGGCGTTTTCGATGGTGTGGATGCAGGCGACCTTGCCGTCTTTGAGAGCGGGGCGAATGTCTGCCGCGCTGCGTACGTTGACCATGCGGTCGTGGTTGAGCATTGCCTGGCCGCTCATATGCGCCATGATCTGCGCCTGGAAGCGCGCGGCGTGGGCGGTGGGAATCTCATCGGGGACAAACGTGGCGAAGCACTGTGCCCACGGCGTGTTGCCGATCTTTGCGAGCGAGATGGCGCAGGCGTTGCCCTCGATGAGGTCGAAATCTTGCGGATGCGTTTCGTCGCCGGGGAAATAACCGTCGGTGCCGGCGGTAAAGCGCAGGTCGAGATCGAGCGTGGCCCAGCCGATTCGGTCGGCGGTGTCGCAGTGTAGGTCAAATACGGGATATGCCATGGTTCCTCCGGTTGCAGCGTTTCTTTGCAAACTGTCATTGAATTGTATGACTAGGGTATAGTTAGCGCCATATGTTCACGGCGGCCCGCGTTGTGCGCCGCCCTTATCACGGAGGTTACCATGTCCAACCAGGGCAAGAAGGTCAAGACCCATTATCGCGGCACGCTCGATGACGGCACGCAGTTCGATAGCTCCTACGATCGCGGCGAGCCGCTGGAGTTCACCTGCGGCGCCGGTCAGATGATCAAGGGCTTCGACGCCGCTGTTGTCGACATGCAGGTGGGCGAGAAGAAGACCGTGCACATCCCGGCTGCCGATGCCTACGGCGAGCACAATCCCGAGATGGTTCTGACCTTCCCGGCCGAACAGGTTCCCAACATCGAGCAGATCGAGAAGGGCATGAAGCTTTTCCTGTCCACGCCGAGTGGTATGCCCGTTCCCGCCGTGGTCATCGACGTAACGCCCGAGGCTGTGACGCTCGACGCCAACCACGAGCTGGCCGGCAAGGACCTCAACTTTGATATCGAGCTCGTTGAGGTCGAGGGTTAGAGTATGCCTGAACGCTTGGTTTCGACGACATGCTTGGGAAATCTCAACGATCCGTCCTATGAACTCCTGCTTCGCCGGAAGTTGGGCGGCGTCTTTGAAGTTGACGAGCTACTGTTCGATTGGGACCGGGCTGATGTATGCGCGTTTGCGGGCGTGACGGAGCTGGGGCGCACGATCGATGTTCGGCTGGATGCTGCCGACGGCGGTCGTCTTGCCGATGGCGACGTGCTCGCCATCGACCGTTCGGGCATGGTGCCCGTGGCGGTTGTCGTGCGCCTGCGCAGCGCCGAGGTTTATTTGGTCGAAGTCGACCGCATGGATCCGATTGCGCTCGCGCATGCGTGCTGGGAGATCGGCAATATGCACGCGCCGCTTTTCCGAGGCGATTCGGACGAGCATACCGTGCGCATGTATACGCCGGTGCAGCCTGTTTTGGGCCGCATGCTCCGGGGCGTCGAGGGTGTTCAGCTCTCGGTGGTTACCCGTGAACTCGATGCGGACCGGCGCTTTGCATCGAGTACGGCGGAGGCCGTCGTGAGCATGGCTCCCGACTTTACCATCGTAAAAAAGACGCGCGGCTAAGCGCGTATATACGCAAGGCGGGCTTTGAGGGGCGACCAATCAAGGTCCGTCTTGCTGTTGATAGGAGGCTTTGGGGAAGCATATGGGTCTTGAGGGAATCAAGCTGATTGCATGCGATTTGGACGGCACGTTGCTGCATCCGGGGGAGCGCGAGCCGCGTTCCGAGGCCTTTGAACTCATCGATGAACTGCATCGTCGCGGTATCGTGTTTATGCCGGCGAGCGGCCGTCAATATGCGAGCTTGCGCTACCTGTTTGCCCCGGTGGCCGATGAGCTCGCCTATGTATGCGAAAACGGAGCCCTGGTGATGAGCGAGGGGCGTGCCGTTGTCAAGCGCTCTATGGAGCGTGACCTGGCGATGGATATCGCGAATGCCGTGGTCGCCTACCCCCATGCCGACGTTACCCTTTCCTGCGAGGGGCACCTCTACACCATAAGCGGCAACGATGCGTTCGTCGACCATTTGCGCTATGAGGTCCACTGCGATGTGGCGGTGGTCGGCCGTCCCGAGGACATCGACGAGGACGTCATTAAGATTGCCTTCCAGATGCCCGAGGTGGATCAGCCGGCGGCCCTGGAGTATTTCGAGCGCCTCTTTAGCGACCGTGTTGACGTGATGACGTCGGGAACCGAATGGACGGACTTTATCGGTTTCGGTTCGGGCAAGGGCTCCGCGCTTGCCGATTACGGTCGTGCCCTGGGTATTTCGCCCGATGAGATGATGGCGTTTGGCGATAACGAAAACGACCGCGACATGCTCAACGTCGTGGGCCATCCTTATCTAATGGAGAGCTGCAATCCCTCTATGCGTGGCATCAACGACCACGTCCGCTACGTGCGCACGGTCGAAGAGGAGCTGCGCCGTCTGCTCGCCGAGTAGGTTTTCGGGACATACCTAGAAATCTATTTTTTGCTGCAAAGTGCGAAAAGGTGGATTTAAGGCATGTTCCAAACATTTACCGGCAGTCGGGGCAGAGACCCTCGAAGATGGTGTAGTGCGACGTGACGTGCCAGCCGATTTGTTCGGATGCCTTGGCGTCGAGCTGGGCATCGAAGGGGAGCGGTACGTCGATGACGCGACTGCACGAGGTGCAGATGATATGCGCATGCGGCTCGATCGTGCGATCGAAGCGGCTGCGCCCGGCGTCTTGATGGAGAGGATCTCGCCGGCGTCGGCCAAGAGATTGAGATTGCGGTAGACCGTACCGCGGCTGATTTTGTCATCCTGCGCGCGCACGACGTTGTAGATTTCGTCGGCGGTGGGATGGTTATAGCTTTGGCGCACGGCGTCAAGAACCAGCTTTCGCTGCCTGGTATTCCTTCTTTGCACCGCCATGCGCCTCGCCTCTTTTCTATCAACGGTCGTAGGTAAATGATACCGTATTTAGCACACAATACTAATAACGAGGCGTGAAACCGTCTTCATTGGCAAGTGGGGCTCGGGCCTGGGCGTCTACGAGGCGAAAACGCGTTCCCATGCGCTCGTAGGAGGCATGAAGCGCCTCGAGATGAGATAGGACGTTTGCCGGAGCTCCCTGTATCTCCATCTCACTGAGCCGTCTTCCATATTACGCACCCAGCCGGTGAGGGAGCGTGCCTGCGCGAGGTTGGTGTTGGTAAAGCGAAAACCAACGCCTTGGACTTGCCCCGCCCAGCGCAGGAAATAGCGCAGGGGAGTGTCTTGAGTGGCCTCGTCGCTTGCGAGCACGGTAAGCCTGCGGCGCAGCTCGAGCTCGACGTTTGATGGTTTTTGAGGCTCTCGACTGCCTCCGGTGACGCTGGAGAAGAACGTGTCGAAGAAGCCCATCGCTATGCCTGCTTGCCTGCGTCAGCCGGGAAGGTTATGCCGGCCTGCTGGCGCACGGCATCCATGATGCGCAGTGAGACGAGCGTGACATCGCGGTAGTGGCCAAGCTCGTGGCGTCCCGCCGGGGTCTCCCAAATCTCTTCCTTAACGTTATCGATGCCGCCGATGGCGGTGATAAAGTCTGTGAGTTCGTATTCCATAGTGTTGCTCGATTTGGGCAGGTCGAGCACGCGGCCGTTGTCGCCCTGTTCGCGCGGTGCCTCGGTCGCCGAGCCGCGTACGACATCGCCGCGATAGTCGATGCGGACGTTGCGGGGCGTGGACAGATGGTCGATCTGGATAGTGCCACGCTCGCCTTCGATCTGCGAGGGCAGCAGGTCATTCGTAATTTTGGAGTGCGCGAGCTCGACGGAGATGCTGCCTCCGCCATAGCTGGCGAGGATGGAACCGCAGCCGTCGATGGGGCCGTGCGTGAGCTGTCGCGTGGTGGGGTCGAGTAGAGTAGTCATGCTCGTAAGGCCGGAGGCATGCCGAAAATCTCGACCATGGGCTCGACGGCGTAGACGCCAATGTCCATGAGGGAACCGATGCCATATTGCAGTCGAAGATATTGGTGGCGCGTCCCGCGAGAATCTCGTTGTAGCGCGAGGAATACTTGCCAAAGCGCAATGAGGCGCGGCGGATGGGGGCGATCTCGCCCACGGCGTCCTCGATGGCGTGGAAGGCGGGATCGTGGAGGGGACGCATGGCCTCGAGGGCCACGACACCTGCTGCCTCGGCAGCGCGGAAGACTTCCAGCGCCTGCGCTTCGGTGGCGCAGAAGGGCTTCTCGACGATGACATGCTTGCCACCGGCGATGCAGGCAAGGGCCTGCTCGTAGTGAAGTGCGTTAGGGCTGCGATATAGACGGCGTCGACGTCGGCGGCTGCCGCGAGCTCATCGAGTGAAGTAAAGTTTCGCTCGCCACCGCGCTCGGCGGTAAAGGCGGCACCGCGATTGGTATCGCGTGAAAGCGTGCCCACAAACGCGGCTTGGTCGTTGGCGTTGACGACTTGGATAAAGTCGTCGGTGATCATGGATGTGCCGATGGTCGCGATGCGCAGCATACGTCCCCCTTGCGTTGTTTGGTCTACAGGATGAGTGTAGCGCGTGGGGATATAAAGCTGCGCGAAAACGCTATTACAGGTCGCTCTCGTTAAAGCCGGCGTCGATATCGAGGTTGCTGCCATCGGCCGCCGTGGTGGCGAGCTCATCGCAGCGCTCGTTGAGCTCGTGACCGGCGTGACCCTTAACCCAGATGAACTCAACCTTGTGCTTGCTTTTGGCGGTGAGTAGGCGCTCCCACAGGTCGCGGTTCTTGACGGGTTGCTTGTTGGCGGTTTTCCATCCGCGCTTTTTCCAGCCGTCGATCCAGTGCTTGTTAAAGGCGTTGACGACATACTGCGAGTCGGAATGGACTTCGACCTCGCAAGGGCGGTTGAGCGCCTCGAGCGCCACGATGACCGCCATGAGTTCCATGCGGTTGTTGGTGGTCTTGGCGTAGCCGCGCGAAAGCTCGGAGGTGAAGGTCTTGCCGGCGGGGTTGGTGTATTTGAGCACGGCGCCGTAGCCGCCGCGTCCCGGATTTGATCGGGCCGAGCCGTCGGTGTAGATGATGACCTTCACAGGCTTCCTTTCGTTGAGTGCATTTCATGTGAGTGACCATTGTAGCGCCATGCCCGCCGGGGGCCAGCAATTTACGATTTCTACCCCGTCTTCGGACTGTTAGTTGGCATGGATGATGCGGTTGAGCTCGTCGAGGTATTGCTGCAAGAGGAGAGAGGGCTTGCGCTCGTCGTGCATGATGTAGCCAACGTGCATCGTTGGGGCGTCTGCTAGCGGGATCGATGCCATGCCCCATTGCATTTCATTGGAGAGGACGCCGGTCGACAGGGTGTAACCGTTCGACGTGATAAGTAAGTTAGTAAGTGTTCCGCGGTCCGAGATTCGTATGTTGCGGTCGCAAGGGATATAGCTAAAAGGTTCCTCGGCGTAATAGAAGGAGTTTGAGGTTCCCTGCTCAAAGCTGTAGCGCGTATAGGGCGTGAGGTCGGCAAGGGACAGCTGCGGGCGGCGTGCGAGCGGGTGGCGCTTGCTAACGAAGACGTGGACCGTCGCGTCGAATAGGGGATGGAAGCTTGCGCGGGCATCGGCGAAGGCCTTCTGCAGAACGCGGGCGTTAAAGTCATCCAGATACAGAATGCCGATATCGCTGCGAAACGCACGGACGTCATCGATGATCTGCGATGTGGTGGTCTCGCGCATGATGAACTCGAACTTGCTGTCGCGGCAGCGCTCGACTACGTTGACAAAGGCCTCGACCGAAAAGGCGTAGTGCTGGGCGGAAATGGCAAGGCGCGCCTGGGGTGTACCGCCGTCCTCGTAGCGGGCCTCGAGCATATCTGCCTGCTCCACGACCTGGCGTGCATAACCTAAAAGTTCGGTACCGTCGTTGGTGAGCGTGACGCCGCGGCTGGAGCGCGTAAAGATCTCCAGATGGAGCTCCTGTTCCAGGCTTTTGACGGCATTGGAGATATTGGACTGTGCCGTATAGAGGCGCTGAGCTGCGGCGTTGATTGAACCGGACTCTGCCACGGCGATCAAAAAACGAAGCTGTTGGAGGGTCATCGGCTCCCGTCCTTTCGATAGCTATCTATAAAACAGATAACAGGTTAGCGCTTTTAAGTGATTGACCGAGGGAAACAATGCTCGTACTATTCAAAACACACAAAGGCGTAGGTAATTAAGCCAACCACGGAACCGGGATGCGAAAGGAGGCCCGCATATGAATTGCTTACCAAGACGAATGCCGGGCTCCTGTTTGCGTCCGTCGGCGTGATCAGGAGACAGCGACTTACTTCTCTCTTTTTATTTACTTTCGTTCGATCAAGGAGATCATCATGAGCCAGTTCATCAACAACCCCGAGCACACCTTTGGTTTCGATACCCTGCAGCTGCACGTTGGCCAGGAGAGCGCCGATCCTGCATCCGACTCCCGTGCCGTGCCTATCTATCAAACCACGAGCTATGTGTTCCACAACTCCCAGCACGCCGCCGACCGCTTTGGTCTTGCCGACGCCGGTAACATCTACGGCCGTCTGACCAACTCCACCCAGGGCGTCTTCGAGGACCGTATCGCCGCGCTCGAGGGTGGCGTGGCCGGTCTTGCCGTCGCCTCCGGTGCCGCTGCCATCACCTATACCCTGCAGGCACTTGCCCAGGCTGGTGACCACGTGGTCGCCCAGAAGACCATCTACGGCGGTTCCTACAACCTGCTGGAGCATACGCTCTCACAGTTTGGCGTCGAGACCACGTTTGTCGACGCCCATAACCTGGACGAGGTCGAGGGTGCCATCAAGGACAACACCACGGTCATCTACCTCGAGACGCTCGGCAACCCCAACTCCGACATCCCCAACATCGACGCCATCTCCGAGATCGCCAAGAAGCACGGTCTGCCGGTTGTCGTCGACAACACCTTCGGCACCCCGTATCTGTTCCGTCCGCTGGAGCATGGTGCCAACATCGTCGTCCACTCCGCAACCAAGTTCATCGGCGGCCACGGCACCTCGCTGGGCGGTGTGATCGTCGACGGCGGTAACTTCGATTGGAAGGCGAGTGGCAAGTACGCCCAGATCGCCGAGCCCAATCCCTCCTACCACGGTGTTTCGTTTGCCGAGGCTGCCGGTCCCGCGGCCTTCGCAACCTATGTCCGCGCTATCCTGCTGCGTGACGAGGGCGCTTGCATTAGTCCGTTTAACGCCTGGATCTTGCTCCAGGGCACCGAGACGCTTTCGCTGCGCGTCGACCGCCATGTCGAGAACACCAAGAAGGTCGTTGAGTTCCTTGCCGGCGACAGCCACGTTGCCAAGGTGAACCACCCGAGCCTGCCCGAGCACCCCGATCACGAGCTCTATCAGAAGTACTTCCCTCGTGGCGGCGCCTCGATCTTTACCTTTGAGATTAAGGGTGGCCAGGAGGCAGCTTGGAAGTTCATCGATCATCTGCAGGTGTTCTCGCTGCTCGCCAACGTGGCCGACGTCAAGTCGCTCGTCGTGCACCCGGCTACGACTACGCACTCCCAGCTCTCTGCCGAGGAACTCGCCGAGCAGAACATCACGCCCTCCACGATCCGTCTTTCCATCGGTACCGAGAACGCCGAGGATATCATTTGGGATCTGAAGCAGGCCTTCGCCGCGCTGGACGAGTAAGGCGACTTGTGCAAGGACCCCTTGCGACTCGATAGGTATAACTGCATAAAATGCCTGCTCAAGGGCTGTGCGAACAATGGTTGCACAGGCGCCTTTTTTGCATAGAGAGGGTGCAAAAACAGGGTTTTTGACACGCTTTATGCATTCGAGTTGTGGAAAACTCCTGTTGAGCGGATGTGAGTTTTACGCAAATGACGTGCACCTTTTGAGAAAAACCGCAGGTCGCGATTTGCTCGGGGTACCATGCAGCGCGATCGAATCACACGCAGCTTAAACGCAGCAAAAACGCACTACGGAGGTTTCCAGCTACATGAGGATCGATTCACGAAAACCGAAAGCCGCCGCCCTTTTCGCCGCTCTGACCGTGGCACTTTTGATGGGCGCCGGCGCAACTGATGCCCACGCGGCAACACTATCCGATACGGTCGGATCTACGCCGTCCGAGGCGACGCTGGTGCAGCCCGTCGACTACCGCGGCGACGGTTATGGCTCTATGCAGGAGTGGAACGCCTCGATGGGGGCAAAGCGCGATTCCCTGGAGATGCGCGCTCAGATCATTATGAATATGTATGGCGACTATGCTACCGATGACGAGCGTGCTGTGTTGCAGGGTTGCATCGACGGTGCGGGCAGTCTTTTGACGATGGATGAGGTCGACGCCAAGTCGACCGAGCTCGACGAGCTTCGCTCCACGCTTGAGGATGCCAAGCGCGAGGCGCTCGAGGCTGCCGCAGCCGAAGCCGAGTCCGCTGAGGCCGTTCAGGCTTCGTATTACAACGCCGGCTCTGGCTCGTCTTACACGTCTGCTGCGTATTACGCGAACGGCTCGGGTCTGACGCGCTCGAGCGGCGTCAATAACTATAACGGCCGCCGCGAGACTTATTACAGCAGCAACGTGTTGTATCACCACCGCACGGGCGAATGGACGCAGGATTCCGAGGGCTTTTGGCGCGATTCCGATGGCTACTACGTCGTTGCCGCGGGCGATAAGGCCCAAGGCTCCACGTTTACCGGTTCCAAGGGCGAGTGCAAGGTCTATGACTCCGGCTGTGCTGCCGGAACCACCGACTACTACACTGGCTGGTAATTTTTCTGCATCACGGATATTTGGCGGATGGGCGTCTTTACCGAGCTTTAGGGCAACGTAAGGACGCCCGTTCTATGTATGCGTTTGAGTTAACAGAGCGCTTACCGTGGCAGTACGCCGCGCATATGGGCGCGGGGCACACTAGTTCATGAGGAATAAGGTCTTTCTCGTGGAGGAAGTGGTCTTGTGAACGCTCGAGATGTTGCCATTGCCGCCGTCGCATTGGTGCTTGGCTGCCTTGGTCCTACGGCCGCGCTCGTTGCGGGCATGCAGGGGTCTTGTGGGGCTGCCTCTATCGTGGTCAGTGCGTTGGTCGCGGCCGCACTGCTGGGAAGTGCGGGTGTAGTCCTTTGTCGCGATGATGAGGACCAGGCGTCGGAGTCGCAGCTCTAACCGTCGGGACATCGACTACTGGTTATAGATGAAGATGAAAGCCGCCGTAAGGGGAGTGCTCCTTGTGGCGGCTTTGCTGTTGAGCCTGTTGACGTGGTGAGCCGGGCGCTACCAGCTTTTCTCGATATCGCGGATGCGCTGATAGAGCCAATCGTTTTGCGGCACTTGGATATCGTGTTTGACGGCCAGGCGGCAAATGGTGCCCGCGAACTCCTCGACTTCGGTTTTTCGTTGCGCGATGCGGTCCTGCGCCATCGAGGGCATACCGGTGGGGTCGATTCCCTCGATGAGGTGCACCATCTGCGTCAGGTCTGCCTCGGTCAGCTCAATGCCCTCGGCGTTGGCGACCGCAAGCGTTTCGCGCATGGCAGAAACAAGGCAGCGACGCTGCTCGGAGCCCGGCTCCGTGGCGCTTCCGTAGGTCCCGCCGTAGGCCATGCACGTCTGGTTGATGCCGTCGTTGAGCATGAGTTTGGCCCACATGCGGTGCGCAACGTCGCTCTCGACGGTATGGGCGATGCCGCAGCGCGTGTAGAGCTCGTCGATGGCGGTGACGGTTGCGAGCTCGGTGCCGGCCGCCGCGCCAAAGCGGATTTCGCCCGCATTGGTAAAGGTGAGCTCTCCGTTGAGGAACACGGCGTCCATGCCCTGGCAAATACCAAGAACGGTATGCTCCCAGCCAAAGCGCTCGGCAATCTTCTGCTCGCTCGTAATGCCGTTACACAGCGAGGCGATGAGCGTATTGGGTCCCACGACGCGCTCCATAGTCTTGAGTGCTTGGTTGAGTCCAGTCGTCTTGACCGTGAGAATGACCAGATCGGCGGGCGTTGCCTCGCTGGCGCGGACGGACTTGAGCGCACAGGGCTTGCCATTGACGGTGAGCGCATCGTCCGCGTGACGCTCAAAACGGGCGTCATCCATAACGTATTCGACGGCGTCGTTGCCGAGTGCCTGGGCGATCATACTGCCGTAGAGTAGCCCGACGCCGCCCTTGCCGATAAAGGTGACCTTGTTGATCTGCATGTGAATTATCTCCCCATATAAAAGGCGCCCGCGTAAGGGGCGCCTGATGGATTGTATGCCGCCAGCGCACCTTGTGCATGCAGGGTGGCGATTTTTAAATGAATGGACGCGTGGAGCTTACGCTGCGGGGCAGACCGCGAAAACGCGTGCGGGATATCCAACGCCATCGCGCACCTTGGGGAAGGTGCAGAAGATGACGGCGCCTGTGGCGGGAAGCTCGTCCAGATGGTCCATGACCTCGATCTGATAGCGGTCGACCGAGAGGATGTACTGCTCGCCGGGGCAGGGGTGGGCGTCCTCACGTGTGGTCACGGTCGCCTCCTTTCATCGGGCTTTTTGCTGATGTTAAAGCGGTGTCGTGACGGCTCGATTTCTGCTACGTTACGATACATTCTCGATTGCGATTCCACGATGTTTCGGCTGCGTGACCATTGTGTTTCGCCTTGCCGGGGCGCTGATGGCGAAGGGAGGGTCTGTGCAATACCGCGTTGACCCCAAAAGTGGTAACCGAATATCCTCTCTGGGTCTGGGCTGCATGAGATTTCCCGGTGCGCCGGGGCACCCCGATGCGAAGACGGCCGATGCCATCATTTCCCGTGCGGTGGAGCAGGGGATTAATTATCTGGACACCGCCTATCTCTATCCCGGTAACGAGGCGTGCGTGGGCGCCTCGCTTGGGCGCCTGGAGCTGCGTGACCGGGTGTTGCTGGCGACAAAGTTGCCGCACGCTTCGTGCAAATGTGCGGAGGATTTCGACCGCTTTTTTGACGAGCAGCTGCACCGTTTGCGGACCGACCATATTGACTACTACCTTATGCACAACATCACCTCGCCCGCCCAGTGGGAGCGCGTGGTGGCGTTGGGCATCGAGGACTGGATTGCGCACCAAAAGGCTGCGGGGCGTATTCGCCAGATAGGTTTTTCGTACCACGGCAGCGCCGCGGACTTCCTCACGATGCTTGACGCGTATGACTGGGATTTTTGCCAGATCCAGTACAACTACGCTGGAGAGCGCTACCAAGCGGGAACGGCGGGACTCACGGCGACTGCGGAGCGCGGGCTCGCGGTGTTTGTGATGGAGCCGCTTTTGGGTGGACGCCTGGCGGGCAAGCTGCCTCCGCGGGCCCGCGCCGTGCTCGATGGCGCCCGTGACCCGCATTTGCGCACTCCTGCCGCCTGGGGACTTTCGTGGGTGTGGAACCATCCTCAGGTCACGATGCTGCTTTCGGGCATGACCGATACCGCACAGGTGGACGAGAACGCGGCATTGGCGGATCGCGCACTGCCGAATTCGATGACGACAGAGCAGCTCGATACCATCGCACGTGTGCTGGCGGAGTTTGAAAAATCGAATCGCGTGCCCTGCACGGGATGCGGCTACTGCATGCCATGTCCCAAGGGTATTAACATTCCCGGCTGCTTTGCCGCTTACAACGCGAGCTATGCGCACAGCTGGTTTACGGGGCTGTCGCAATACTTTACGGCGAGCGCGGTGCGCACGAGCGAGCCCAAGCTCGTGAGCAATTGCGTCAAATGCGGCAAATGCGCGCGGCATTGTCCGCAGCACATCGATATCCCCGGGCGCTTGGACGACGTACGCCGCCGTTTTCAGCCTGGTCCCGTGACGGCGGTGCTTAAGGCCTTCAACAAAACGCGCTCCTCATGACCCTTTTATATCTTGTAATGGAATAGTTCCTGTTTGCGGCAGAATAGGGCGATAGCAGGAACTATTTCGTCGCAACTGAAGGGGGCTGTCGTGGGCTATCGGGATTCATGTGATGATTTGCGTGAGGTTCGTTGGGGCGTTTTGGGCGCTGGGCACATTTCGCATCGATTTGCATCGTCGCTCAAGAAGGTCGACGGGGCACGGCTGGTGGCTGCGGCCGGCCGCACTCCTGCACATGTCGAGGAATTTTGTCGAGCGTTTTCGATCGATGCTGCGCACAGTTATGTCACGGCTGACGATGGCGGCGATGCGGCTTATGATGCGCTGATTGCCGACCCCGATGTCGACGCAATCTACTTGGCTCTTCCGCATGGTATGCATACGCGTTGGGCCTGTCGCGCGCTGCGCGCCGGAAAGGCCGTGCTGTGCGAAAAGCCGGCCGTTTTGAGTGAGGAAGAGGCTCTCTCGATTGCCTCCGCCTCTCGCGAGTGCGGCGTGCTGTTTATGGAGGCGATGAAGAATCGGTTTTGCCCGATGCGCACTCGCGTGGAGGACTTGCTTGCGTCGGGCGAGCTCGGCTGTATCGTCTCGATCGAAAGCGTGCAAAAACTCGATTATGGTGAGTTCCCTTCGAGTTATCTGCTCGATCCGTTGCAGGGCGGCTGTCTATATGACATGGGCTGCTATGCGGCCGGGTGGTTTGAGGATTTGCTTGCGGGTGCGTGCGATGCTTCGTCTCGTGAAGTTCGCTGGCGTGACGTATCGGGCGGCCGCGTGGATTGGGCCGATGAGATTCATATGAGTGTCGGCGGTATACCCATTCATATGGTGTGCGACGGCAAAGCAGCATATGAAAGCCGCTTAACGATTGCCTGCGAACGGGGTTCGTTGGAAATCGAGCGCCTCCATCGCCCCGAGCTCGCCCATGTGAAGTACTCCGACGGTCGAGTGCTCGAAATCGACGCCCCATTTGAGGTCGATGATTTTTACGGCGAAGCTTCGCATGCGACTCAGCTCATCCGGGCGGGGAAACTCGAGAGTCCCGTCATGCCCCTTGCCGCCACACAGCGCTGCGCGCAGATCATCGATGCGATTTGCTTGGCGCTCTAGGCTGCGGTGCTGCTGCTCAAGGGGGGGGCTCGGCGGACCGTGCCCCTGATGCCCCTTTTATATCTTGCGGTGGAATACGGTCTGTTTGCGCCAAATAAGGCACCAATAGACCGTATTTCACCGCAACTGATGAGGGGGAGCTGGAGATGCTGACGATCGGGTGTCATCTTTCGACGACGAAGGGCTATCGGGCAATGGGGGAGACGGCGTTGTCCATTGGTGCCAATACCTTTGCGTTCTTTACGCGCAACCCGCGCGGTGGCAAGGCAAAAGACCTTGACATGGATGACGTGGCGGCTCTGCGCGAGCTTATGGCGCAAAACGACTTTGGACCGCTGGTGGCGCATGCCCCGTATACCTATAACCCCTGCTCCGCTAAGGAGCGGCGCGCGAGTTTGCCTTGGAGGCTATGGCGGAAGATTTGCAGCGTCTGGAAGCACTGCCCGGCAACTACTACAACTTCCATCCCGGCGCGCATGTGGACAGGGGGCAGACGCCGGCATTCAGATGATTGTCGACACGCTGTGCCAGGTGATGTTTGGGGGACAGCAGACGACGGTATTGCTCGAGACCATGGCGGGTAAGGGCACCGAGGTGGGCCGTAGCTTTGAAGAGCTGGCGTGCATTATCGAGGGGGTTGCCGCCAAGTGTCCAGAGCTGTCCGATAAGCTGGGCGTTTGTTTGGACACCTGCCATGTGAGCGATGCCGGCTACGACATCATCCATGATCTGGACGGCGTACTCGACGAGTTCGACCGCGTGGTGGGCATCGATCGCCTGCATGCCGTACACATCAACGATTCGAAGAACCCTTGTGGCGCCCATAAGGATCGCCACGAGTGCATCGGCAAGGGCTACCTGGGTAGTGAAGAGTTTGGCGGCGGTATGCAGGTTATACAGAATATTGTATCGAATGGCCGCTTGCGCGCATTGCCATTCATCTTGGAGACGCCGAACGAACTTGCAGGTTATGCGGCTGAAATCAAACTGTTAAGGTCGTTGCAGCAGTAAAGGCTGCCATAAAGTGGAGTGCTCCATTCACGTTATGGGTTTGTTTCAATCAGTTTTCTAATTGCAGATTCTTCCAAGCGGGTGCATAATAACCATCAGTTTTTGCAGACTCTGAATCAAACGAGGTCACCGGAAGGAGACTGATTATGAAGCTGAAGAAGCTCGGCGCATTTGCCGCCACGGGTGCTATGGCGCTCGCCCTTGCTCTGACGGGCTGCGGCTCGTCCAACGCCACCTCTGGTTCTGATGCTGGTTCCAGCAGCTCTGACGACGCTAAGGTCGAGAAGGTCGACGGCTCCAAGGAGTACGCGCTCGTCAAGGACGGTACGCTCACCGTCGGCACCTCTGCCGAGTACGCGCCGTTTGAGTACAAGGATGACAACGGCGACTACCAGGGCTTTGACCTTGAACTCATCAAGGCTATCGGTGACAAGTTGGGTCTGGATGTCGAGTACGTCAACAACGACTTCGACACGCTCGTTCCCGGCGTCGCTTCGGGCGCCAAGTACGACGTCGCCATCGCGGCTATCACTGACACGCCCGAGCGTGAGAAGGAAGTCGCTTTCTCCGACTCTTACTACATGGACGATCAGGCTATCGTGACCAAGGTCGATAATGCCGACATCACGGCCGACAACTACAGCGAGAAGCTCAACAACGCTGACGCTACCATCATCGTCCAGTCTGGATCGACCGCCGAGGCCTTTGCCCAGGAGAACCTTCCCCAAGGCCAAGATCGTTCCCTATAAGGACGCTACCGAGTGCTTCAGCGCCCTGCAGTCCGATAAGGCGACGCCGTGGTGACCAACCGCTCCGTTGCCAGCCAGCTGACCGCCGAGCAGTTCAACACCTGCCAGACCATCAAGCAGATCAGCACCGGCGAGGAGTACGCCATCGCCATCAACCAGGGCAACACCAAGCTCAAGGACGACATCAACCAGGCCATCAAGGACCTAACCGATGACGGTACCGTCGACGCCCTCATGGCTAAGTACAACATCAAGTAAATAGATGCTTGATTGCGCGTGGGCCCTTTCCGTTTTGCGGAGAGGGCCTTTGCGCTTCTCTCGACGGACCGCGTTTCCGTCTTGTTTTGCCGGCAACTTCTACGATAGGAGCCACCTTGTCTCGATTGAACAAAGGGGCCACGGAGCAGTACTCTCCACTGCCCGCCTTACTCCAAAAGCTAGCCTGCGCCATGGCCGTGGCGCTCGCGCTGGTGTGCGCGGGGGCGTATACACCCTCGACCGCCCAGGCGCTTGAGACCGCAAAGATAACTGCCCGACCCAATACCGGTTCGGGCAGCGACGTGGTCGGCGGTACCGAGACGCGCATTACCTGGGAGGTCCAAGCCGATGCCGATGAGGAGCTGAGCGGTCTTTCGCTGACGTTTGTCGACGGCACGACGTTTGGTGCCGACGACACGCGCCTGACGATGCTCTCGGGCGAGGACCTCATGGACCGTACGCCCATGAAGCCCACATGCAAGGCGGATGGCCAGACGCTCAAGATCGACTTTGGCGAGACGGCACCGGCCGGCGGCTTTTTCCGCGTCGAGGTTTACGGTGTGACCTTCCCCGTCGAGGGCGGCGATGAGGCCTTTAGCGGAACCTATACCTTGGCCGACGGCTCAACCAAGAAGATCTCCAAGATGCCCTCGGTGGAGATTAAAGGCGTCACGGCTTTTGATAACTTCCTGGCCGACCTTAAAGAGCAGCCGTGGGTCGAGACGTGGAACTCCAATATGTTCCTTCGTCTGTTCTTGAACCCGGTCATTTTGGTCCAGAGCCTGCCGATCGTTTTTAAGGGCTTCCTTATGTCGCTCTCGATCGTGCTTGTGGCGTTTCCGCTGGCGATTCCCTTTGGCTTTGCCCTGTCTCTCATGCGCATCTCCAAGTCGCGCATCCTGCGCTGCCTCGCCGGCATCTACGTGAATATCATCCGCGGCACGCCGGCGTTCCTGCAGATCTATATCGCGTTCTTTGGCCTGCCGCTGGCCGGCGTCAAGGTGGACGACTATGTCCTGGGCGTCATCGTCATGGCCATGAACTCGTCTGCGTACCTGTGCGAGATCTTCCGTGCCGGTATTCAGTCGATCCCCAAGGGTCAAAACGAGGCTGCCCGCTCGCTGGGCATGAATGCCTTCCAGACGCTGCTCTACGTGATGATCCCGCAGACGTTCCGCAATGTCCTGCCTACGCTGACCAGCGAGTTTATCCTGCTCTACAAGGATACGTCGCTGCTCGCCGCCGTGGGCGTGGTCGAGATCGTCATGAACGCCCGCACCATCGTGGCCACGACGGGCTCCATCACGCCGTATGTGGTTGCCGCCCTGTTCTACCTGGTCATTACGCTGCCGCTTGCGCGCTTGGTGAGTGGTCTTGAGGCGAGGCTTCTGGGGACGGCCGAAACCAAGAAGAAGCGTCCCGCCAAGAGCGCCGGACAGGTCGTCGCGACGCCCGCCGATCACATCGCCGGTCTGTAAGGAGGTCCTATCATGAGCGAAACCAATAACTCGAACGAGGTCGTCGTCAGCATCAAGAACCTCCAGAAGGCCTTTGGCGATAACGTGGTCCTGCGCGATATCGATCTGGATGTGCACAAGGGCGAGGTCGTCGTAGTCCTGGGTCCTTCGGGCTCGGGCAAGTCGACGATGCTTCGCTGCATCAATCGTCTGGAGCATCCCACGAGCGGCTCGATCGTCGTTGAGGGCGTGGACGTGTGCGCCAAGGGCGTCGACCTTAACAAGGTACGTACGCATTTGGGCATGGTGTTCCAGCAGTTCAATTTGTTCCCGCATCTGTCAGTCAAAAAGAACGTCATGCTCGCGCAGCAAAAGGTACTCAAGCGCAGCAAGGAAGAGGCCGAGAAGATTGCCGTCGAGGAGCTGACCAAGGTGGGCTTGGCCGAGCGTATCGACTTTATGCCGAGCCAGCTTTCGGGCGGCCAGCAACAGCGCGTGGCCATCGCCCGCGCCTGTCGATGAACCGCACGTGATGCTTTTTGATGAGCCACGTCCGCGCTCGACCCCGAGCTCGTGCGCGACGTCCTGGGCGTCATGCGCGACTTGGCGCGCGACGGCATGACCATGATCGTCGTGACGCACGAGATGGGCTTTGCCCGCGATGTCGCCGACCGCGTCGTCTTTATGGACGGCGGCGTCATTGTGGAAGAGGGTACGCCGAGCGAGGTCTTCGACCACCCCAAGAGCGAGCGCACCAAGGCGTTCTTGGGCAATATCTCGTAGCTGCTTTGCAAAGCTATCCTTACGGAAAGCGGGGGCTGGATTGATTCCAGCCTCCGCTTTTGTAGGGTGCAGTCGTGTTTTGAGATGGGCCCGATTCGATGAGGCGCGTGGCGCTGCTAGGCCAGCTCGGCTCCGAGGGCCTTGCAGGCCGCCTCGCCTCATCGTCGGGCGCATCGTAGCAAATGACGGAGTCCACGACGTTGACGCCGGCCTCGTCGGCGTCGGCCTTCCAGTTGTCCATCCACTCGCCCTCGGCCCACGAATAGGAGCCAAAGAGGACGACCTTCTTGTCGCCGAGGGTCTCCTTGACCTCATCCCACATAGGCTGAAACTCGTCATACTCAAGCTCCTCGGAGCCCATGGCGGGGCAGCCGAAGGCGAAGGCATCATATTCGGCGGCCTTGTCGGCGGAGAAGTCGGCGCAGGAGATAGCCTCTGCCTCGGCTCCGGCTGACGTCGCGCCCTCGGCGACGAAGTTGGCCATGGCTTCGGTGTTACCCGTACCGCTCCAATAGACGACGGCAATCTTGCTCATGTTGAGTCCTTTCGGTTGTGCGGCACGCGGCCGCGGTTTATACGTTCTATCGGGTTGCCTGGGCAAGTTGTGCCAGGCTGTAGCCCTGCTGATAGACATAGGTGAGGTATTGCGTGCAGGCGCGATAGGAGTCGAAGGTCGTGAGCGCCTGCTCGACATTCGTGTAGACCTTCCAGGCGCCAAAGACCTTGTAGTTTTCGCCATGCTGGACGATAAACTGATGCACGTCTTCGTAGGGATAGCCCAAAAAGTAGCCAATTTCGTGGGGGAACTCGCAGGTGCAACCCTTATCGCAAGGCCTATCTTGGGCGAGTGCGCAAAGGCTGTCGCCATAAGCGCTTTCTGCGGCATTGCTGCTGGCCTGCGTGATACGCGCGGCGAGATGCACGAGGATGAGAGCAGGTCGCGGATATCGTAGCCTTCGGCGGCGAGCGCGCTTGCGGCTCGGGGGTCGGATAGGTAGTGCATGAGGTCCGCGGGGCAGTATGCGTAGACGAGCGCCCCACAAGGTCGCCAGACCAAAACGCTCAAGTGGATGCCGAGCGGATCGAGCTCGTGATTGCACTGAGCGATAACGTTGAGCAGACGCGTTCGACGATCTTCGATTGCCGCGGTTGCGCTCGAGCCATCTTGACGGGCGTAGACGCCGGGATAGGTAAAGAGCGAAGCGGGCTTGATGCCCGCGAGCGTGGGGGAGCAGTTGCGCACGAGTGCCGCCTGAAACGTCGGGATATCAATGGTCCGAGTCACGTCGCTCCTTTCGAGTCCTCACTTGTTAACCTAGGAAAACTTATACACGAAAGTAAGCCTAGGTCAACTAAAAAGTAAGAAAAGGGAAACTAATTGATCGAACGGACATGGTTTTGGGTTAAGATGGGGACACCCCATGGGGGTATCTAGATAGGGCTACTTGAAAGGGGAACGCATGAGTGACTTGCTCAACCCTGCGAATCTCATCGTGCTGGCCGTCATTGCCGTCGGCATGTTTTTTGGACTGCGTCGCATTGCCGCTTCGACACACGGGAAGAGTTGTTGCAGCGATGGCGCGAGCGGTAAGAAGGCCAAGAAGGTAGTGGTTGCGGATACCGATCTGTCCCACTACCCCTATAGCGATGAGCTGCTCATCGGCGGTATGAGCTGCGATGGCTGCGCTCAGAATGTGGCCAATGCCTCAATGCACTGGATGGCGTGTGGGCAACGGTGACGTATGCGGACCACACGGCACGCGTGCGCTCTAAGCAGCCGATCGATCGCGGTGCTCTCGTGGCGGCCGTGAAGGACGCGGGTTACTACGTCATGACGCTGTAAGCGCCGCCTTGGATGCATTTCCTTGTCTAGGCTCGTCCGCGCAGTTTGATGTCTAGAATGTCATCGAAATCGATGGCGATGTCTTTGAGCTTGAGGAGCTTGAAGGCAGGGAGCGCCTCGTCGAGGATGCCGGTGCGGGAGCGATAGCCGTACGTATCGTAATAGGTCACGCGGAGCAGGTCTCCGCGCTTGAGGCCCTCGAGCTTTTTCGAAAGCTCGAGGGCTTTTTCTTCCGTGAGCTCACACTTGGGCTCGATGGTGATTTCTTGCTTACGTACGAGCTCGTAGTACCCCGTGAGGCGGCGAAGGGCATAAACTGCGCGGCGCGTCCGGCGCGAACGCGCCGTTGGCCGTGAGGTTGG
>ENA-OQCE01000321-OQCE01000321.1-human-gut-metagenome-genome-assembly--contig:-NODE-321-length-23514-cov-14.523453_pt1 | contig 23514 bp, 23 predicted proteins | sample MGYA00242495_ERZ504572 | MGnify/ENA primary metagenome ERZ504572 (study PRJEB26092, sample SAMD00036228) | human gut metagenome | host: Homo sapiens | study: EMG produced TPA metagenomics assembly of...
ATAAGTATTCCTCCAAATAATAAAACCTGTTTTCCACTTTTTTTCATTCATTCTACGTCCTTTCTATAATTGGTTTGTCTTTTTCGACAGTTTCACCTTATCAAAAAACGTAAAATGACGAAAAGAATCGCTCTTTCACATGTGTGACACGATTCGTATCATCCCCGCAAATGCGCAGTTTTCACTATATTTTCCAGAATATCTATTCCTACAAATTCCGATTTTCTTAATTCTACAAACTTGAAGTTATCAAACAGCGTTCATTGTTTCGCTTTGTGGCATTTTTACACACTGCTGAATCACACTTGTAACATATGTAATGGAATCGGCACAGTCGTTCTTGAGCCATTCTGAGATAATCGCCATCAATCCCCGAATATAAAAGGCCATGATATAAGGTCGATCCTGTGGTAGTACACCGTAGCGGTCGAGAATTGGCGTAAACACATAACGGAACATCTTATCATAGCTTTTATCCATCCCCAACACCGCCGCATTTTCTGTTGCTGTGCGGAACAGTCGCTTGTTGTTCTTAATGTAGCAGAGGTAAGGTGTTAAATAATCCGGCGTAATTAGATATAATTCATCTCTCGGGCAATTCCGCAGCTTTGCAGAAAAGGCATCTGAATCTTTCTCCATGCAAGCAAGAAATTGCTCGTTCATACGACTGACACTCTCCGAGAGCAAGTCTGACATCGTTTCATAGTGAAGATAGAAGGTGGAACGATTGACCTCTGCTACTTCACAGATTTCTTTGACTGTAATATACTCAAAATCTTTTTTTGCCAGAAGTGTCAGAAAGGCTTCGTCCATTCTGGCTGCAGTAGCAAAATATCTGCTTTCTGATCTATTCAATCATTCTCACCTTCTTTCGTGTTTTTGTTTACTTCTCACTGATTTCTTTTGCCAGTTCCATGATTTCAAAAGCGTATTTCTGCTTGCCCTGAGCCAGCAATTTTTTGTAGATGGGGTAATTAACGCCCATACCCAGCAGCCCGATAATGCCGACAATCACGCCGAGAACAAACATAGCAGTACTACCGTTGCCGATAACCTTCATGGAAAGACACATCCCGACACCGGCTACCAACGCTGTGATAATACCGAAGGTGTAGGTAAAAACGTTTGCGGGAAGCTTGGCTTTTGCATCCAGCTTGCGAAGAGCGACCACCTTGGAGGTGTCCTTGGGTGCATATTCGTTTGCGAGTTGTTCTGCATAGATTTTATCTGTATTCATGGCTTGTTGCTCCTTCATTTGATGGTTCTATGATACCAGCAAAGAACGAGTAACGGAACAACACTGACGGCAGTTTGTGTTGAGTTCAAGAATTGTGCAAGTTTCGATTTTCTTAATTCTACAAACTAGAATTTGACTTGCCTATTTTCTTAAAATCTCATGTGGAGCTTCTATTTCATTTGCCAAGGTATGCTCTGTTAATTCTGACATCAATTTCAATTTTTTATTAATCAATGGTCGCATACAATTAGGAACATGTTCCTGATGCGCTCTGTGGATTGCTACACATTCCTTACAGTTTCCGTGATAACGACAGGCTTTCAGGCAAGGACAGTGATCTTTGTCTTTATACTCCTTACGAAATTCCGCTGCAAATTCTTCTTGCAGTCTCAGTCCCTCGACACGGTTTCCCTTATGAAATTCTACCATTGCATCCAGTTCTTTCTGGTTCCCTTCAATCTTCATGTTATTATAGCGCCTCCATTTCAACTATTCCTCATTTTCTGATAAATTCCTATTTGCATTTCCATTCATTTTAAAAATGGGCAACTCCGATTGGAGTTGCCCACTCATTGCACTAATTATGCGATTTTCTCTTGCTTGCACCGATTTCTGCATCAATTGATGTAAGTTTGATGTAAATCGCTGTTTTTTTAGTTTTTTATCAAATGAAGTACGTCCCGTCTATTTGGTTAAACAGTACATCGTTACATCAGCTTAATACAGCTTTGCACCAGCCGGGATATGGTTATCAACCATGATCAGATGCAGTTCTTCATCTTCGGAATCCTTAAGGTTGTTTACTGCGCTGAGCAGCATACCGCAGGACTCGATTCCCATCATCTTACGTGGTGGAAGGTTTGTGATAGCGATCAGTGTCTTACCTACCAGTTCTTCCGGCTCGTAATAAGCGTGAATACCGCTTAAAATTGTACGATCTGTGCCTGTTCCGTCGTCCAGTGTGAACTGAAGGAGTTTCTTGGACTTCGGTACTGCAACACACTCTTTAACCTTAACAGCTCTGAAATCAGATTTGCTGAAGGTATCAAAGTCAACTGCTTCTTCGAACAGCGGCTCTACTTTTACGTTGGAGAAGTCAATCTTCTCGTTTGCAGTAAAGAATCCGTTGTTATCATTCGCCGGAGCAGCTTCTTCGGAAGTGCCATTTGTTGACTTTCCAGTTTTCTTGTCAGCGTCCAGTGACTTCATTGTCGGGAACAGAAGTACGTCACGAATAGCCTGGCTGTCTGTCAGGAGCATAACGAGACGGTCGATTCCGTATCCGATACCACCTGTTGGCGGCATACCGATCTCCAGTGCATTCAGGAAGTCTTCATCTGTGTGGTTGGCTTCCTCATCACCTGCGTCTGCAAGGGCATCCTGTGCTTTGAAACGTTCTCTCTGATCGATCGGGTCGTTGAGCTCGGAATATGCGTTACACATTTCCCATGTATTGATAAAGAGCTCGAAACGCTCTACCTTGTTCGGATCGGAAGGTTTCTTCTTGGTCAGCGGAGAGATCTCGATCGGATGATCCATGATAAATGTCGGCTGGATCAGCTCTTTCTCACAGTACTCCTCGAAGAAGAGATTGATGATATCACCCTTCTTATGACGATCCTCATACTCGATATGATGCTCGTCAGCAAGCTTCTTGGCTGCCTCATCATCTGCTACTTCGTCAAAGTCGATTCCTGCATATTTCTTGATGGCATCGTTCATGGTCAGACGTGCGAAAGGCTTTCCAAGATCGATCTCGATACCATTGTAGGAAATCTTTGTGGAACCGCAGACCTTCTCTGCAAGGTAACGGAACATGGACTCTGTCAGCTCCATCATTCCCTCATAATCAGTATATGCCTGATAAAGCTCCATCAGAGTGAATTCCGGATTGTGACGGGTATCAACACCCTCATTACGGAATACACGGCCGATCTCGTAAACTCTCTCAAGTCCGCCTACGATCAGTCTCTTAAGATAAAGCTCCAGGGAAATACGAAGCTTAACGTCTTCGTTCAGTGCGTTGTAATGTGTCTCAAATGGTCTTGCAGCTGCACCGCCTGCGTTGGAAACCAGCATTGGTGTCTCTACTTCCATGAAGTCACGTCCTGCAAGGAAGTTACGGATCTCCTTAAGGATCTGGGAACGTTTGATGAATACATTCTTGCTGTCCTGGTTCATGATAAGATCCACATATCTCTGACGATAACGGGTATCTGTATCTGTCAGTCCGTGGAATTTCTCAGGAAGGATCTGTAAGCTCTTGGAAAGAAGAGTCATCTTCTCTGCATGAATGGAGATCTCACCTGTTCTTGTTCTGAAAGCAAATCCCTCCAGACCAAAAATATCACCGATATCAGATTTCTTGAAATCTGCATAGGAATCGGTTCCAATGGCATCTCTTGCCACATAAACCTGAATGTTGCCCTGTAAATCCTGGATATTACAGAAAGAAGCTTTTCCCATTACACGCTTGAACATCATACGTCCTGCGATCGATACGTGGATCGGGCTTGCGTCCATGATGCTTCTTCTTTCTTCATAATCCTTCTTCTGAGCCTCTTTTGCCTGCTCTTCATCAAGACCTGTTACATCAAGCTCCTTGCGATCTTTGAGAAGCTCTGCCTCATGTGCTTCATAGAGATTCTTTACCTCAAGGGAATGATGTGTCTGATCAAATTTTGTGATCTGAAACGGGTCCCTGCCATTTGCCTGAAGGTCTGCCAGTTTGTCACGACGTACCTTCAGCAGCTGGTTTACATCCTGCTTCTTCTGCTCTGCACTTGTTGGCCTCCTTAATCTATCTGTCGTTCAAGCGGATCTCTGCGATCCGCTCCGTTGTCTGCTTTATACGTTTCTCTGAATCTCAAGAACCTTGTATTTCATGATTCCGGACGGCATCTCAACCTCAACGATATCGTTGGTGTGTGCACCGATCAGCGCTTTACCTACCGGAGACTCATTGGAGATCTTTCCCTCAAGGCTGTTAGCCTCTGTGAACCCACGATCTTCAGCTCCATGTCTTCCTCAAACTCATAATCATGAACCTTAACCTTGCAGCCTACGCTGATTCTGTCAAGATCGACTTCGTCCTCTACTACAACCTCTGCGTTCTTGAGGATCTTCTCGATCTCCTCGATACGTGCCTCGATATCTCTCTGCTCATCCTTTGCTGCATCGTACTCAGCGTTCTCGGAAAGGTCTCCCTGCTCTCTGGCCTCTTTGATCTTTCCTGCTACTTCTTTTCTCTTAACAACTTTCAGATCGTGCAGCTCGTCTTCCAGTTTTCTAAGTCCTGCATATGTGAGTAAGTTCTTCTTTGCTTCTTCCATTTTGCCTTACTTCCTTTCAAAACCGCGCTGTTTTTTCTGAAAAAAATACAGCTTCGGATATTTCTGTTGCTACCATTCCCAAGAGCTCTTTTTTCTAAAAAAGGGCGTAAAAATCTCAGGATATTCACAATTCCTGTATTATACCGAAAAGCCCCAGTATTGTCAAGCATTCCACGTCGAAAAAGGATCCCTGAAGTATGTAAAAAAGCCGCGCGAAATCCCAGATTTCAACACGGCTTTTCTGTATTATCCTGCCCGGTCTGATTCCTTATTTCTTCTCCGGAAAAAGGTCTTTATAACGATTAGTCACCATCTGTGTCTGATACTCAAAATCCTGCTTATGCTGATTGACCAGTGTAGAAAGGATGATCCCGGAAAACCAGCAGATGATAGCTGTCAGGATCACAAACCCGCTGACGATCAGTGTCGGGATCTTTTCCACTGTCCCAACCTCCAGAAAATGTACCAGCACCGGAATAAAGAATGCCATTCCCACCACAAACAGCACTGCTGCGATAAGGGAGAAGAACTCCAGCGGCTTGTAATTCTTGAACATTTTCACAATAGTCTTCAGAACCTTAAATCCATCTGCATAAGTATTCAGCTTGGATTCACTTCCCTCCGGTCTGTCACGATATTCAATGACTACATTCTCAACCTGCATGTTCTTATCGATGGCGTGGATCGTCATCTCTGTCTCAATCTCAAAATTCCTGGAAAGTACAGGGAATGTTTTTACAAAGCGGTAACTCATGGCACGGTAACCTGTCATGATATCCTTGATGTTGCTTTTGAAAAGACGGTTAATGGAACCTCTTACGATGCTGTTTCCAAAGTTGTGGAAAGGTCTCTTGTTCTCTGTAAAATATGTAGAGGAAAGGCGATCACCGACTACCATGTCTGTGCCTTTCTCCAGAACCTTGCTGCACATTTCAGCTGCAAACTCTGCCGGATAAGTATCGTCACCATCTACCATAAGATAACACTGCGCATCGATATCCCGAAACATACTGCGGATCACGTTTCCTTTTCCCTGCTGATGCTCATAACGGACAACTGCCCCTTCTTTTCTGGCGATCTCGTCTGTTCCATCTGTAGAGTTATTATCATATACGTAGATCACAGCTTCCGGAAGTGCTTTTTTCATATCGCGGATAACCTTTGCTACCGTCTTGCTTTCGTTGTAGCAAGGAATTAAAACTGCTATTTTATCTGCCATTATTTTTCTCCTGTAAAACAAAAAACTTTCTGCGGATTCCCGCTAACTGACTGTAGCACGCGCCCCGTTCCTTGTCAATAGAACGTTTCGTTTTCTCCGACATACTTTTCTCTTTTATCACTCCAGTACCATGTTTGTAAGCTTTTTCAGCTCTTCATAGCTTGAAATATTATTAGATTCTCTCCGGATTCCCGCACTGTGGCGCATACCGGCTGTATACCAGGCTACATGCTTCCGCATTTCACGGATTCCGGTATACTCACCCTTGATCGCGATCTGATCTTCGGCATGGCGCAGGATCATCTCGCATACTTCCTCTGCGGTTGGCCTGGGAAGCTTTTCCCCGGTGCGGAAATAGTGGTTCAGTTCCCGGAAGATCCACGGGTTCCCACGTACTGCACGACCGATCATCACAGCGTCACAGCCAGTTTCTTTAAACATGGCTTCTGCAGTTTCCGGAGAAACGATATCTCCGTTTCCTATCACCGGAATAGTCACCGCTTCCTTCACCCTGCGGATAGCATCCCAGTCCGCCTGACCGGAATAATACTGCTGTCTGGTCCTTCCATGCACAGCAATAGCTGCTGCGCCTGCATCCTCCGTCCGTTTTGCGATCTCCACCACATCCACCGGTGTGTTTTCATCAAATCCGATGCGTACTTTTACCGTTACCGGCTTGGAAACCGCCCCGGAAACGCTCCGTACGATCTCTTCGATCAGCTTCGGATTTTTCAGAAGCGCGGAGCCCTCGCCGTTATTTACCACCTTGGGAACCGGACATCCCATATTGATATCAAGAATGTCAAAAGGACGCTCCTCGATGCTTTTTGCCACCTCTGCCATAAGATCCGGCTCGCTGCCGAAAAGCTGCATGGACACCGGATGCTCCCCGGGATCGATCTCCATCAATGCCTCAGTATTCTTATTATGAAAAGAGATCGCCTTGGCACTGACCATCTCCATACAGATCAGGCCTGCCCCCTGCTCCTTGCAAAGTCTTCGAAATGCCAGATCCGTAACACCTGCCATCGGTGCAAGCACAAAGGGGTTCGGTATCTCCACATTTCCGATCTTCCACTGCATCTTCATGGATCAGTCCTCAACGGCATCTGCTTTTTTCTGCAGTTCCTCATCCGGGATATCTCCCAGGAAAAATACCTTGTAATACATTTCCAGAGATTCCAGAAGCTCTCTTTTATCCCGCTGGAGCTCCTTGATCTTCAGTGCACTTCCGATCTCGTCAAAACGGGCATCTGCCTCCAGGGCCTCAGTCTTAAACTGCAGACTTCCATCCTCATCAAATTCCAGTGTCAGGATTCCTCCTACATCCTCTGTGAAAAGCACACACATGATCTGCAGCTCCTGCTTTACCGTCTCAGGAAGAGACGCAAAATCCTGGTTAAAATAATATTTCTGCTCATAAGAGCTTGCTCCGCAGAGCACAATGTTATCCTGATACATAAAATCTCCTTTATTTATAACTTGACACTCCCCACAGCTAAAGCAGGGAGATTCTTGTTTCTTCCACTACTGCAATAAAACATCACCGGAAAACCGCTGCCGGAAATTTTATCCGGTCTGTGCTGCATGTTTTACACATAGCTGTATAAACCACGTACAGAAACCTCTCCGGAATTTACTTCCTCGACTGTACCGTCTGCACGCTCTACCAGAAGCTCTCCGCCGGCATTGATCCCTCTTGCGATCCCCTCATATGGATCATTCTGATCCAGTACACGTACCGGCTGGTTCAGATTCGCCAGCATTTTCTCATAATCCGGCTTCAGGCCGCTGAGATCCTCTGTCTGTACAAATCTCTCATAATTTTCCTCAAAATGCTTCATCACAAGCCCGACTACCTGTGCCCTGTCAAAGGGATGTCCGCTTTCCAGATACAGAGAGGTGGCCTTGTCTGCCATTTCTTCCGGAAAGCTTTTCATATTTACGTTAATTCCCACTCCGATAACTGCACAGCCGATCTTATCCTGCTTCATGGTCATTTCGGTTAAGATACCGCAGATCTTTTTGCGGGAAACAACTACATCGTTAGGCCATTTGATCCCTACATCGAGTCCGATCTCTGCTACTGCCTGTGCAACTGAAAGTCCCATAACAAGTGTCAGCATCGGCGCCTTCTGCGGGGAAAATTTCGGGCAGATAAGGATACTCATAGTAATGGCACTGTCCGGCGGCGCACTCCATCGTCTTGTAAAACGTCCGCGTCCTGCGGACTGATATTCTGCCACAAACAGCTCTCCGTGTCCTGCGCCTTCTTCCCTCCAGGCACGTTTTCCCCAGAGGTTGGTGGAATCTGTTTCTCTTGCAAAATGGACGGTTTTGCCCGCCCATTTTGTATGTGTTGCCTGTGAAATTATTTCTTCATTAAATAAATCTGACATTATTTCTCCGGCTCTCCTAATGTTGCAACGATCACAGCCTTAATGGTGTGCATACGGTTCTCAGCTTCGTCGAATACCTTGGACTGCGGAGACTCGAATACCTCGTCTGTAACCTCCATATCTGTAAGGTTGAAGCGCTCGCCCATCTCTTTTCCGATCTTTGTCTTAAGATCATGGAATGCCGGCAGACAGTGAGGAAAATCGCCTTTTCACCGGCGTTCTCCATTACATGTCTGGTAACCTTGTATGGTGTCAGGTCGTGGATACGCTCTGTCCATACTTCGTCAGGCTCGCCCATGGATACCCATACATCTGTGTAGATGATATCCGCATCTTTTGTTCCTGCCTCCACATCCTCTGTGAGAGTGATGGTGGAACCTGCCTCTTCTGCCCACTGCTGACACTGTGCTACAAGCTCATCATTCGGGAAATATTTCTTATTGGTGCAGGCTACGAAATCAAGACCAAGCTTGGAGCATACAACCATCAGGGAGTTACCCATGTTGTAACGGGCATCGCCCATGTATACAAGCTTCAGACCTTTCAGTCTGCCGAAATGCTCACGTACTGTCAGCATATCTGCAAGCATCTGTGTCGGATGATACTCGTTTGTCAGACCATTCCATACCGGTACACCTGCATGCTTCGCAAGCTCCTCAACAATATCCTGACCGAAGCCACGGTACTCGATTCCCTCATACATTCTTCCGAGAACTCTTGCAGTATCTGCAATGCTCTCCTTCTTTCCGATCTGGGAGCCTGTGGGATCCAGATAGGTAGAACCCATTCCCAGATCATGAGCTGCCACTTCGAAGGAACAGCGTGTTCTTGTGCTTGTTTTTTCAAAGATCAGAGCAATATTCTTGCCTCTGTAGTACTCATGAAGCTCTCCTGCTTTTTTCTTGGCCTTCAGGTCTGCTGCAAGGTCGATCATGTAAGTAATCTCTTCCGGTGTAAAGTCTTTCAATGTCAGGAAATTTCTTCCTTTAAGATTCATAATACGTCCTCCTCACGGCTGCAGATCTATTTCTGCTCTGCCGTTTTATCTGTCATGATTTCCTTCAGGGATGTTGCCAGCCCTGCGATACCCTGTATCTCGGACGGAATGATGATCTTCGTTGCCTTGCCGTCAGCAACCTTTGTAAGAGCCTCCAGGCTCTTCAGAGTAAGAACAGATTCATCTGCTCCTGCTTCCTTGATCATACGAAGTCCTTCTGCAGTTGCCTGCTGTACCTTAAGAACTGCCTGTGCCTGTCCTTCAGCCTCTTTGATCATACGCTCCTTCTGAGCCTCAGCATGAAGGATCGCCGCCTGCTTCTCAGCCTCAGCATCCAGGATAGCGGACTGTTTTTTACCCTCTGCAACAAGGATAGTGGAACGTTTCTCTCCTTCTGCTTTCAGAATAGCTTCTCGTCTCTCACGCTCGGCCTTCATCTGTTTCTCCATAGCATCCTGGATGGCTGCCGGAGGAATGATGTTCTTAAGCTCCACACGGTTAACCTTGATTCCCCATGGATCTGTAGCCACATCAAGGGACGCACGCATCTTGGTATTGATAACCTCTCGGGATGTCAGTGTCTCATCCAGCTCCATATCACCGATGATGTTACGAAGTGTTGTAGCAGAAAGATTCTCAATAGCCATGATCGGATTCTCAACGCCATATGCGTAAAGCTTCGGATCTGTGATCTGGAAAAATACAACCGTATCGATCTGCATGGTTACATTATCTTTGGTAATTACCGGCTGCGGTGGAAAATCCACAACCTGTTCTTTCAGGTTTACTCTTCTTGCAACACGCTCAATGAACGGAACCTTGAAATGGATTCCTGTACTCCAGGTAGCCTTGTAAGCACCAAGACGTTCCAGTACCACTGCATAGGCCTGTGGTACAATGCGGATGCAGGATGCAAGCACCCACAGCACAAGAACAATGACTACAAGCAAAACAACAACTCCACCCATAATTTAGCCCTCCTTGCTAAGTTCTTTTACGATCAGCTTCACTCCGCGGATCTCTTCGATCTCAACCACTGCACCTGTTGGAATTTCTTCCCCGTCATCTGCGGTCCGTGCAGTCCACTCGATGTCATTGATCCTCACCTGCCCGGTTTGGGCCAGGTTGTTGACCGTCTGTATCACTACGGCTCTTTTTCCCAGAAGACTCTCTGCATTGGTCTTTTCCACGCCCTTGTTCATGTAGCGGACCGCCAGAGGTCTGGTAAAGATCAGAAGCACCACGGAAACTCCGAAAAATAAAAGGAGCTGTACAACAATTCCCCCTCCAAGCCACGAGGCAATACACGCCACAAAAGCACCGCCTGCAAACCAGACAGTGGTAAGTCCTACCGTGATCGCTTCAATTACCAGTAAAATTGCCAGTATTCCAAGCCAGGCCAAAGGTGTCATAAAACCCCTCCTCTCTTATTCTCTTCTCTGTCTTGCAGCTTCGTACATCAGAATTCCTGATGCCATGGCAGCATTCAGCGATTCTACCTTTCCGCACATGGGAATGCGGATCAGACAGTCTGCTACCTCCGCTGCCTGATCGGTCAGGCCCTTTCCCTCGTTTCCGATAAAAAATGCGGTACCGCCCTTATAGGATTCCTGATCATAGGAATTCTCGCCCTTCAGATGAGCTGCAAAACTGCGGATTTCCTTTTCTTTCAGCTTCTTTTCTAATGATACCACATCTTCCACGTATAGAAAAGGCATTCTGTAAATGGAACCCATGGTAGAACGAATCACCTTGGGATTTGTGATATCCACGCAGGTTTTTGTGAGGAAAACTCCGCTTACGCCGGCGCCCTCACCGGTCCTGAGAATGGTTCCCGCATTTCCCGGATCCTGAAGATCCTCCAGAACCATGACCAGAGGATTTTCCCCCGCCAGTACCTCCTCCTCGCTCCAGGAAGGCAGCTTCAGAACTGTCAGGATTCCCTGGGGAGTCTTGGTATCACACATCTGACGGAATACGGAATCCTTCACGATCTCACAGGGATATTTTTCTGCCTGAGACATCAGCTCTTCATCCCGGGAAACGGTCTCGGAGACAAACACCTGGGAAACCCAGCTTTCCGGTGCTTCCAGAAACATTTTCCGGCCCTCTGCCACAAAAAGTCCCTGCTCTCTTCTGGCTTTTGCCTTCTGGTTCAGCTGCATGACATTTTTTATTTTTGCATTTGATACACTGGTTATCATACTTTTATTTCTCTCCTTCCGGCAATCCGTATTCGGTTAACGTAATTCCTCACGACTTGCATTCAGATCCTTGTTTTTTCCGATGGCGATTATGGAACAGTTGTCCGGAAGCGGTTCGGAAGGATCCAGATCTACCGTGACATTTTCACCCTGCTTGATGCCAATGATATTAATGTGAAAACGCTCCCGTACATTCAGATCTACCAGATTTTTTCCACTCCAGGATACCGGCATGGAAAACTCCGCCATACTGAACTCCGCTGAAAGCTCAAACACATCCAGATACCCGCCGGACATAAGATTTCTGGCAACCCGCAGTCCCATGGACTGTTCCGGATAAATGATCTTATCTGCACCGATTTTGTCAAGTATACGTCCATGAAGAGAATTCATACTTTTTGCAACTACAAAGGGCACTCCCAGATCTTTGGCCTGCATGGTTGCGGAAATACTGGCTTCCAGATTTTCGGCAACTGCGATAATGGCTACATCCACATTCTGAACTCCCAGAGCCTTCAGGATTCCCGGTTCACGGACATCTGCTTTTACCGCATAGGTTACTTTTTCGGAAATCTCTTCGATATTTTCTTCTTTGTCATCAATGGCAAGGACATCGCAGTCTGACTCTGCCAGCGTCACCGCCAGAGTCATTCCAAACTGTCCAAGCCCGATCACGGCAAAAGATTTATTTTTCATTCTATTCTCCTGTTTAACCGATCATGATATCTTCTTCACCGAGATGCGTGGTGCTTCCCGGCCTGTTGCGTACACGCATCACAACTGCTGTTCCAAGTGTCAGCGGTCCGATACGTCCCAGATACATGGTAAGGATCACGATCCACTTGCCTGCCACATTCAGCTGAGGTGTCAGTCCTCTGGAAAGTCCTACTGTAGCCCCCGCAGAAGTGATCTCATATAAAACATCTGCCAAATCCACTCCCGGCATTACTGCGGACAAAAGCACCGTCATGGTAAAAAGGATCAGCACACTGGTTCCTGCAACAACCATGGCAGAACGGAGATAGCTCTCACGGATCCTGCGGCCGTATACCTCTACATCCTTTTTTCCCTGAAGATATGCTGCAATAGAAAGGATCAGAACCGCAATGGTAGTAGTCTTCACACCACCGGCAGTGCCCATGGGTGATCCTCCGATAAACATCCACAGTAGGGAAATGATCACGGTAGGTGTGGACAAAAGCGACTGATCCATGGTATAAAATCCCGCCGTACGTGTTGTCACTGACTGGAAAAAGGATGCCATGAGCTTTGTTCCCAGTGGTGCCCCCTTCAGCGTGGAAGGGTTTCCGGATTCAAAGATAAATACCAGAAATGCTCCTGAAAATACCAGGATCCCGGTCATCGTAAGGACCAGCTTGCTCTGAAGCCGCAGTACACGAAAAACTCTGGATGGGGAGAGCTCTTTTCTCAGAACCTTGCGGAATTTATCCCACAGATCCCACCAAACGATAAATCCAAGACCTGACACAATGATCAGGCCAATCGTAGTGATATTGACCAGCGGATTGCTCACATATACCGAAAGGCTTGTTTCCCCGAAAAGATCGATCCCTGCGTTGCAGAATGCAGATACCGCCAGAAATATGGCATGCACCAGACCTTTTTTTATTCCAAATTCCGGTACAAAGCAAAACGCATACAGGACCGCACCGATTCCTTCTGCAAGAAACACGCATTTCACCACACTGCGGACTACAGCCACGACTCCACCCATTTCATCCAGGTTGTAGGATTCCTTGATGATCCGCCGGTTTTTCAGGGAAATTTTCCGCCGGAGGCTGATGAATATCATATTCGCCAGTGCGATCAGTCCGATCCCGCCGATCTGTATCAGGCACAGGATAACCGCTTTTCCAATGGGGCTCCACTGGACTGCCATAACAACTGTGAAAGTCCTGTTACACATACGCTGGTCGCCGCTGTAAAAACAGCATCCGGGAAGGTAACAGCCTGCCCGGGTGCACTGCAGAACGGCATCCACAAAATAAGTCCACCTACAAAAATCACCCCCGCAAAGCCGAGGGCAATTATTTGTGACGTATTCAGTTTATGCAATCCGTCTGAAACTTTTTTCAAGTTCATATTTTTTATTTATTGTAGTTGTGAGAAAGAGAATTGCAAACCTCCCACATGTAGGAATCTACATTCTTCTGCATTGCAAGAGCCTCATTGATGTCAAAATCAACGAACTCACCGTGGCGATATCCAACAACACGGCTGCGTTTACCGGCAACAAGAAGGTCTACTGCAAGAGCACCCATCATGGACGCATATACACGGTCCTTACATGTAGGGCTTCCACCACGCTGCATGTGACCAAGGATAGTTGCACGTGTCTCGATGCCTGTTGCAGCCTCGATACGTTTTGCCATAGCCTCTGAATGGCCGATACCCTCAGCATTTACGATGATATGGTGTTTCTTGCCTTTCTTACGGCTCTCTACGATATTGTCAATAAGCTTCTGCTCGTCGTAATCATATTTCTCCGGGATCAGGATATCCTCAGCACCGTTTGCGATACCGCACCATACTGCAAGGTATCCGGCGTTACGTCCCATAACCTCGATGATACTGCATCTCTCATGGGATGTGGATGTATCACGTACCTTGTCAATAGCTTCCATAGCTGTATTTACAGCAGTATCGAAACCGATGGTGTACTCGGTACATGCGATATCAAGGTCAATGGTTCCCGGCAGGCCAATGGTATTGATTCCAAGGTTCGCAAGCTTCTGAGCACCTGCGAAGGATCCGTCTCCACCGATAACAACAAGGCCGTCGATCCCATGCTTTCTGCAGATCTCTGCAGCCTGCTGCTGTCCTTCCTCTGTTCTCATCTCTGCACATCTGGCAGTATAAAGAATTGTTCCGCCTCGTTCAATCGTATCGGAAACGTCCCTTGCTGTCATATCTCTGATCTCTTCATTTAAGAGACCGCTGTATCCTTTATAGATTCCCTTTACGTTCAGTCCGCTGCTTAATCCTCTTCTGACAACAGCACGGATTGCAGCATTCATTCCAGGTGCGTCACCGCCACTGGTCAAAACGCCGATCGTTTTGATTTTGTTCTCTGCCATATTGTTATCCTCCATCTTATGAAACAACCTATTGTAATACACATATTCGGGTATAGTTTATAGCATTTTTATAAGTTTTTCAATACTCTCTCCACAATTTTAACATTGGAACTTCCATATTTTTTACACATGCGCTCCAGCCAGGAATCCTCGATATGGACCTGATAAGCAGGGGGAAGTTTCTTCATTGCCTTGACATCTTTGAGATAAATAACCACCGTGCTGTTTCCTCTGGATTCCATCAGATCGTCTACCAGACCGGTCTCGGCTTTTGCGTACTCTTCCCGGCTTTCAAACTGGAGCCACAGTTCTCTTGGCATATCATCAAAAAGACGGACCTTTTCCAGGATCAGCTTGCTGGCTTTGTCGTCTTCTGCGGATACTCTTCCCTGAATAAAGAGCCGGGCATCTTCATTCAGGAACATCTGGCATTTTTCGTAATCACGTGGAAATACCACAACCTCCACGGTGCCTACCAGATCTTCCACTGTAAGGAACGCCATTACCTTATTATTCTTTGTATATTTTATGGTTTTATCCGTGATCATTCCACCCACGATCACTTTCTGGTTATCGTAAACCTCCGGTATCCCTGTTTCATCATCCGGTTGAAAATCAGAAGTTTTTGCAGAGATCATTTTTTCCATCATATTCCGGTAACGCTCCAGCGGATGACCGCTGAGATAGATGCCGAGAACTTCCTTCTCAAAGGTCAGTATCGTCTCCTTCGGATATTCTGCTGCCTGCGGCATACGGATCTCAAATTCCTTTTTATCTTCTTCAGGCGCAATATCAAAAAGACTCAGCTGTCCCGCCATGGTATGCTTCTTATCCTGGTTGATACTGTCTATGATCTGCGTATAAACCGTCATTTTCTGATTCCGGTTTCCCTCCAGGCAATCCAGCGCTCCGGCCTTGATCAGATTTTCCACAACTCTCTTGTTGATCTGGTCGATATTTCGCTCAATAAATGTTTTCAGGGAGGTATATTCTCCGTGCTCCTCACGCTCCCGCACAATCCCCTCGATTACCGGACGGCCGATACTCTTGATGGCAGAAAGTGCATAACGAATGGAACCATTGTCAACAGAAAAGCCATAAACACCATGATTGATATCCGGAGGAAGGATCCGGATCCCCATCTGGCGGCATACAGAAATATACTCGGCAACCTTGTTCGGCATTTCCACAACGGATGTCATCAGTGCAGCCATAAATTCTACCGGATAGTAATATTTGAGATATGCCGTCTGGTAGGAAACCACTGCATAAGCGGCAGCATGAGACTTATTGAAGGCATACTTTGCAAAATCTGTCATCTCATCGTAGATCTTGTTTGCGATCTCCTCGGAAATACCGTTGGCAATACATCCCGGTACTCCCTCTTCCACGTTTCCGTAAACGAAATTCTGGCGTTCTTTTGCCATAACAGAAGCTTTTTTCTTGGACATGGCACGGCGCACCAGGTCACTTCGTCCAAGGGTGTAGCCTGCAAGCTCACGGACGATCTGCATAACCTGCTCCTGGTATACGATACAGCCATAGGTCGGCTTCAGGATCGGCTCCATCTGCGGACAGTCATAACGGATGGTATCCGGACGGTTTTTTCCACGGATGTACTGCGGAATGAAATCCATGGGACCCGGACGGTAAAGCGAAATTCCCGCGATCACGTCCTCAAGGCTCTGAGGCTTCAGCTCCTTCATGAAGCTTTTCATTCCGGCACTCTCCAGCTGGAACACACCGTCAGTACGTCCTGTTCCGAGAGAATCCAGTACCTTTTTGTCATTGTAGTCGATCTTTTGCATATCCAGAAGCATACCGGTACTTTTTTCCACCATTTTCACAGCATTCTGGATAACCGTCAGGGTACGGAGACCCAGGAAATCCATTTTCAGAAGTCCCAGCTCTTCCAGTGTTGTCATGGTAAACTGCGTGACAATGGAACCATCCTGGGCTCTGGAAAGGGGTACGTATTCCGATACATCCTTCTGGCTGATCACAACACCTGCCGCATGCATGGAGGTATGCCTCGGAAGCCCCTCCAGACGTTTTGCCAGATCGATCAGACGATGGATATCGTCCTGTTCCTCGTAAGCCTTGCGAAACTCCGGATTCATTCCCAGTGCCTTGTCAATGGTGATATTCAGCTCCTGTGGGATCATCTTGGCGATGGTGTCCACCTGGGCATAAGGCATATCCAGAACACGGCCTACATCACGAATGACACCGCGGGCTGCCAGTGTACCGAAGGTAACGATCTGAACCACGCAGTCATCACCATATTTTCTTCTTACATAATCAATAACCTCCTGTCTCCGTTCGAAGCAGAAATCCACATCGATATCCGGCATGGATACTCGCTCCGGATTCAGGAAACGTTCAAAGAGCAGATCATACCGGATCGGGTCCAGCTGGGTGATCCCAAGTGTATAGGCAACCAGGCTTCCTGCGGCAGAGCCTCGTCCCGGACCGACCATGATATCGTTGTCCCTGGCATATTTGATAAAATCCCATACAATGAGAAAGTAATCTACATATCCCATGTTTTTGATCGTAGACAGCTCATAATCCAGGCGCTTTTTCAGCTCCTCTGTTACCGGATGATAACGCTGCTCAAGTCCCTCATGGCAAAGCTTGTTCAGATATTCCCAGGAGGTAAGTCCGTCCGGCACATCATATTTCGGCAGCTTGGTCACACCAAATTCAATCTCCACATGACATCTCTCCGCGATCCTGTGCGTGTTTTCCAGCGCTTCCAGCGCATATGGAAAAAGCCTCGCCATCTCCTCCGGCGATTTCACATAATACTGGCCGCCCTCATAGCGCATTCTGTTCTCATCGCTGAGCTTTTTCTGAGTCTGCAGACAAAGAAGAACATCATGTGGTTCCGCATCCTCTGCCATAGTGTAATGCACATCATTGGTGGCAACCAGATCGATCCCCGTCTCTCTGTGCATACGGAGAAGCTGCTGGTTTACGGTCTGCTGCTCCGGGATCCCATGGTCCTGAAGCTCCAGAAAGAAATTTCCTTTTCCGAAAATATCCTGGTAACGTAATGCCGCGATCTTGGCATCCTCATACATTCCACGTGCAAGATATCTGGCGACCTCTCCCGCCAGGCAGGCACTTAAGGCAATGATACCCTCGTGATATTTTTCCAGAAGCTCCAGATCCACACGTGGCTTGTAATAAAACCCTTCCACGAATGCCTTAGATACAATTTTCATCAGGTTGCTGTATCCCTGATTATTCTCAGCCAGCAGGACCAGATGATAATAACGGTCATCCCCACTTCCCACTTCTCTGTCAAAACGGGAGCCCGGAGCCACATAAACCTCACATCCGAGGATCGGATTGATCCCGGCTTCTCTTGCAGCCCTGTAAAAATCGATCACACCATACATAACGCCATGATCGGTGATCGCCGCACTGTCCATACCCAGCTCTTTTACTCTGGCTACATATTCTTTGATCTTATTGGAGCCATCCAGAAGGCTGTATTCTGTATGGACATGTAAATGTGTAAACTCCAAATTTATTCTCCTTATCGTAAAAAACAGGGCTCCGGATCCTCCCCGCTCTGCACTTTTCTCTGAACGTGCCGGAGCGTGTCTGATCCGGAGCCGGTCAACACCTTGTTATTTTTTAATGTAGATCCTCTTATCACGGATCTCTACTTTTCCTTCCTTCATCAGATGACCGACTGCACGCTTGAATGCGTTCTTACTGAGGCCAAACTCTCTCTTGATGACTTCCGGTGAGGCATGATCATCAAATGGCAGCACCCCTGCAAATTCCTCGATCACGCTGAATACGCTCTCTGCATCCTCATTGATCTGGATGTAAGCCTTCTGGCGGTCACTGACGTTCATCTTGCCATCCTCTTTCACCTCTGTGACACGAAGATCAAGAATAGCTCCCGGTCTGTACTTGCCTGTTGCCTCCCGTGCCGGATCAGAGCGGAATATTTATCATCTACCGCAACAAAAACGCCGAAATTCCCGCTGATCTCATAGACACGCCCCTTTACCGAATCTCCCGGTACATAAGGAGTTCTGGTGGAAAGATAATGATACACCTTCATGGTTGCACAGAGTCTGCTGCTCTTATCTACATAAAGAGCTACCAGACACTCCTCGCCTTCACGGACCCGGTTGGTCTGCTCATGATACGGAAGAAGAAGATCCTTCTCCAGTCCCCAGTCAAGAAAAGCACCGATCCTGGTGACCTGTTTTACCTTAAGGACTGCTGTCTGTCCCACCTGAAGCATCGGCTCACGGGTCGTTGCGATCAGTCTGTCCTGGGAATCCTTATAGATGAATACTTCGATCTCATCACCTGCTTTGGTTCCTTCCGGTACCTGCTTGGACGGAAGAAGCACCCGCTCATTCTGAGGTGCGTTTCGGTCCTCTCCAAGATATATTCCGAAATCCACGGTTTTTACAACCAGTAATTTCTGTTTTTTACCTAATTCTATCATTCTTACTCCTGTTCCTTAAAACTATATATGATCATTTACTATTTGCTGTCTGTCCTGCATTATAACATAAGAGAATTATTATAGAAAGCACAAAAAAGGCAGCTTCGGAAATTTCTTTCCGTCACTGCCTTTTATTTGCCATTCATGGGGAAATCTGCCCCCACATTGGGTTAGTCTGTTATTCTGTTGGTTTCTCAATCGGCATCGGGTTCATCTTTTTAATGACAAAAAGTACGATCAGCATCAGCACGATTCCCACCGGAAGAGCGATCCATGCTGTTTTTACAAAACCTGCAACAATATAAGTTACAAAGGATATTGCCGCAGCCAGGATCGCATACGGAAGCTGTGTGGAAACGTGAGTCACATGATCACACTGTGCTCCTGCGGAAGCCATGATCGTTGTATCGGAGATTGGTGAGCAGTGGTCTCCGCAAACTGCACCTGCCATGCAGGCAGACATGGAAATGATCATCATCTCAGGACTGGATTTCTCAAATACCGCAACAACGATCGGGATCAGGATACCAAAGGTTCCCCAGGAAGTACCTGTAGCAAATGCAAGTCCACATCCAACCAGGAAAATAATGGCCGGAAGGATAACTTCAATACCACCGGCAACAGAACGCATTGCTTCTTCTACGAATACCGCTGCACCAAGTGAGTCTGTCATAGCCTTCAGTGTCCATGCAAAGGTCAGGATCATGATCGCCGGTACCATAGCCTTGAAGCCTTCCGGGATGCATCCATACAGTCTCTGAAATTGACCACACGGCGGATCATATAGAAAATAATGGCAAATACCAGACCAAAAGCACTTCCCATTGCAAGGCCTGTAGAGGCATCACTCTGTGAAAATGCAGTAACAAAATCTGTTCCGCTGAAAAATCCTCCTGTGTAGATCATACTGATGACACAGCAGATAACAAGCACAACGATCGGGATCACAAGATCGATCACCTTTCCTCTCGGATTCGGTGTCGCATCATCCGTTGCATTCTCATACGGTCTTGCAGATGTTGTATAAAGATCTCCGTTCAGAGCATTGATCTCATGTGTTCTCATGGCACCAAACTCGGTTTTCATCAGTACCATGCCAACCATCATTACAATAGTAAGGATCGCGTAAAAGTTATACGGGATGGTTCTTACAAAAATCGCAAGTCCATCCTGTCCCTCTACGAATCCGCTGACTGCGGCAGCCCAGGATGAGATTGGTGCGATGATACATACCGGAGCGGCTGTCGCATCGATCAGGTATGCAAATTTTGCTCTGGATACATGATGTCTGTCTGTTACCGGGCGCATAACACTTCCTACTGTCAGACAGTTAAAATAATCGTCAATGAAGATCAGAATTCCAAGGATGATCGATGCAAGCTCTGCACCCACACGTGTGTGGATCTTTTTGCTGGCCCATCGTCCGAATGCGGCAGAGCCGCCGGCCTTGTTCATCATACATACCACAGATCCCAGGATAACAAGGAAGATCAGGATTCCTACGTTATAGCTGTCAGAAAGAACCTTGATGATTCCTCCCTCAAAAATCTGTGTTACCGTTCCTTCGAATTTAAATCCGGAATAGATCAGTGCTCCTACTACAATTCCCACAAACAGAGAACTGTATACTTCTTTCGTGATCAGCGCAAGGATGATCGCTACAAGAGGTGGAAGCAGTGCCCAGATCGTTGCATACAGAGCAGGCTGGTAAGTCTCCTCCGCATCCGCAGCCAGCACAGTCAAAGGACTTGCCAGTGCGCCCATGAATATCATTGCCATAACAGACAATGCTGTTCCTGCTTTTTTACTCATTTTTCTCCTCCCTTTTTCGGGGACAAAAAAAACGGAGGCTGTCTCTTCTTAAGAACACCTCCGGTTAAATAATCCTTATTTAACTAATAGCCCGTCAGAAAATCTCCATTCAGCATATTAAATGCAGATCTCCCGAAGTGCTACCGATAGCGCTCCACATCCGTGACAGTACAACGCATATTCTGCGTTATCCCAGCACCCTGTCATCTGGCCTTCCAGAGCACTTCGGCAAATTTTCCTTTCTTTATGAACAGCCTGCCAGGGCCTTGCATCCATAAATACTGATAAAATCCGCGCCTCTATCTTCTTATCCGTGACCGTTTGCCCTCCGCAGGACTTCCCGGCCATCTTTTTTTCTTTATACTGTAGCAGTTTCCGACATAAATATCAAGTAGTTTACACAGATTCCTGCCATTCAGACCAATATTGTTACTTTTCACTCCATTTTCAGTAACACGCTTCGCGGAATATTACCAGCGAACTGTAATCCAATATTGCCTTATTTACTGCTCATTCAGCAGCCACTTCACATCCACTCCCAGCACCTTTGCAAACACCCGCAGTTCATAATCTGCTACAAAACGTTCTCCTCCTTCGATCCGGCTGATACTGTCACGCTCCAGCATCACTCCTTCCACCTGCATTTTTGCTGCCAGCGCAGATTGCGACATCCGTTTCATATTCCTCATCTGGCGTATTTTTTCTCCGGAAACGTTCTTTTTTCCCTGATAAGTGTATATTTTCATCCTGCCACCTATTTTAATAAATGTGTTAATGTTCTGCATTTTTCTTGACATTAGCATATATTTCGGCGGCACCTGTGTTAAAGGTCAGCAAATCTGACATTTTCTGCATTTTTCGACAAAAAATGCCGCGGTACTGTTCCGCGGCATTTCCACTCAGGCGGATATTAACGATCCACCATCGGGTCAAACTGTTTTTTCTTCTGATCAGTCTTCCTGTCCTACCTGACCATAATATGCATTTGCACCATGTTTTCTGTAGTAATGCTTATCCTGAAGCTCCTGCGGTGCCGGTTTTACATCCGGATTGATCAGCTCGCAGCGAGATGCCATCTTGGCAACCTCCTCAAGAACAACTGCGTTATGAACTGCCTCATGAGCATCCTTACCCCAGGTAAAAGGTCCGTGGTTCTTGCACAGCACAGCCGGTACTGCTTCATAATCTTTGTTTTTGAAATAATCAGCAATAAGAACTCCCGTGTTCTTCTCATATGCCTCTTCGATCTCTCTTTTGGTCAGATTACGCACACATGGTACTTCTCCGTAAATGTAATCTGCATGTGTGGTTCCATAACACGGGATCGATCTGCCTGCCTGCGCCCAGCTTGTTGCCCAGGATGAGTGGGTATGTACGATGCCGCCGATATTCGGAAACGCTCTGTAAAGAACTGCATGTGTCGGTGTATCAGAGGATGGATTGTATCTTCCTTCTACTTTATTTCCATCAAGATCTACCACTACCATGTCTTCCGGTGTCAGCTTGTCATAATCCACACCACTTGGCTTGATCACAAAAAGTCCCTGCTCCCTGTCGATCCCGCTGACATTTCCCCATGTAAAGGTAACAAGACCATATTTTGGCAGATCCATATTTGCTCTGTAAACTTCTTCTTTTAATTTTTCAAGCATAGCGCGCCCTCCTTTTACGGTATAGTACTAATAGTCTCTACCGCTTGTATTTATTTTGTAAACTCAACTACTGCGTAAGGTTCTTTATCCTCTGCGTTGAGAACTACAGTTTCTTTATTTTCTGTCATATATACTTCCGGAATGATAACATTATCCAGTACTGCCTGACGTTTATATTCAGCACGAAGCTGACCGACTTTAAATTCCTCAGGCAGATGATCCGCTGCCATCCGGATATACTGACAATTGTTCACATGATGATTGGTGTCCAGATGATGCTTCTGTACGGAAAAAGCATTCTGCACTTCCCGTTCCTTCGGAAGCGCGATCTTTCTTGGTGCATAATCCATCTCTATTTTTTCGCCCAGATCATAGGGATCTGTATCTGTCGGTGTCAGCTTTTCCGGAATACCGGTTTCTGTATTGATAAAGGACCAGTAGGAATTGGCCCATGCCAGCTTCTCACCCTCCATTGTCTCAAGAATAAAATTACGCATTCCGATAAATCCACGGAATCCATAAGGAATTGTTGTTACTTTTATATTTTCACCAAGCTTTGGATACCGCTTCGTGATCACCTGCCATGCAGAAAGTACCCAGGCTCTTTTCTGTTCCTTTAATACTTCCATACCGACTCCTGTCTGCTCGGATTCAAAGGTACAGCAATCCTGAAAATAATCCAGAACTCCCGGCAACGTCAGGCAGCCATCTTCTCCGATCTCACTGAATCTTACTCGACTCTCAAAACTGTAACTCATTCATGCCTCCTGTCATACTGTCTATACTTTATTGTAACACTTGGCAGAAAGAAACGCACTTGTTTTTTTGGCGCAGCGGATTGCGAATATTATCAGTGAACAGCAACTTGCAAATATCTTCTTATTTTTGAGCACAAAAAAGTACCTCTCAACCGAGGTACTTAAGAAGCAGGGCTACAAGGATTCGAACCTTGAACTGACGGAGTCAGAGTCCGTTGCCTTACCGTTTGGCGATAGCTATGTGTTTTATTTTTCGCTTGCCTTATCGCTTGCGACGGATGTTATTATATAACAGCTTTTTTGAAATTGCAACCCCTTTTTTT
>ENA-OQCE01000323-OQCE01000323.1-human-gut-metagenome-genome-assembly--contig:-NODE-323-length-23490-cov-2.495955_pt1 | contig 23490 bp, 28 predicted proteins | sample MGYA00242495_ERZ504572 | MGnify/ENA primary metagenome ERZ504572 (study PRJEB26092, sample SAMD00036228) | human gut metagenome | host: Homo sapiens | study: EMG produced TPA metagenomics assembly of...
CTCTGCTCCTTGATGGTCTTGAACAACGGTGGAACGGGGGAAGAGATTGTCTTTGATGACACGGCAGTTGTCTCCCACAAAGTGCAGTACCTTGGTTTGTGCGCCGCCCGAGCAGTGTACCATACCGTGGATTTGGGGACGGAGCGCATCGAGCAGTTTCTTTACTACCGGTGCGTAGGTGCGGGTAGGGGAAAGTACCAGCTTTCCTGCATCCAGCGGACTGTCTTCGACACTGTCTGTCAGTTTTAGCTTGCCACTGTATACCAGTTCTTCGGGTACAGCCTTGTCATAGCTTTCAGGGTATTTCTCTGCCAGGTATTTGGAGAATACATCGTGGCGTGCGCTGGTCAGTCCGTTACTGCCCATACCGCCATTGTATTCTTTCTCATAAGTAGCCTTTCCGTAAGATGCCAGACCAACAATCACATCGCCCGGACGGATATTGGCATTGTCTATAACATCTGAGCGCTTCATGCGGCAGGTCACTGTCGAGTCTACGATAATGGTACGTACAAGGTCGCCCACGTCGCTGTTTCGCCACCGGTGGCATAAACGCCTACACCCATCTCGCGGAGTTCGGCAAGCAGTTCGTCCGTACCGTTGATGATGCTGAAATTACTTCGCCGGGGATGAGAAGTTTATTACGTCCGATGGTAGAGGATACCAGAATGTTGTCTACCGCACCCACACAAAGCAGGTCGTCGATGTTCATAATCAGTGCATCTTGTGCAATGCCTTTCCACACACCCAGGTCGCCGGTTTCCTTCCAGTACATATAGGCAAGACTGGATTTGGTGCCTGCTCCATCGGCATGCATAATGTTGCAATACTCCGGGTTACCGCCCAAAATGTCGGGGATAATTTTGCAGAAAGCCTGCGGGAAAATACCTTTGTCGATGTTCTTGATGGCGTTGTGCACATCTTCCTTAGATGCGCTGACGCCTCGCATCATGTATCGTTGATTACTCATGAGATAATAGGTTTGTTCAATTGAATGTGCAAAGATACATCTAATCTTCTACAACACAAAGCGAGGCACAAAGTTTCTCGCCTTTGTGCCTCGCTATAGAGTTGTGTATTTATCAGAATTGTACCTGGGGAGCTTGTTCCGCTCCTTCTGCCGCTTCGAAATAAGCTCGTTTCTCAAAACCGAAGAGACCGGCAAGGATATTTTTGGGGAAACGGCGAATGGCTGTATTGAAGTTCTTGGCTGCATTGTTGAAGTTGGTCCGTGCTACGTTGATACGGTTTTCCGTACCTTCCAGCTGTGCCTGCAGTTCCAAGAAATTCTGATTTGCTTTCAAGTCCGGATAGTTTTCTGTGATGGCAAGCAATTTACCGAGGGCAGAAGTCACCGCACCTTGTGCTTTCTGATATTCAGCCAGCTTTTCCGGAGTAAGGTCTGCAGCATCCACTTTGATTTGAGTGGCTTTGCTGCGGGCTTCTACTACACCTTCCAGTGTTTCCTTCTCGTGCGTGGCATATCCTTTCACGGTATTCACCAAGTTCGGAATCAGGTCGGCACGGCGTTGGTATTGGGTTTCTACGTTCGACCATTGTCCGCTGACATTTTCGTCCATGGTTACGAGTCCGTTATAGCCGGTTACACCCCAAATGGCGAGAAGAGCTATAACAACGATAATGATAATGGTTGATTTCTTCATACTTTTCATTTTTAGGCCTCACCTCCGATTCCTCTCCGATAGAGAGAGGGGAGGAGGGGAAGGCAGTTATTAATCATTTAATTATATTCTATGTAAACGTTTTATTTTCTTCCAGTATCCTCGAAGGTGTGTCAAAACGGTTGATGGCGCACAGATGACACATACTCGGCGTTAGAACCGGGAACCGGCTCCACCGCCACCTCCCATACCGCCTCCGAAGCTACCACCGCTGAAGCCTCCTCCGCCACTTCCGCCGAAGAGACCTCCACCACCGAAGATGACCGGACCACCTCCGCCTCCTCCCCGGTAGTTTTCATCGTATGACTGCTGGCGGCGCACTACTTTATGTCCGCAATTGCGGCAGGTGTAGGTCACATCTTCCGTTTTCACTCCATTGCGGCGTGAGATGAGTATGCTGCTGCTACGTTGCAATTTATGTTGTCCGCAGTTGGGGCATTTGTTGGCAGCGCGTTGGGCAAGGATGCCTATAATAGATGCCACTGCGAGGAAACCGATAAGTCCCAGTAGGATACCTCCTACGGAGAGGTCATCCTCCTCTTCCGTGTCATTCACCATAGTGCCGTCAAGACGTGAACAGACCGCCTTTACACCCGCGACCATTCCGGCATCCCAATTACCGTCTTTTAGATAGGGAATCATATATTTGGTCTGTATGCGTTTGCAGATGGCGTCAGGCAGGTCCCCTTCCAAACCGTATCCCGTATAAAACTGGATGCAGCGTTGATCGGTTACCAGCAGAATGACCAGACCGTTGTTTTTCTCTTTTTTCCCTACTCCCCATTCATTGAGCAGCCGGTGTGAGAAATCAAAACAGTCTTCTTGTCCGATGGAGGGAACAACGGCAACTACCGTTTCAATACCCGTCTGCTGCTCCAATGCGTAGAGCATGCGGTCTATGTCGGCACATGCCTCTTTGGATAAGATGTCGGCAGGGTTGCAGACATAACGCGTCTTGTCCTGAAGGTGTACTTTAGGAATGTTCTTAGTGGTGTAGACTTCTTGTGCCTGCAAGGATATGAACAAGCACAGGAAGAATGCTATGGAAATAAATCGTTTCATATTACCAATGTTTGTTGCGGCGAAGATAGGAAAAATCACGTCAATGTATGTATTTCCCTACGAATTTCTTTACATGCTCGGTGTATTCCTGCGGATAATCCTTGTAAGACATGGCATGTGTGGCACCGGGTACAATCCATAATTCTTTGGGTTCGGGCTTGGCTTCATAGAGGGGATAAACCATCCACGTCGGTACAAAGGTGTCGGCATCACCGTGGATGAAGAGCATCGGCAAAGTACATTTCTTTACTTGCTCCAGGGCAGAAGCTTCGCGGAAATCCCATCCGTACTCCTGCCGGCAAAGCCAGCTTGCAGTATGCAGTAGGGGGAAAGAGGGCAGTCCGAACTGTTCTTTCAACTCCCCGCGAAACTCATCCCATACGCTTGTGTAACCGCAGTCTTCCACAAAACACTTGATGAATGGCTGTTGGTATTGTCCGTGTTCCACTTCGCCGGATACCATCATGGTGGTGGCGGCTCCCATGGAGATGCCGTGTACTACCATCTTTGTACTGCGGGACGCTATGCTGTCCGTATGGCTGCGTCCGAAAAGCTCATCGGCGGTTTCGGTCCATTGCAACACGTCGAGCCGGTCTTTCCAGCCCATCTGTACATGGTTTCCTTCGCTCATCCCGTGTCCGTAAAGGTCGGGCAGCAGGATATTGAAGCCCATCTCCTTGCTGTACAAATAACCTATCATCAGCATGCGCACGGCGTTGTCCGTATATCCATGTACGATGACTGCCGTTTTGTCGGTAGGGCGGGCAGCGGCAACATAGAGCGCATGCAGCGTCTCTCCGCGGTCGTTCTCGATGTAGAAGTCCTTCAGTGCTCCTGCGGTCATCAGGCTATCCACCAGGGGTGCAGTTCGGGGTAGCGCTCGTACATGAAATCGTAGGATGCGGCTATGTTGCGGCTGCGTGAAACGAGGTCGTCCGGTTTCAGGGAATAGCCCAGCATATAGTACCCTCCGCACAACAGTAGGGTGCAGAGGGCGGCCAGACTGAGAATTGAATATTTTATGGCTTTTTTCATTATTTATTCCAAATTTCCCATGCGGCAAAGGCCTGCAACAGCAACATCTCCAGTCCGTTCTTGGTGACGGCTCCTTGTGCCTGGCCTTTCTTCATGAAGAGGGTTTCGTTTGGATTATATAACAAATCGTAGAGCAAATGGTTGGGGGTCAGTAGCTCGTAAGGAATGTTGGGACAGAAGTCCACTTTGGGGTACATGCCTACGGGGGTACAGTTGACAATCACCGTGTACTCCTGCATGATTTCCGGTGTCAGCTCTTCGTAAGTGAGGTATTTGTCCTCTTTCTTGGTGCGCGATACGAAGGTACTTTTTATACCCAGGTTCTCCAGCCCGCGATATACGGCTTTCGATGCGCCGCCGGTGCCCAGAATCAGGGCTTTCTTGTGATGTGGTTGCAAAAGCGGTTCTATGGATTGTGTGAATCCTATGATGTCGGAATTGTAGCCAACCAGCTTTACCTTGCCTTTGGGAAGGCGGATAATCTTGATGACATTGACGGCGCCTATCTTGGCGGTGTCTTTGTCCAGTTCGTCCAGATAGGGGATGACTTGCTCCTTGTAGGGAATGGTCACATTCAGTCCACAGAGGTTAGGGTTTTCCTCTATAACTTCCATGAAATCCTCGATACGTGGAATTTCGAAGTTTACATATTCTGCATCAATGTTTTCTGCCGTGAATTTCTCATTGAAATATCCGATGGAAAAGGAATGTTTCAACGGGTAACCTATTAAACCGTATTTCTGCATAATGAGGGTGTGTTAAAGGGGAATTAATGATTATTTTCTGGCTGTATACAACGTACATATTCCGAAAGTGAGCCGCTTGAAGTGTACTTCACTGAAACCGGCCTTGCGGATAACTTCCTGCATCACTTCTCCTTGAGGGAAGGCACGGATGCTTTCCGGCAGATAAGTGTAGGCGCTGTTGTCTTTCGAAATACATTTACCGAGCAGGGGGATAACGACTTTGGAGTAAATGGTAAACAGTTGTTTCATCGGGAAGCGGTCCGGCGTGGAGAGTTCCAGTATGACAAGATGTCCGCCGGCCGTCAGTACGCGGCACATTTCGGACAGTCCTTTATCCAGCCCTTCGAAGTTGCGGATGCCGAACGCTACGGTTACAGCATCGAAACTCTCATCGGCAAACGAGAGAGAGGTGCAGTCCTCCCGGGCAAATGAAATCTTGTCCGAGAGGTGCGCCCGTTTTACTTTTTCGCGCCCCACATTCATCATGCCTTCCGAGATGTCGGTACCAATCAAAGCATCGGGTTGCAGTTCGCGGCATGCAAGGATGGCGAAATCACCGGTGCCGGTAGCTACGTCCATGATACGTCGGGGGTGGAAAGGAAGGAGGTATTTGATTGCCTTCCTGCGCCAGCTGCGGTCAATACCCATGGATAGGGTGTGATTCAGCTTGTCGTAGGCGGGAGCGATGTTGTCGAACATTTCTTCCACTTGTTCGCTCTTCTTACCGTCAGCGCCGTAGGGCTTGATGTGTTCTTGGGGGTAATCCATGATTTTTTTATGTGCTAATGTGCTGATACGCCAATGTGCTAATTGGCTGCGCTATTATGCCGCAAGGTCATTAGCACATTGGCATATTATCACATTAAGTAATTAGTTACATTCTTTTCAATGCGTTCGGCAATGTTGTCGGTATCTTCCTTTACGAACTTCTCGCCAGTGATGTGTTCGTACAGTTCGATGTAACGTTCGCTGATTGAAGTAACGATTTCGTCTGTCATTTCCGGTACCTGCTGTCCTTCCTTACCCTGAAAACCGTTGTCCATCAGCCATTCGCGTACAAATTCCTTGGAAAGTTGTTTCTGCGGTTCGCCTTTGGCAAAACGTTCTTCGTAGCCTTCGGAGTAGAAATAACGGCTGGAGTCCGGGGTATGGATTTCGTCCATCAGATAAATCTTGCCGTCGTGCTTGCCGAATTCGTATTTGGTGTCTACCAGAATCAATCCGCGTTCCGCTGCAATCTCTGTACCGCGTTTGAAGAGAGCCATTGTGTATTTTTCCAATACGGCATATTCTTCGGGCGTGGCAAGTCCTTGTGCTAGGATTTCTTCTTTGGAGATGTCGGCATCGTGTTCGCCAATTTCGGCTTTGGTAGTCGGGGTGATGATGGGTTCGGGGAACTTCTGGTTCTCCTTCATTCCTTCGGGCAGTTTCACACCGCAGATTTCACGGACACCGCTTTTGTAAGCGCGCCATGCACTGCCGCAGAGGTAACCGCGTACAATCATTTCTACGGGGAATCCTTCACACATCACGCCTACCGTCACCATCGGGTCGGGAGTAGCCATTTTCCAGTTGGGGCAGATGTCGGTGGTGGCATCCAGAAACTTGGCTGCAATCTGGTTCAGCATTTGTCCCTTGAAAGGAATGCCTTTGGGCAATACTACGTCGAAGGCTGAGATACGTCGGTAGCTACCATGACCAACTTCTCGCCATTGATGTTGTACACATCACGAACCTTCCCATGATAGACACTTTTCTGTCCGGGAAAGTTGAAATCTGTTTTTGTTAATGCTTTCATCTTTGTAATATTTACGATTTGAGAATTTACTGTTTCTGTTCAATCTTGCTATTGGCTTGTTCGGCCTTGCGTCTTTCGCGCTCCGCTTTCGCTTCTTTGTCAAACTTTTCGTAGGCCTCCACAATTTGGGTGACAAGCTTATGCCTTACGATGTCTTTCTTGTTCAGTTCCACGAAGCTGATGCCTTTCACTCCTTTCAGAATACGGAGTGCCTGCACCAGACCGGATGTCTGGGAGGAAGGCAAGTCAATCTGCGTCATGTCTCCCGTGACAATCATCTTGGTGTTCATTCCCATGCGGGTGAGGAACATTTTGATTTGCTGGGTGGTGGTGTTCTGCGCTTCGTCCAGAATGACGACGGCATCGTTCAGTGTGCGTCCGCGCATAAAGGCGAGGGGGGCAATCTGGATGATGTTCAGCTCCATGTACTCTTTCAGCTTGGCAGCAGGTATCATGTCCTGCAGGGCGTCATAGAGCGGTTGCAGATACGGGTCTATCTTGTCCTTCATGTCGCCGGGCAGGAAACCGAGCTTTTCTCCGGCTTCTACAGCGGGGCGGCTGAGGATGATTTTCTTGATTTCTTTGTTTTTCAGTGCCCGCACAGCAAGCGCGATGGCAGTATAAGTCTTTCCGGAACCGGCAGGACCGATGGCAAACAGCATGTCGTTCTTGGCAAAAGCCTCCACCAGTTTCAGCTGGTTCTCGCTGCGCGGGATAATCGGCTTTCCGGTTACGCTGAATACAATGACATTGCCCGATTTCTCTGCTTGCGGGGCATTGCCTTTGATGATGTCTATAATGACCTCTTCTTTCAAAGAGTTGTACTCGGCACAGTGTTTTTCCAGTTTGGTGATGTTCTCCTCGAATGCACACATTTCCTCCTCATCACCCAATACTTTGATGACATTGCCACGGGCGATGATACGAAGCTTGGGATACAGGGCTTTTATCAGTTGCATGTTGGCGTTGTTTACGCCGTAGAATATTACCGGATCAATATCTTCAAGAACAATCAGTTTTTCTATCATTGATATGCTTTAAAGTTCAATTCGTTCTTTTAGTGAAACGTTTTGCAAATGTAGTGAAACGTTTGGATACTTAAATGGTTCTATCGGGTATTTTTTTTGCAGAGGCTTCGGGTAGATTGCCGGCAATTGTTGCACGACGATGCCGTTTCCTTTTTTTGAGCATCCGATGCGTTGCCGGTTCAGCGTCTGCTCCTTCATGTTGAAGATGATATTGGGGTCGAAGTGCTGGCCGTTGACTCGTGTCTCAAAGTGGAGATGCTCGGTAGAGGCGCGTCCGGTACGTCCGGTCAGTGCGATGGGCTGTCCGGCTTTGACCGTGTCGCCACAATGTACAAGGTTTTTGAAGTTGTGGCTGTATATCGTTTCCAGTCCGAAGTCATGGCGTACGACAACGACATTGCCGTAGGCGCTGTAAGCTTGGACATCCGTACTACGCCGTTGAAGGCACTCCGTATGGTGTCTTTGGCGCAGGTCTTGATGTCTATGCCGCTGTGGCGTCCCCGCCCCCGTCCGTAAGGGGAGATGACTTTTCCTCCGGGCAGAGGAAAGGAGTATTCCGTGTCCGGAATGTCCTCCAAAGGTAGCTCTATCAGTTCTCTTTGCGAAAACAGTCCTGGAGTGGCAACGCGGATATGGTTGGTTTCCATGGCGGAAAAGACCGCTTTTTTCCCTTGTGCCGTGGCACCAAGGGCTATGAGTAGGAGAGGGACAAGAACGCGTATTCTCATTTATTCAAAATATTGTATGGTCCCACCGGTAGAGGAAGCATATTTCTCCAACAGTCCCAATATCATTTCGGCTGCTTCTTTCAGACCTTCCTGCCCGTTGTAGCCGTTGACAATGGGCAAGGATATGGCGGGTTTCAAGTTTCATCTTGGTGCGTTCGTGGTCGCTGGTCGGGGTACCGATACCGCCTATACGGTCGCGGTAGACGGGTAGCCTTCTATGTTCAGCATGCCACGGCCTATACCCTCGAACGATTCCTCTGCACGTCCTATGCCCAGTTCAAGGTCGGTTCCTTGTATCTCGTCGGCATCAAATCCGCCGATAGAGTGACCCGTACGTAAGGAAACAAGGTTGATAAGGTCTACCAATGTATCTATCTGATAGAGTTCCAATCCGCGTAGCAGTCGTCGTCTCAGTGCTTCGGCCGAGGGACGGTAGCGGCTGGGGTCTTTGCCGCAACGTTTGTAGGTTCACGGGTGGCGGCAATGACAGGTTGGTACTTGATGCTGTCCGTGGTTTCACGGGCTCTTAGCTCTTGGGTGAAAGTTGCGATTTCCTGCCACAACCCTTCGCTATATGCGGTATTTGTCACTTCGGCAAATACGGCCGCACCACGGAATTCGGAGCAATTCTGTTTGATTTCTTTAGAAAGTGTGATATGATACATTATAATATGCTTGAATATGTTCTTTATCTCAATTTCATTTTAACATGATTCCTGACAGTAATCTTCCGGATTTGATACCCAGCCTGCGTGCGGAGAAGAATTCTTCGTGTCGGGTGTATGTGCAGATGCCTGCCGTCTCCACTTGTGCGGAAGGTACTCCGAAGTCCAGCAGTTGCAGTCGGTTGGCAGCCCATAGGTCGATATGGTATTTGTGGGTGTCGGGTTTCCATTCGGAGATGTAATCCATCTGGAAACCGTTCTTGCGGAATGTTTCATAGACTTCGTCGCCTACCTCGAAGGCAGAAAGGGAGATGCCGGGGCCGATGCAGGCTATCACTTCTTTACCCTCTGTGCCATAGCAGGCACTCATCTTGTCGAGTGTGTGGCCGAGGATGTAATTCACAGTGCCACGCCATCCGGCATGAACAGCGGCTATCACGGCATTCTTCCGGTCGTAGAGCAGGATGGGAATGCAGTCTGCCGTAGAGATGCAGATGCAGCAGCCCGGTTCACGGGTTATCAGTGCATCAATGCCCTGCAACATGGAGTGGCGTTCTTCTGCTGTTGCATGCAGATAAGTTCCGTCAATGACAAGTGCCTTTGTCCCGTGGGTCTGAAACGGGATGACCAGTTCTTGGGGGCGTTGGGGCAGGGAAGAACATACTATTTCCTGGTTGCGGCGTACAGCTTCGGCTTCGTCTCCCGTGTAAGGTGTACAGTTGAGGGAGGCATAGTTACCTTGGCTGCATCCACCGTGGCGGGTGGTTACAAAACAAGAAATGCCGGGATATGAGGCAAGCAGCTCATATCCCAACATTTTCCTATCTTCTGTAAGAGGAATCATTTTTTATCTTCCTCCCAATCTTCTTCGTATTCAAAGTCCTCGAGGTCCTCTATGTCCTTGTCGTCATTGACGTATTCATAGCTGAGGTCCTCGTCCTCACCCTCTTCTTTCAATTCTTCCTGCAGGTGGTTGAGGTCTTTGGCGCGATGGGCAATGCTGTCCACTTTGCCTTCTATCTTATTACTTTCCTTGTTCAGCTCTTCCCAAAGGATGTCTTTCAGCGTAGAGATGCCCATGCCGGAGACAGCAGAGATGAATATATGCGGAATCCTTCGGGCAGTGTCGGCTCTATCTCGTCCATCAGTTCCTGGTCGAGCATGTCGCATTTGGTGACGGCAAGCACTCTCTGTTTGTCCAGCATTTCGGGGTTGAAAGTGCGAAGCTCGTTCAATAGGATTTCGTATTCCTTACGGATGTCGTCACTGTCGGCAGGCACCATGAACAGCAACAATGAGTTGCGCTCGATGTGGCGCAGGAAACGCAATCCTAAGCCTTTGCCGGCACTGGCTCCTTCGATGATGCCGGGAATGTCCGCCATCACAAACGATTTGCTGTCGCGATAGGACACGATGCCCAGATTGGGTTCCAGCGTTGTAAACGGATAATTGGCGATTTTGCTTCGCCGCAGAAACGGATGCCAGTAAAGTGGATTTTCCTGCATTGGGGAAACCTACCAGACCGACGTCTGCCAGCAGCTTCAGTTCCATGATTACCGTCAACTCCTGCATCGGTTCGCCCGGTTGTGCAAAGCGGGGAGCCTGGCGTGTGGCGGTTTTGAAGTGCCAGTTACCCAGACCTCCGCGTCCGCCTTTCAGCAAGATGACTTCTTGTTCGTGCTCGGTGACGTCGCAGATATATTCACCCGTTTCGGCGTTGTACACCACCGTGCCGCAGGGCACTTCAATCACCTTGTCCGCTCCGTCTTTTCCGAAACTGCGGTTTTTGGAACCGGATTCTCCGTGACCTGCCAGGATGTGGCGATCGTACTTCAGATGGAGTAGCGTCCAGTAGTTGCGGTTACCCCGCAGGATGACATGGCCTCCTCGTCCTCCGTCACCTCCGTCGGGGCCTCCGTTGGGTATGTATTTCTCACGCCGCATATGCGTAGAACCTCGTCCGCCCTTTCCGGAGCGGCAATATATTTTTACGTAGTCAACAAAATTCGATTCAGCCATATTCTGTTTTATTGTTATTTCACTGCGTCAATAGCCTTGCAAACATCGGCAAAGATTTCTTCCAATACGCCGAAGCCCTGGATGTGTTGGTATTTGCCGTCCTGCTTGTACCAGTCAATCAGCGGAGCTGTCTGTGAGTGGTAAACCACCAGACGCTTCTTGATTGTCTCTTCATTGTCGTCTGCACGTCCTGATTCTTGTCCGCGCTTGATGAGCGCTTCATCAGTTCTTCTTCGGGCACGTCGAGGTCGAGCATCACGCTGACTTCCTGTCCGCGTTCGGCGAGCATCTTCTTTAATGCTTCAGCCTGGGCGATTGTTCTGGGGAAGCCGTCGAAAATCACGCCTTTGCTATCCTTGAAGCTGTCGAATACGCTTGCCAGAATATCAATCATCAACTCATCGGGAATCAACTGGCCCTGGTCGATATAACCTTTAGCAGTCTTGCCCAGTTCTGTACCGTTTTTCATTTCAGCACGGAGCACGTCTCCGGTAGAGATGTGGTTAATGCCATACTTTTCTACAATCTTTTCACTTTGTGTTCCCTTACCTGAACCGGGAGCACCAAAAATTACAATGTTCAACATTTGCTTAGTTATTATTTAATGATTTACTATATTATGTCTGTATCAGTCTACTACAGTATAAATGTCGGGATAGTTGCGCCCGAAGCCGTCATAATCCAACCCGTAGCCCACAATGAAGTCGTTCGGAATATTCATGGCCACATATTCTATGTTTAAATCAACTTTCAGCTTATCAGGTTTCACCAGTAGGGAGGCAATATGAATCTCCCTGGGACCGCGAGTGCCGAGGGTGTCCAGTAAGCGTTGCATGGTGAGTCCCGTATCTACTATGTCCTCTACAATGACCACTGTACGGTCTGTGAGGTCTTCATTGATGCCTATTACTTCCTTGATTACCCCGGTAGAGGATACTCCTTGATAAGATGCTAATTTGACAAACGAAATTTCGCAGGGAATCGTGATTCGTTTCAGCAAATCGGCGGTAAACATGAACGAACCGTTCAGTACGCTGAGGAATAGAGGATTCTTTCCTGCCAGGTCGCGGTTGATTTCGTTCGCTACACGGGTTACTTCTTTCAGTATGTCCTGCTCCTTGATGGAGACTGTGAACATCTTGTCTTTTATTTGTATGGTATCCATAGATGGGATGTTTTTAGAAAGTTGCCGCAAAAATACGATTTTTATTCCACTCCATGCATCATCTTCTGTAATTTCTTTGAAAGCAGGAAGAGGATAAGCGATGCCGTGGCAGACATGACGACGAACACCATGAAGAAATCGTACATCGTCTCGATGCGATAACCCAGCAGCGTCTTTACTTTTCCGGCTTCGGGGTAGAGCCCGCTCAACGTGCCTGCAAACTTATTGGCAGTGGCGGTGGAGAGGTACCATATCCCCATCATCAGCGAGGCGAAGCGGATGGGCGTGAGCTTGTTCACCATGGAGAGCCCGATGGGCGAGAGGCAGATTTCGCCCATGGTATGGATGAAGTAGAGCCCCGTCAGCCAGATGAGACTCACCTTGATGCCCGGCTGAACATCTTTCACCCCAAAGCAGATGACGAGATAGCCCAGTGAAAGCAGTAGCAGGCCGATGGCTTGCTTGGTGGGCGAGGCGGGCTCCATGCCCCGCTTGCCCAGGGCGCCCCATACGCCCGGCATGATGGCGGCAAGTATCACCACAAAGAAGGGGTTGAAGGACTGAATCCAGGAGCGGGCATTTCCCACCCCAGGATGACGCGGTCGGTCTGCTCGGAGCGAAAAGCGTGAGCGAGGCGCCTGCCTGCTCGTAGGCCGCCCAGAAGAAAATGACGAAGAAGGCGATGATGTAGATGACGAAGATGCGGTCGCGCTCCGTCTTGGTGAGCGAGCCTTCCAGCAGGATGCTGACGGGAAACACGATGCAGGCGGTGAAGATGCCGATGCTTATCCAATCGCTCCCGAAACACCGGTAGAAGAAACCGGCAAGCGCGATGGCGAGCAGGGCGAGCAGCAGGTAGTTGCGCATGGGCCGTCCGTTGGCGTGGGCACTCTTCCGGGCGGTGTTGTCTGCCTGGGGCCGCTCCTTGCGGGCGTCGGGGATAATGCCGAGGGGCTTGCCGTCGGGGCCGATGAGGTACTTGTTCTTCTGGGTTTCGAAGAGGACGACCGTCAGCACGGTGACGATGGCTGCGATGAGGAAGCCCCATCGGAAGTCGTGAGGATTGCCCGTCTCGCCAAAGTAGCCGCAGACCAGCGGGGCGAGGAAGGAACCCACGTTGACACCCATATAGAAGATGGTGTAGGCGGAATCCAGCCGTTTGTCACCCGGCTTGTAGAGTTGCCCCACCAGGGAGGAGACGGTGGGCTTGAAGCAGCCGTTGCCCAATATAAGGAAAGTCAGTCCGCCGTACATCAGCCAATGCGAAAGCTCACGCGCCTCCAGCATCGAGGCGCTGGCAAACATCAGGAACTGGCCGACTGCCATCATCATGGCCCCCCAGAAGACGGAACGGCGGATGCCCCAGTATTTGTCGGCGATGTAGCTCCGATTAAGGGCGTCAGGTACACCAGTCCGGTGTAGCTGCCGTAGATGGAGGCGGCGTGCTCCTTGTCGAAAAGGAGCGCCTGGGTGAGGAACAGGATGAAGATGGCACGCATGCCGTAGTAGCTGAAACGCTCTGCCGTGCTGGTGGCGAAGATAAGGTAAAGACCTTTCGGGTGTCGGGATGTACTCATTGAATATGCTTTTATTGTTTTGGCTTTTATTATATGTTGAGGGTACAAAATTAGTCATTATTTTGCGTAAGTTAATGGGTATAATTAGAAACTTGCCGACAAGCCTGCGGGAACTTGCCGACAACTTGTGCAAACTTATCCGTAAGCCTACGCAAACTTAAAACAGAATTTCTGTTTCTGTAAATAAAGCTTTTGTTTATAGAAATAGAGCTTTTGTTTCTAAGAATAAAGGCTTTGTTCTAAGAATCCTTTGCATTGAAGACAACTTTTCCTTACAGAGCAGATATTTTTTCCCGGGGGACAAAGCAACTTGATAAAAAACGTCTTCTCTTTGTACAGTTGAAATCAAAGCCCTATCTTTGCTCTACGATTTTAAGATAATCCTATTATGAAGATATTTCCTACTACAAGCATCAAGCAACTGGATGCAGATACCATAGAGAATGAACCGATTGCTCCATTGACTTGATGGAACGTGCCTCACGCGCATTGGCCCGTGCCATTGCCGAGCGTTGGGAGCCGGACACGCCGCTCACCGTTTTTGCCGGACCGGGGAACAACGGTGGCGATGCGCTTGCCCTGGCGCGACTGCTGGCCGGGAAGGGCTACCGGCTCGAGGTGTATCTCTTCAATACGAAAGGGACGCTTTCGCCGGACTGCGAGACGAACAAGGAGCGGCTGGCCGACGTGCCGGGCGTGGACTTCCACGAAGTGACCACTCAGTTTGTGCCTCCTGTGCTGACGGCGGACCATGTGGTGATAGACGGCCTCTTCGGCAGCGGTCTGAACAAGGCTCTGAGCGGCGGTTTTGCAGCCGTAGTGAAGTACATCAATGCTTCGCCCGCCACGGTGGTGTCCATCGATATCCCATCGGGACTGATGGGTGAGGACAACACCTACAACGTACATACGAATATCGTCCGTGCCCATCTGACACTGAGCCTGCAATTGCCGAAACTGGCATTTCTCTTTGCCGAGAACGAGCCGTATGTGGGCGAATGGCAGTTACTGGACATCGGGCTCAGTGAGGATGCCATTCATGATATGGAAACGGACTTCTGCCTGCTGGAGCATGAAGATGTGTCTGCCCTGCTGAAGCCGCGCAGCCGGTTTGCCCATAAGGGGAATTTTGGCCGCGCACTGCTGATAGCCGGTTCGCAGGGGATGGCGGGAGCTTCGGTGCTGGCTGCGCGTGCGTGCCTGCGTTCGGGTGTGGGGCTGCTGACGGTACATGTGCCGTTCTGCAACAACTTCATTGTGCAGACTTCCGTGCCCGAAGCCATGACGGAGCTGGACATCAGCGACACCTGCTTTGCCGCCGCTACTGATACGGACGATTACCAGCCGTGGCGATAGGTCCGGGACTGGGAAAGGCGGCAGAGACCGAGGCGGCTCTGCTGGAGCAGATAGAGATATGCCAGACTCCGATGGTGGTGGATGCTGATGCCCTGAACTTGCTGGGCGAGAAGCGTAACTATATAGGCGTCTGCCCAAAGGGAGTATTCTGACTCCGCACCCCAAGGAACTGGAGCGTCTTGTAGGCAAATGCCAGAATTCGTACGAACGCTTGATGAAGGCTCGCGAGCTGGCGAAGAGCGCCGGAGTGCATATCATCTTGAAAGGCGCTTATTCTGCCATTGTCACTCCTGCCGGGAAATGTTTTTTCAACCCTACCGGCAATCCGGGTATGGCAACGGGAGCAGCGGTGATGTGCTGACGGGAGTGGTGCTTGCCTTGCTTGCCCAAGCTATGAGCCGGAGAAGGCTGCCTGCCTGGCCACGTATGTGCACGGACTGGCGGGAGATGTTGCCTGCAAGAAGCAGGGGGCAGTGGGGATGACGGTGGGGGATATAGTTGCCTGCCTGCCGCTAGCGTGGAAGATGCTGGAAGAATAAGGAGAGAAGTGTAATTTGGATGGCTTGTCATGTCAACAGAAATAAGATATTTTGAAAACAGAAAAGATTGGCGGAAGTGGCTGGCTGACAATTTCGATACTGCCGATGGAGTCTGGTTTGTGTTTCCTACTAAATCTTCAAGCGAGAAAAGTATTGTATATAATGACGCTGTTGAAGAGGCCCTTTGTTTCGGGTGGATTGACAGCACGATAAAGTCACTTGACAAAGAACATAAAATTCAGCGTTTCACGCCCAGGAATCCTAAAAGTACCTATTCGCAAGCCAACAAAGAAAGGTTGAAATGGTTACTGGAGCATAAAATGATACATCTTGAATTTGAGGATAAAATACGAACTGTCTTGTCGGTTCCTTTTGTTTTTCCAAATGATATAATCGACAGATTGAAAGAGGATGAAAGAATATGGAAGAATTATCAGAGTTTCTCTGACCCCTATAAACGTATCCGAATCGCATACATTGAAGCGGCGAGGAAACGACCGGAAGAATTTGAAAGGCGATTAAATAACTTTATCTGTAAAACGAAAGAGAACAAAATAATAATAGGGTTTGGCGGGATTGAAAAATACTATTAACGCTAATTCTTTTCCGCTTATTTCTCTCTTGTCGTAATGTGGAAGCATCCTTGCTTCAACTCGTACTTGATGTAGCATTTATCGGCTTTCCGCAGGTCACGGAGCACTTCCGAAAGAACCAGTTTTAAGGTATCTGCGCTGACATCCTGCAAAGGACGTCCATCCTCGTCTTCTATTTTCTGAAAGCGCTTCCAACTGACATCGAATGTCGTTCCGTAAAAATGTGCCGAGTTTGGAGAAGCATTGCCGTTACGGCGGCGCAGGCGTTTTACGTCGTCTTGGGTGCGGAGTACGGAAGTCACAATTATCTTGTTTGGATTCAGCCCCTTGGCGGTCAGTGAATCAAGGAAGTTGTGTCCGATGGTGTCCAGCAGGCTGGCGGCGCCCGGAATGAGATAAGGGATGGAATGCGTCAGTGAATCCACGGCATAGAGCTCGTTTGTCGTGATAGGTTGCAGTTGCTCTCTCATCTTTTCTGCTTCCTCGCGGGATGAAAGTACACGTATGCCGATGGCTTGGGCTACATTGAGATGTTTCTCATTCAAGTCTCCGAACGAGCGCTTGTAGCTGACAACACCCCGAATGTTGCGCGGTTCGTTCAACTTGAGCGACATGTCCTTCTTCTTGCAGCCGGCAAAGGTGAATGTTGCGGCAGCTGCGACAATTATCAGTATAGGTAGGATTCTGGAAGAATATCTCATCTTATAAATGTACTATGTCTGTGAAAAATCTGCGTTAATCTGTGTAATCTGTGGTGAAAACCTTGCAAAGATAATTCAAACCTTCTTAAGTTTGCACTATCTTTGCACACAAAAAAGACCGTGCAACGATATTTTATATACCTGGCTTATGATGGCACCGCTTATCACGGCTGGCAAATCCAGCCGAATGGAGCGAGTGTGCAGGAGTGTTTGATGAAGGCGCTGAGTACCTTGCTGCGTCGCGAGGTGGAAGTCGTGGGAGCGGGGCGTACCGATGCCGGGGTGCATGCCTCACTGATGATAGCTCACTTTGACAGTGATTCTCCTCTGGACACTGTTTTTATGACGGATAAGCTGAATCGTCTGCTTCCTCCCGATATTTCCGTATACCGCTTGCGGGCCGTGAAGCCCGATGCACATGCCCGCTTTGATGCTACGGCGCGGATGTATAAGTATTACGTCACTACTGCCAAGATGCCTTTCAATCGTCAATACCGTTGCCGTCTGTTCCAAACGCCGGACTTTGAGCGGATGAATGAGGCTGCCCAAACCTTGTTTGACTATACGGACTTTACCAGCTTCAGCAAACTCCATACCGATGTCAAAACCAATAATTGCAAGATTATGCATGCCGCCTGGACGCAAGTGGACGATGTGACCTGGGTGTTCACCATCCAGGCCGACCGTTCCTGCGAACATGTACGTGCCATTGTCGGCACTCTGCTCGAAGTGGGGCGTGGAAAACTTTCCGTTGAAGGTTTCCGACGCGTCGTCGAACAGAAGGACCGTTGCCAGGCAGGAACTTCCGTTCCCGGAAATGCATTGTTTCTGGTGGACGTAGCCTATCCGGAAACTACTTTTTTAGAATAAAAGAGGGATGTACTACAAAAACGTAGCCCCCTCCCTTTAATTTTTAATTCTTAATTTTTAATTGACTCTATGTGGTTATTACTTGCTTTCCTCTCTGCTGCCTTATTGGGATTTTACGATGTCTTCAAGAAGAAGTCGCTTCGTGACAATGCCGTACTGCCGGTGCTTTTCCTGAACACGCTGTTCTCAAGCCTTATATTTCTTCCTTTCATTCTGGTATCTGCCTTTGCGCCGTCGGTGTTGGGAGGTACGATGTTTGATGTTCCCGTGGTGGGGTGGGAGGTACATAAGTTCATTATTGTCAAGTCGTTTATCGTGCTTTCTTCCTGGATATTCGGTTATTTCGGGATGAAGCATCTGCCGCTGACCATCGTGGGACCGATTAATGCGACGCGTCCCGTAATGGTGCTTGTAGGTGCCATGCTTGTGTTTGGCGAACGCTTGAACCTTTATCAATGGATTGGCGTGCTGCTTGCCATAGTGTCCTTCTTCATGCTGAGCCGTTCGGGCAAGAAAGAGGGAATCGACTTCAAGCATAACAAATGGATTCTTTTCATCGTGCTGGCTGCCGTTGCCGGAGCTGTCAGCGGGCTGTATGACAAATATCTGATGAAGCAGCTCAACCCGATGCTGGTGCAGTCGTGGTATAATGTCTACCAAGTCTTTATCATGTGCCCCATCATCCTGCTGTTGTGGTACCCCAAGCGAAAAGAAAGTACCCCGTTTCGTTGGGACTGGACCATTATCTGTATCTCCATTTTCCTTTGTGCGGCAGACTTTGTCTATTTTTATGCCTGAGCTATGAGGACTCCATGATTTCCATCGTTTCGATGGTGCGTCGTGGAAGCGTTGTTGTTTCCTTCCTTTTCGGTGCGCTTTTCTTCCGTGAAAAGAATTTAAAAAGCAAGGCTGTCGACCTCATTTTGGTGTTGATTGGAATGTTCTTCCTATATTTGGGGAGTAAATAAACAAGAGATATATGGCAGAAGACCTATATATAAATGCTGGTAGCAAGACAGAGAAATATCGCGCTTTGCTTCCTCAACTGAAAAATCTGCTGGCAGGTGAAGATGACTTGATAGCCAATCTGGCGAATGTTTCGGCGGCGCTGAAAGAGACTTTCCATTTCTTTTGGGTAGGCTTCTATTTGGTGAAGGGTGAAGAATTGGTGTTAGGACCTTTCCAGGGACCGATAGCTTGTACGCGCATCAGGAAAGGCCGCGGTGTTTGCGGCGCGGCATGGGATAGAGCCGAGACGTTGGTTGTGCCCGATGTGGATGCATTTCCCGGACATATAGCCTGTAGCTCGCTGTCGCGTTCGGAGATCGTGGTTCCGCTGAAGCGTGAGGACGGTGAAGTGTGGGGAGTATTGGATATTGACAGTGACGATTTGGGCGGTTTTGATGAAACAGATGCCCGTTTCCTTGAAGAAATGATTAAAATGTTATGATAAGAAAACTGAGTGCTTTTTTGATTTTGGCTTTCATCGGATGGGGGTATTTGCAGGCCCAGGAAGCCAAGACGTGTTTTAAGAATATGCCGGATTCTATATGTCCGTTGCTTAGCGCCGTGAACCGTGCGGATTTTATAGACTTTCTGGAAAGTAAGATGAAAGCTGAGGTGACCAACAGCTTTGGTGGTAAATCGGAAATGACGGAACTTTCTCCAGACTATATACATGTGAAGATGACGCCCCAGAGTTCATGGCAGATGAAGCTCTTGTCTATTAACGACAGTACGAAGGTGATTTGTGTGGTTGCTACGGTTTGTGCTCCGGCTTGCGACAGCCATGTCAAGTTCTATACGACAGACTGGAAGGAGCTGGTTGCTTCGTCCTACCTGCCGGCATTGCCCGTTCTGGATGATTTTATCGCTGAGGCCGCGGATACGGTGGATGTCTATGAGTATCAGGATGCCCGTCGCCAGGCCGACATGCTGCTGATGAAAGCGGACCTTTCTGCGAAGGATGCCACGTTGGCATTCACTTTTACCACGACCGATTACATGGGTAAAGAAGCGGCGGAGAAACTGAAACCGTTTGTCCGCCGTCCTATTGTTTATACTTGGAATCAAGGGAAGTTCGAGAAATCCTCTACTTCACTTTGATTCTGTCGAATCCCTCTCCATAGACTCCGATGACTGCACTTTGTGATACAAAGGCATTGGGGTCTATGTCTTTTATGAGCCGGAAAATGATGGTGGACTCCCGCTTCTTGGCCAGCACGAACAGCATTTTTATCTCTTTTCCCGTATAGAAGCCCGAGGCGTTGATGACCGTTGCACCTCTGTGAGGATATACCTGGATGTGCTTGGCTATCTCCTCATATTTATCGCTGATAATAAAGAATTGTACGGACTGGCGGGCACTGTTCACCACTTGGTCGAGCACGAAGCTGCATATGTATAGAGTAACGTAGCCATACACCACCTTTTCCCAATCTTTTAGAACAAAGTAACTGGACGAGATGATGATAAGGTCACATATCAACATGACTCTGCCCAGCGTGATGTCGCGGTACTTGTTGATTACGGCGGCAATGATGTCCGTGCCGCCAGTACTGCCGTTGTTGGAAAAGGCGATGCCGATGCCGCTACCGCAGAAGGAGGCACCGATGACACAAGCCATGAAAGGCTGGTCGTGCAGGAGGACAACACCCTCGGTCAGTTTCTGGATAATGGAAAGGAAAAAGGTCAGGGTGAATACGGCAAAGATTGTCTTTACGCTGAACTTCCATCCCAACACACGTAGGGCAAGCAATAGAAGCAGAAAATTGATGGCGAAGTACGTATATTGGACGGGAAATCCAGTGGCAAAATATACGATGGATGCAATGCCCGGTACGCCACCGGTAGTAATATCGTTGGGAAGCAGGAAGACTGTCCAGCCGATACCGTACAAGACCATGCCTAAGGCAATCATCAGATAATCCCGCAGTTCGCGCATAGTGTTCTGTCGGGAGGGAATATTTACTATTGTTTTCATTATAATTTTATGTGGTTGTGAAAATGCGGGGACAAAGATACTGCTTATTTGGGATATAATGTTGAAAAAAAAATGCAGATTTTTGCAACCAAACTTCATCTTTCTGCGTCTAATAAATAAAAAGAGGAGATTATGAATATGAAAATGAATTTTTCCATGAACGAGATTCGTCTTAAAGTAGAAGAGTATATAAAGAAAGGTGGCCGGGCAGCTGGTCGTCCAGTACTGACGGCTTATTATGTGATGACTGCAGACTCTACTCCGGAGAGTGAAAGGACAAATATCATGATTGCTTTGGTGGCCATTGTATTTCCTACCAGTATAGAAGACCTTTTGGGACAAGTCTTTATGGTAGGGAAGGGATTTGCCGCAGTTTATGCTTATAAGAAAGTGAAGAAATACATCACTCCACAGATAAAAGACAAGGTTGAAGCTAAATTGGATGAGTGGTTCCATGAGAATGTGACGGACTGTTTATTGTTTTTTGCTCAAGAAGCGTTTAGCCAGATATTTCCGTACCGGTTCATCATAGAATTTCAGGCATAGATAGGCTAACAATATATTCCATGCATAGACGCATAAGGCAACCTGCCAAGTCTGCTCCAACGTGAAGAGCTGGTTCTTGATGAGCCATGCATAGAACAAGTACATAAATGGATAATGTATCACATAGACAGGATAGGATATATCTCCCAGGAACTTGCATATCTGGTCGATTTCTTATCCGTTGTGGTACCGGAAGCTCCTAACCAGACAAGAATCGGAAAAGCTATGATGACACAGAACACTTCATAAATGCCATTTGTACAGACCGGCGCCGTACCTTCCAGATAGGGCACTGAGAACAAGGTAATCAATGCAATGGTGCATATCCAGAAAGCGCCTTTCACCTTAATGGGCTTGAAGTTGCGCGATAAAAGCATACCCATGGAGAAAGGGAAAAGCATCCTCAATAATCCTCCGATAAAGTTTATTCCGTCCAGTGTCCAACCTACTCCCATATTGCCATATCCGGAGACATCGAAGATGGCGAATGATGCCAATGCTATTCCCAGCAATATTGTCAGTACGGTCAGTGCTTTGTTTGACAATCGTCGGATGAACAAGGCATAAAGGATGTTGCCTATATACTCAAAGAACAATGACCAGCAAGGACCATTCAAGGGAAACATTTCGCCATTACCACGGACTTCATAGCCTGCTCCCGGCATTGCGGGAATAAAGAATATGGAGCAGAGAAGGGACAGCATAATCATTGATAGGGCAATATGTGTTCCGTCCCATTGTATGCATCCTTGAATGCAGAAGGTGATGCGCCCAAAACAGCGCCCATAATTACCATCGGATGAAGACGTATCAGACGTCGCTTGAAAAAACTCTTCATGGTGAGGCTCCTGCCCCAACGGTCGTCATAAGCATACCCGATAACGAATCCCGATAGTATAAAGAAGAAATCTACAGCTAAATAGCCGTGGTTGAAGGTTTCGATAATGCCACCACCGGCAAAAGCGTAGCCTTCGAATATATGATACCATATAACCATCAAGGCTGCTACGCCACGGAGCCCGTCGAGAAGGTCATAATGTGCTTTGGTGTCTGAAAAGGCAGAAGATGAAATGTACGACATCTGTTTTTTCTGTTGTTTGGTTAATGTTTTCGGATGTCAAAGATACGCCATGCGAAGCGAAGTTCTTTTGCTTAAAAGCAAAAAGAACGGTAATCTTCTATTTTTTTGCGCGTACCCGGCTGAGAGTATAGATGGAAATACCCAGGAAAGCTGCCACATATTTTAGCTTCACCCGATTTATCAGTCCGGGGTAACGGCGGTTAAATTGTTCATACCGCTCTTGGGGAGCAGTTGGAGTCTTTCCACAAACATATGACTGAGCTCCTTGTTTACGTTCTGATGCAGTATTCTGCCCCAGTTGGCTATATCAATATATGTTTCGTAGAGAGCATTTAACTTGTCTATGTGGATAGTATAGATTTTGCAGTCCGAAAGAGTTTCAATGCTTTCTACCGACGGCTGCTGATAGTACAGTGAATCCATTCCGAGGTACATCACCTTCCTGGCTGAACCAAGTGGTGGTATCTTGTCCGTCGTGATGAAATACGGAACGGGTGACCCCTTCCTCAATGAAATAAATCAAACGGTCTGTTACTCCCGCTTGTACTATATAAGTTCCTTTAGGATAGTATCTTACCTGCATATTCGTCAAAAGTGCCTGAAGTGCTTCTTCGGAAACCGGATAAATCTGCCTGATTTTATGAATGATGTTGTTCATTGGAGGGGAACTTTTTATTCGTTTACAAACTTACATAATTTTATTAACTAAAACAGAACTTTGATATACAAATGTGTGCGTTGCCTCATAAGCGTTTATGGTATAATGGAATTTTTCTTGTAAAAGAGATGTTTTGTTCTTTGAATATTGTATCTTTGTAGAAAACGGTAGCCTATGAATAAAATATTGGTAACATTATTGGCTCTAATCGGAGGCAGCTGCATTTCATTCGCACAGATGGAGACCGGAAGAATTTCCGATACAGCTGAGGATACATTGAGAATAGAAAATGAAATTGTCGCTGTTGATACCGGATTTTACCAGTCAGTAGTCCGCTATGATACGGTGCGCTATAATTTGAAAATGCAGAGTGTTTACAAAAAGGCTTTTCAACTAAAGAATGATGTTTTTGTGGAAAAGATGAAAGAGCCGTGGTTAGATGATATTCTCAGAAATATCTTATTTAAATAACCATGAATTTGTGCTTTGCGGCATTCGGTTGACTTCCAGGTTTAACTCACTCGGTTAAACCACACTAAATTCAGCATTCTCTAAAAACAAAAATCAGATAGAAATCTTGCGATAACTATCTGATTTTCTTAAGAGCGGAAGACGGGGCTCAAACCCGCGACCCTCAGCTTGGAAGGCTCTTTGATAA
>ENA-OQCE01000324-OQCE01000324.1-human-gut-metagenome-genome-assembly--contig:-NODE-324-length-23489-cov-2.686628_pt1 | contig 23489 bp, 29 predicted proteins | sample MGYA00242495_ERZ504572 | MGnify/ENA primary metagenome ERZ504572 (study PRJEB26092, sample SAMD00036228) | human gut metagenome | host: Homo sapiens | study: EMG produced TPA metagenomics assembly of...
TTTCTATATCATCATAATCCTGTATGTAATAATCCGCCAGCTTCCGCTTTTTTTCTTCCTGCGGCCTGGAAAAATCATCTTCTACCGCACAGACTCTCATGCCGGCATTTTCCCGGCCAGGATCCCCATCGGTACATCCTCAAAGACAAGGCAGCGCTCCGGCTCCACCGCGAGCTCCCCGGCCACCATCAGATACACGTCCGGCGCCGGCTTCCCGGCTCCCGCTTCTCCGGCTGTCCGCACTACATCAAACAGTCCTCCGATCTGCAGCGCAAGGAGTGCGTCATCCGTCAGCTCCCTGGCATTGCTTGTTGCAATGCCGATCTTCTTTCCCTGGGAACGCATCCTGGAAATAAACCTTTCCGCCCCCTTTTTTAAGGACACCTGTGTGCGGTATTTCTCCCGGACCATGAGAAGCCATTCATCCATAATCTCCTGCCTGGTGCAGGAAAGCTCCGGAAAGGTATCCAGAAAAAACTGAGCCACCTCCGAATAACTCATACCTTCCATAGCTTCATGGAACCGCTCCGGCTTTTTCAGGCAATACTTTTTCAGATAATCATCATCAATAGAAGGCCAGATCCACATAGAATCCAGCAGCGTCCCATCCATATCAAAAATAATCCCGTCAATGCCTTCCAGCATTTTCGTCTGTAACATCGCAAAGCTCCTTTTCTGTCAGCAGCCGGTATTCCCCCGGCTTAAGCCCAGGATCCAGCGTAAGCCTTCCCATGGTACAGCCGTTTCAGGTACAGCACCTCCATCCCGACCGCTGGAACATCCGCTTGATCTGGTGATATTTTCCTTCCTGAATGGTCAGGCGCACCTCCGACTCTTCCCCACTTTTTAAGATCTCCAATCTTGCGGGCCTGGTCCATTCCTCTTCATCTCCGGTGCCAATATTGACGCCTGCCAGGAAGCTTTTCTCTTCCTCTTCTGTCACCCTGCCGTGAACCCGGACAAAATAAGTCTTGTCCACATGATGATTTGGAGACAGCAGACGGTGGGCCAGCACCCCGTCATTGGTAATCAGAAGCAGTCCTTCTGTATCCTTGTCAAGCCTTCCTACAGGAAACAGATCCTTTCGCTTCTTCTCTCTGATAAGATCCACCACCGTAGTCTCTTTTTTGTCTTCCGTTGCCGATATGACGCCTGCAGGCTTATTCAGCATATAATATTCAAAAGCCGCATAGGCAATCCTTTTCCCCTGTAAAAAGATTTCATCCTTTTCTTCATCAATTTTAGTCTCCGGACGTGAAACGGTCTCCCCATTCACAGATACCATCCTTTTCGGATATAGCTCTTTACTTCCTGTCTGGACCCCGCTCCCATCTTGGACAGGAATTTGTCAAGCCGCATCATCATCAGCCTCCATCCCGGAAGATATTATTTTTCAGCGTTCCCTCTGCCTGTCTTTTCCAAAGCCCAGCGGGAACCCGTCTACACAGACCAGATACCAGCTTCGCCTTTTCTTCCGATCAGATCCTCCACTTCCAGAGTCTCCCCCTTCAGATAGCGCAGCACCCTTTCATCCTCCGCCGGAAGGTCAATGCAGGATCATAATCCTCTTTCTTAAGATTCATGGCCAGCGCCTGGCTTGGTTCAAACCGGTTCTTTTTCAGTTCCCCTAATAGGAGACCTGTCCTTAAGAACCGAAGACCTCTAATGTCCGGAAGCCCTTCCGGCATCTCATAGAGCTTGTCTCCCCGGATCTCGATTCTTTCCTCGTGAAGAGGCCTTGTCACATGCTGCCAGAATTCCTGGAAATCCTCCGGCAGGCGCGCTTTTTTCCGCTGTGTCTGTAAAGGCCGCCTTCTTTCAGCCTCTGTCCTTCTTTCCTCTTCTGCTTTTTCCCTTAAAATTTTTGAAAGTTCCGCAAAATGATTCTGCCGTTCTCTCTTCGATTTCCAGTACAGCTTGTCCAGTGTTTCGCAGAAGCTCTCTGCCTCTTTTTCCGGAAGCTCTGCAAGCAGCCATTCGTAAAAGAATGTTTCAATTTCCGCTTTGGAATTTTTCAAGGATTCTGCTTTTTCCGTAGCATACAGAAGCTGGCTTCTGCCGTCCCACGGATTCGGTTTCCGGATCAGATATCCCTTTGTCTCAAGGCTTGCAGCGCGCCTTGCAGCGGCTCCTTTATCAATCTTTAACTGTTCGCGCACTTCCGTCTGGGTGATGCCCGGATGATGGCGCACCAGATGGATAAAGTCAAATTCTGCCGTACCGATGCCTTCTTCTTTCATTGCCTGCACCGTAAATTTCCCGGCTTCCCGCGCTATTTTTGTTATTTTCCGTTCTGTTGGATCCATTTTTCTGTTCCTCCTGTCCATTCTCGATCTGTTTCAAATAGATGCATATACAACTAATTAGATGATAGTACAACTAATCGAATTTGTCAATCTATAGATCTTCTGGTTGACGAAGTATCGTCCGAACTTTATAATAGAAGTATTCGGCTGTTAAAAACAGTCAGTCTATCAATAAGGAGATGTATCTTATATGGAAAAGAAACATACGCGCGGCAGCTTTACCGGATCGATCGGCTTCGTGCTTGCTGCTGCAGGAAGCGCGGTTGGACTGGGAAATATCTGGCGTTTCCCTTATCTTGCCGCAAAAGACGGAGGCGGAACCTTTATTTTAGTTTATATCGTACTGGCTCTGACCTTTGGATTTACCCTGCTGACAACTGATATTGCCATCGGAAGAAAAACCGGACAAAGTCCGCTTGTCGCTTACGGTAAGATTCACCCGGCTGGAACGGTCTTGGCCTTCTCGCCAGTATCGTGCCGGTTGTCATCCTGCCTTACTACTGCTCCATTGGCGGCTGGGTATTAAAATATCTGTCTGTGTTTCTCACCGGACATGGCACTGCTGCTGCCGAGGATGGTTACTTTACCGGCTATATTACCGGTACATGGCAGCCGATTGTGTGGTTGGGAATCTATCTTTTTCTTACCGCATTCGTTGTATATCGTGGTGTCAATAAGGGAATTGAAAACTACAGCAAAATTCTGATGCCGATCCTTCTGATTTTAATCATCGGAATTTCTGTTTTTTCTCTGACCCTGACCCATACCGACGCAGACGGTGTCGTCCGTACGGGACTGCAGGGTATGAAAATTTATCTTGTTCCAAATTTTAAAGGAATGACGCCGCAGAAATTTTTCACCGTCTTTGTCGATGCACTCGGACAGCTTTTCTTTTCGATCAGCGTTGCGATGGGTATCATGGTTGCCTACGGTTCCTACGTAAAAAAAGAAACAAACCTGATGAAATCGATCAATCAGATTGAGATTTTTGACACCATCGTTGCGCTGCTTGCCGGTTTGATGATCGTTCCTGCTGTATTTACCTTTATGGGAGCAGAGGGTATGTCCGCTGGCCCTGGTCTGATGTTTGTCTCCCTGCCGAAGGTCTTTCAGTCCATGGGAGCAGCAGGCGGCGTAATCGGAACCATTTTCTTTCTTATGGTCTCCTTTGCAGCCATTACATCTTCCGTATCGGTCATGGAGTCCATTGTTTCCTGTATGATCGACAAATTTCACATCAGCAGAAAGAAAAGCACGGTTATTGTAACCGTTTATGCATGTCTCGTCGGTATCATCGTATGCCTCGGCTACAATGCGCTTTATTTTGAACTGAAGCTTCCAAATGGCGCAACGGCTCAGATCCTGGATGTCATGGATTTTATCAGCAATAACCTTCTGATGCCGCTTGTTGCACTTCTCTCCTGTATTCTGATCGGATGGGTTGTAAAGCCGCAGGTCATCATCGATGAGGTGACGCTGGGAGGATATAAGTTCGGTCGAAAGAGGCTGTATATCGTCATGGTGAAGTTTATTGCACCCGTGCTCCTTGCCGCACTGCTGCTGCAGTCGTTCGGTATTTTAAACGTCTGATCACTGCGATACCAGATTGCTATGTGCTTTGCACTCACGCAATCTTCAAAAAACATTCGTAATCCGCTCATTTTCCTTCGAAAAATGGCTCCTTACTTATGTTTTTGGCGAGTCAAGAGATCAAAAAAGCATGTTTTCCGGTGGCTTTTCCAGAAAACATGCTTTTTTTGTGCCTGTCTGCACATATTTCTAACAGGTGAAACCCTTACATCCTGCGAATTAACGTTCCATTTACACCAAGTATCTCTCCATCAAATTCCCGGGCAAAAAGTACTTCCCCGTCTCCTTTTACTTTTATCTCCTCATCCGATGCGTTGAGCAGAACTTCGATTTTATTTCCCTCTTCGTCTAGTTTAATATACTCTACACACCGATCATTTTCATAACCATTCGGAAAATGGAAATGCAGGCTTCTGCACACTTTTTCATTTCTTCGAAGCATGATCAGTTTCCGCATCGTTGCAATTTTTTTCTGATTCTCTTCGCTTTCAATTTCACTCCAAGGCATACATCTTCTGCAGTCCGGATCATGAGCGCCTTCCATTGCGATCTCCGTTCCATAATAAATACAGGGGCTTCCCGGAAGCGTAAAAAGGATTGCAAGCTGCTGGTAGAACTTGTCCAGATCGTGAAAACGGTTCATCAGCCTCTCGGTATCGTGGGAATCCAGGAGATTAAAAAGTACATCGTTATTCTGCTGCATATACATGGTATAGCAACGGTTTACCATATATTCAAATTCTTCTTTTTTCATTGTTTTATCAAGAAAGAAATCATGGATTCCACTCAGCAGCGGGTAGTTCATGACAGAATCATATTCATCTCCCTGCAGCCACTGGCTTGCATCATGCCAGATTTCCCCCAGAAGATAAATATCCGGCTTTATCGTTTTTAAATGCTCTCTTATCCGCTTTAAGAACCTGTGCGCCACTTCGTTTCCTACATCGAAACGAATTCCGTCGATATCAAACTCCCGTACCCAGTCCTCACAGATTTTACAGAAATACTGTATCACCTCTTCATTGTTTGTGTTCAGCTTTGGCATCCCGTCTGTAAATGCAAAGGAATAGAACCGTCGGTCTCTGGTGTCTCCCCTTTTTTGAACCTGTTCCCAGTCCTCTACCATAAACCAGTCCGCATAACGAGACTCTTTTCCATGCTCCAGGATATCTATCCACGGCTCAAATTTTCTTCCACTATGATTAAACACTGCATCTACCATAATGCGGATTCCTTTTTCATGTGCTTCTTTGCAAAGCACTTTCATTGTATCCGCATCGCCAAAAAACGGATCTATTTTTGTATAATCGGTCGTGTCATATTTGTGGTTGGACTCTGCTTTCATAATCGGATTCAGATAAATACCGGTAATCCCAAGTTCCTGCAGATACGATAATCTCTGACGGATCCCTTCCAGATTTCCTCCGAATTTTTCTTCGTTTGTTACGGTTCCGTGATTTCTCCAGGGTGTGATATCATCTCCGTTTTTTTCCGGTGTCCCGTTGCAGAACCGATCCGGGAAAATCTGATACCAGATCGTTTCGTTTACCCATGCCGGTGTGCGATTGATATCTGCCGGGTTCATCCAGGGTACAATAAAGCACTGCTGCATACGGCCATCCATCCGGAGCTGTTCTTCTGTCAGGAAACCATCCTCAAAATAATACCAGACTTCCTTTTCCGTCCGCAGCTCGAAATAATATTTGCATCTTTTGTATTCCGGAAGAAGCGTTGTTGTCCACCAGATCTGATAAGGCAGACGTTTTTTATATATCATTTCCTCTCTTTTTCCGATCCACTTTTCTTTTCCGCCCAAAATTCCGGCTTCATAAGGATCTCCGTAATGGATAAAAACCTGTTTTACATCATATCCTGTCTTGATATTGACAATCAGTCTGTCCTCATCCAGGGCATAACTCATCTGTTCTGAAGTTTTATGGTATACACCGCTAAATTCCATCTCATTTTCCTCCCGTATAGCTCTAAAGCTGTTTTTTGCATCCTTGTAAGAAACACGATCACTTTTTGTTTCGCATTGTTTCGTAACTTTACTATAAGCCTTTTTTATTTCTTCGTCAATCAATTTCCATTTTTCCCTGCGCTTTCGTAAAATTCAGATAATTTTCAGGATGATTTTTGTGCAGGATGCTTTCTTTTTCGAAACTTAACGAAACATTTCTTTTTCAAGGTATTGATTGCTTTTTATCTTATGATTTTATATAATGATACCGGGATCAAAAGGTCTTTTGACACCTATGATAGCTGGGAGTTTACATTTTTTGTTTTGTGAAAGGATTGCCGATTATGACTACCATTCAGGATATTGCTGATAAAATGGGAGTTTCCAAGAGCACGGTATCCAAAGCGCTCAATGACGCGCCTGATATCAGCGATGCTTTACGGAAACAGGTTTTGGAAACTGCCGTAGCTCTGGGTTATACGAAGCTGCGGCGTTATAAGAAACCAACGAAAAAAGTCTGTATTATAATAGAAAAAGAAAATATGCGGTATCAGGAACCGCATCATTTTGCCTATGATATCCTAGTGGGTTTTCGTCAGATGGCAGAACCTGCCGGATTTGATGTTGAAATTGTACCCGTTGATATTAAGACCCAAAGAAACCAGCATTATGATGTTTTTATGCTGGAGCATGATTATATAGGAGCTTTTGTGGTCGGCTTTTCCCTGAGCGATCCCTGGATTCAAGACTTTAAAATCAGCCGCACACCGGCTGTTCTTTTCGACAACTATATAGTAGGGAATCCTTCCACCGCTTATGTAGGTATTGATAATGAGGAGGGAATGGAGCTTGCCGTCTCTTATCTTGCCGGACTTGGACACCGGAAGATCGCCTATCTGAGCAGCTCCCTCGGTGCCCGGGTTCTCCAGGCACGCCATGCTGCCTTTCTCCGTTCCATGCACCAGCATGGACTGAAGACTTCTCCTGCTGCGATCGGCTGTTCTTATTATCTGTCAGAATGTATGGAAAAGCATCTTCCCCGTTTTCTGGAAAACGGAATCACTGCTATTATTTGCAACCAGGATACCCTTGCTAGTGCAACGCTCACGCAATGTCAGCAGCTGGGATTCCAGATTCCTGATGATATCAGCATTATCGGATTTGATGATCTGCCGATTGCTGCTTGTACGTCACCGCCCCTTACAACCATCAGACAAGATCGGCTGGAGCTCGGAAAAAGTGGATTTTTTGCATTGTCAAGTCTTCTCAATCACATCCCAATCAGTACGTATTTGTTGCATGCACAGCTGATTCAGCGGGAATCGACAGGGAAGGTTCCTTCATAAATTCATCTCATCAACAATATTTGCCGGTTTTGCAGTCATTTCTACCCATGCCGGTATAAAACCGCTTTTGACAGCGTTTCTTACAGATCTGACATTAGACCAGGCGGTACAGTAAAAAGGTACTTTTCCCCTGTTTATGATCTCTTTTGTAAGTCTGCTTGTCAGTGCAGAGGCAATCCCCTGTCGTCTGTATTCCGGCAAGACATCCACACCGATCTGCCACATATCGTCGCAATCGGCAGAACAGGCGGCAAGTCCCACCAGCGTACTTCCATCATATGCGCCGACGCCAAGTACATCCAGATTCTTCCGATCTTCGCAAAGCGCATTGCTCCATTCCGGTCGATACAAATCCGCAAAATCTTCCTGTGTCAATACTCGTGTCTCATAGGCGCAGGAAAGAGTCGGTATCCGGCTGATGTCCGGCAGATAGTATTCTGCCATGAAACATATTTTGTGACCTTTTTCAGCTAAACGTTCATTCAGCCAATGCATGTTTGGTGTCTCAAAACAGTGGTAAAATTCGAATTTGTCTACATACGCAGATACCAGATCCATCGTCTCCGGTATGGAAGCCGCCATGATATTATTTCCATAGGAAACCAGATTGCAGGTAATAGGCTCTTTCAAATATTTGCGGGCCTTCTTTCCTAATTTTATGGGAACAACAACATTTTTGTCCGCCTTGAAATCTTCCACGCGGCACCCCATATCTTCCGCAGACTGCCTCATGGCAAGCTCCATCATTTCACGATTCATCATATGCTTTTCTCCTTTATGAGTTTGTAATAGAAACTGCTGGGCATCAGAGAAGCTCATTCCCTGCAGTTATTTCTGTGGATCAATTTATGATTATTCCTGGCTCTTTTTCATCTCTGCCTCAAATGTGTTTTCCGTCATATGCGCCCGCAGAATATGAAGCAGCACTCCCGCCGCCCGCTCCATTGCAGCCGGATCGATAGAGGAATAGTTCATGACATACGTATTTTCCTGCTTTATTGCCTCCGCCGCATCCGCGTAATAGCCGGAGAGCGGCTTTAATTTCACACCACGGGATTTCGCCTGCGTGACAATCGACTCTTCTTTCAAATCCGTGCGAAGATGCATCAGAAAATGAACGCCTGCTTCTTCCTCCTCGATGGTCACGTAATCACCGAGCGGCTTCTTTTCGAGTTCCTGTAAAATCAGATCTCGTTTGTTCTGATAATAGTTTCGCAGCCGGTTGATATGTTTTTCGAAACTGCCATTCTCAATAAACTCTGCCAGTGTGTACTGCTCAAAGTTGGAGACGGTGCAGGAATAAAACGACAGCTCGCGATAAAATTTCTCCGCTAATGTCTGCGGAAGCACCATATAGCTGATCCGTACCGTGGAGGCAAGTGTTTTCGTAAACGTATTCATATAGATGACCTTGTCCGAAACGTCGATACTCTGCAGTGTCGGAAACGGCTTTCCGCCGAGACGCAGCTCACTGTCATAATCGTCCTCAATGATATAGTGATGATCTGATTTTGCTGCCCAGCCGAGCAGTTCATAACGGCGGCTGACCGGCATGACTGTCCCGGTTGGAAAGTGATGGGACGGGGAGGTATGAATAATATCAACCGATCTTTTTTCCAGCTCCTGCACCGAAACACCGTCCTGGTCGAGCAGCACTGGCTCGTACCGTACCTTCATGCTCTCATAAATCCGCGCAATTTTGTGATACCCGGGATCCTCTACTCCATAAACAAGATCGTTTCCGAGAAGCTGAATCAGAAGGTTATGCAGATACTCCGTTCCTGCGCCGACAATAATCTGCTCCGGCAGCACCTGCATGCCGCGGAACTCACGCAGATATTTTGCAATCGCACTGCGCAGCTTTAAAATCCCGGCGCAGGGAGAATTGATCATGAGCTGGATGCGGTTGTCATTCAAGACAGCACGCACCGTCCGCGTCCAGATTGTAAAGGGAAAAATCTCGCTGTCCGTCTGATTGCTGGAAAAATCCGCAAAATAGGAAGTCTCCCCGTTTGCCACCTGCAGGATCTCTTTTGGCACCGCATCCCGCATGGAATCCTCAATTTCCAGATCAGCCGCATAGAATCCGCGCTTTGGCATGGAATACAGATAGCCTTCCGCAACAAGCTGCGCATAGGCATTCTCGACGGTAATCACACTGATGCCCAGATTTTTTGCAAACGTTCGTTTCGACGGCAGCTTCTCTCCCGGACGGATATTTCCCAGTAATATGTCGTTTTTGATACATTTATATAAATATTCATACAGGGAATCTGACCCTATATTGGAAAAATTATACGTCAGCATTCGACCATTCTCCTCTTATCTGACCTTACTGAATATATTTGTTTTGGCGATTTTTTTATAGTCACTTTACCAGTATACTGTGAGGCAGAGCAAAAGTAAAGCCAAAACAGAAACAAAATTTATCACCTGATATTTATCAGGCAAGGAGGAGATTATTATGACAGCAGCAAATGAGAGATACAAACTGAACAAAGAACTGGCACAGATGTTAAAAGGTGGTGTGATCATGGATGTTACCACACCGGAACAGGCCCACATCGCAGAGGAAGCTGGTGCCTGTGCCGTTATGGCACTGGAGCGGATTCCGGCAGACATCCGTGCCGCCGGCGGCGTTTCCCGTATGAGTGATCCGAAGATGATCCGCGGCATTCAGGAAGCCGTTTCCATTCCGGTTATGGCAAAATGCCGCATCGGCCACTTTGTAGAGGCACAGGTTCTTGAAGCCATCGAAATCGACTACATCGACGAGAGTGAGGTTCTCTCCCCGGCGGATGATGTCTACCATATCAACAAACGAAATTTCAAAGTACCGTTTGTCTGCGGTGCAAAAGATCTCGGCGAGGCACTCCGCCGGATCAACGAGGGAGCGTCTATGATCCGTACCAAAGGTGAGCCGGGAACCGGCGATATCGTACAGGCGGTCCGCCATATGAGAAAAATGAACAGCGAAATTCAGAAACTGACCTCAATGCGTGAGGATGAGCTGTTTGAGGCAGCCAAGGTCCTGCAGGTTCCGTACGATCTTGTTCAGTATGTTCATGATAACGGCCGTCTCCCGGTTGTCAACTTTGCAGCCGGCGGTGTGGCAACTCCTGCCGATGCAGCGCTGATGATGCAGCTTGGAGCAGAGGGTGTTTTTGTTGGTTCCGGTATCTTCAAATCCGGCAACCCGGCAAAACGTGCGGCTTCCATCGTAAAAGCCGTTACCAACTACACCGATGCGAAACTGATCGCAGAACTCTCCGCTGATCTCGGCGAGGCTATGGTCGGCATCAACGAGCAGGAAATCGCCTTACTGATGGCAGAAAGAGGAAAATAATGAAAATTGGAGTGCTTGCACTGCAGGGTGCGTTTGCAGAACATGAAAAAGTATTAGAGCAGCTTGGCGCCGAATGCATCGAACTGCGTCAGGCCCGCGATCTTGCCGAGCCTTACGATGCACTTGTACTACCGGGCGGCGAGAGTACCGTTCAGGGAAAGCTTTTAAAAGAGCTTGGCATGTTCGATATCATGAAAAGCCAGATTGAAAACGGCATGCCGGTCCTCGCAACCTGCGCCGGTGCGATTCTTCTGGCCGAAACGATCGACGGACAGATCAAGGGACAGCCGGAACAGTATTTCGGCACGATTCCGATGTGCATCAGGCGGAATGCCTACGGCCGCCAGTTAGGCAGCTTCCACACAGAAGCACCGGTTGCGGGCATCGGAACAGTGCCGATGACGTTTATCCGTGCGCCGTATATTGCATCTGTGGGGGATGGCGTGGAAGTGCTCGCGGTTGTGGAAGAGCGGATCGTCGGTGTAAAATACAAAAACCAGATGACCTTCTCCTTCCACCCGGAACTCGACCCGGATGTGCGGATTCATAAGGCGTTTTTGGAGATGATATAAGACGGATAAAACAATAGCAGACTCAAAAAGCAATGCAAAAATCTGATCGTAAAAAGCTCCAGCTTCAAAGAGAAACTGGAGCTTTCTCATTGTGTTTCGCTGCTGTTTCGCCGCACAGGAGTGTGACGCAGCGCTTTTTCTGTTTGAGAAACTATTTGATACGTTTCAGTTCATACTGTCTCGTACCAAGACCAATTTTCTCTGCCTGGTCGAGGGTTGCCTGCCATTCAATGTTCGGATTGGAATCCTTGAAATGATCGTGGTGGCAATGCCATCCCGGCTCTGCAAGATGCTCGCCAAGCTGACTGTTTTCGATCGGAGTTGCCTTCAGGCAGGCATCGGCACACGCCTGATCAAGAGCAACCGGGTCGAAGCTTGCAAACATTCCGATATCCGGCAGGATCGGAGCATCGTTCTCCCCATGCAGTCACAGTTCGGGCTGATATCCTGTACCAGCGAGATATGGAAGCACGGACGTCCATGGCAGACAGCCTGCGCATACTCTGCCATTTTCCGGTCAAGAAGCTCGTTTGCACTGCTGTTTGGATTATAAACCGCATCAAAGCTGCAGGCACCGATGCAGCGGCCACAGCCTTTACATTTATCATAGTCAATGACTGCTTTTTTATCTACATAGGAAATCGCGTCACTTCCGCATTCTTTTGCGCAGCGGTGGCAGCCACGACAGACTCCGTATTGATTGCCGGTTTTCCACTGGCATGCTGCTGCATCTTTCCGGCGCGGCTTCCGCATCCCATACCGATATTTTTCAGTGCACCGCCAAAGCCGTTGCTTCATGGCCTTTGAAGTGGCTCAGACTGATAAAAATATCTGCGTCCATGATTGCATGACCAATCAATGCTGTTTTGCAATATTCTCCGTTGACAACCGGAACTTCGATTTCATCGGTTCCTCGCACTCCATCTCCGATGATAATCTGGCATCCTGTGGTAATGGTATTGAATCCATTCAGATTCGCACAGTCAAGATGCTCCAGGCATTTTTTCTGCTGCCCGGATATAACGTATTGCAGTCTGTCAGAAACGGAAGGCCTCCCTGCTCTTTACAGAGATCTGCAACCACTTTCGCATAATTCGGACGAAGAAACGCCATGTTTCCCAGTTCGCCAAAATGCATTTTGATTGCATGAATTTGCCTTCCATATCAATGTCTTTGATGCCAGCAGCAATACAGAGCTTTTTCAGCTTGTCAAGCTGACTCGTTCCAACCGGACATCGAAAGTCGGTAAAATAAACCGTTGACTTTTCCATTTTGTCATTCCTCCTGATTTGTCATTTTTTGACAGCATATCACTTCAAGCTAGGTTGAAGTCAAGTATAATTTGTGGTCTTCTGTTTGTCTCATGGGCTTGTCTTTTTTCTGGATTTTTCGTATACTGAATATAGTTTTTAAGCAACTGAAAATACAGAAGTGCTTTGGAGGTCATGTTTATGATAAAGGCAGTATTATTCGATATGGATGGTATCCTGTTTGACACCGAGATTGTAATGAAAGAGGGCTGGCAAAAAGCTGCCCGGGAGCTGAATTTTACGCTCACGGAGGAACATCTTTCGCAGATGCGCGGCAGTGCGCTTCCGCGGAGCAGAAAGCTGTTTGAGGAGTGGTTTCACGGACAGGTGACATACGATGAAGGACGCGCAATCCGCACGGCGTATCTAAACGATTATATTCGACGCAACGGTGTCCCGGAAAAGCCAGGGCTTCATGAGTTTCTTTCCTGGCTCAAAGAGCATTCGATCAAAGTTGCCGTTGCTACTTCTACAACGCGGCGCGTTGCGGAAGACTATTGGAAACAGTCTGGCATTGACCAGTATATCAATGCTTCAGTCTGCGGGGATGAGGTAATCAACAGCAAGCCGGATCCGGAAATTTTCTTAAAAGCAGCGTCTCTTCTGAAAGTTCCGATTGCTGCATGCATAGTAGCCGAAGACAGCATCAATGGTCTGAAGGCGCGCGTGCAGCTGGTGCCATCTCCTGCATGATCCCGGATCTGACACCGTATACAAAAGAGCTTTTTCCATTTTGTGATTATGTGAGTCCTTCTCTTTTGGCCTGTAAAGAAATTCTGCTGCAGACTCCAGAAGCGGACAAACTGAAAAGCTGGAAGTAAAAAATCATACATAAATTCAATTATTTTACTGTAAGAAAGTCCTCCACACAGAATCTTTCTGCTGCGGAGGACTTTCCTTAACACGTTTTCATCATCTGTTCGTTTATTCTACATCTACCGGCGAATCATACAATTCCATAACATTGTAGATCTGTTCTGCTGCTGTTGTACGCAGTTTCTGCTGTGTGCTCTGGTTTGCGCATTTTTCGTATTCACGCATGAAGGCAGTTGCTGCGGTGTCAACATCTTCGGCATTTTTCAGTCTGTCCAGCAGATTCGGATTGTAGTCGGAAAGGTAGGCCATCAGACTGTCGAGCTGGCCGGACAGGCTTCCAAGGCTCTTTCCAAGATCAATGGTATATCGGCACAGATACTCTTTGATCGTTGGATCTGTAAAACCACAGAGACCATATCCATATCTTCCGCCACTGTAAAGGCCAAAACGGGAACTTCGGATCACTTCGTCACGGGAAATGATTCCGGCATCAACAAGGTTCGTGTACTGCTCTCCGCTCAGGCTTGTGCGGCTGGTAGAGCCATACTCAAGCAGTGTCGGATTGAGGTCTGTGGATGCCTCGTTTGCAATATTTCCCATAATACCGGCGGCTCCTTCTTTTGTAAATCCGTGCATCAGGAAGTAATTCCAGATCTTTTCTGCGTTCGTTCCACCGATTTCATCGTCGGCTGCAAAACGACGGATCGTCAGAATCGTGTCACAGTCCACTGGGCGGTCGCAGGTGATACCGGCGTTTTCGTTCAGCGCTTCTACGATTTTTCCTTCTCCGTCATACAGCGCCACATGGCCATTATAGCAAATAACATCGCCTGCGCGTGCCTCATCCAGGCTTGCAACCTCCGTTCCAAGGCTGCGCCATCCGCCGGAGATCGTATATTCACCGTCGTACGCACCGCAACGGGTCAGAATCTGCCATACAAAATGAGAGCAGTCAATACCGTCCGTCAGGGAGTTTCCACCCCAGACGTATGGTCTGCCAACGAACTGTTTTGCAAATGTGATAATACCGTTTCCGGTTGAGGTTTTTACTTCATAAACCGTTTCTTTTTTATAGGGAAAGGCTTCATTTTCAGACGGATCAATCACCTGATCCGCCAGTTTCATCTGATCCTCTCCGGTGCCGGTTACATATTCCAGCGCCTCTTTTCCCTGCTGCAGATAATCCGTACGGACAAAACCGCGGACGTCGCCCGATTCAATATAAACCCACTCCTGATCCGCATCGGCGATCACAAAGCAGAGTGCCTTTGCCGGAAGTGTTCCCACGATCCGTGCGCTGGTGGAACGCTTTCGCGGACGTTTAATCTGGTATCGACCTTTGCGTAGGCGTACGCTTTGTCGACCTGTGCGAAACCTGCGCGGAGATCTTTTTTCATGGAGCTGATATATTTTCCGTAATCAATCGTCTGAATCCAGTCATCCGCCTGTGTCTCATCATTTTTCGGTGTTTCTGTCGGTGCTGGTGCAGGCGTCTCGGTTGGCACCGGGGTTTCAGTTGGTTCCGGGGTTTCGGACGGGGCTGGAGTCGGCGTTTCACTTGGGGATGGCGTTACCGACGGTTCTGGAGTTTCGCCTGGAGTTGGTTCCGGGGTTTCACTTGGAGATGGCTCCGGCATCTCGCCTGGATTCGGGTCTTCCGGTGTCTCCGTTGGATTCGGATCCTCTGTCGGTTCTGGCGTTTCCGGTACTTCTGGCTCCTCTGTGGAAGCGGCATTTTCATCCTGAGATGGTACGGACGGTTCTTCTGCTGGTGTCTCGGTTTCCTGTGTTTCTACAGCCGGAACAACGGCTTCTTCTGTGTTTCCGTTTTCCGTTTCACTTTGCGTGGCCGGTGCATCCGCTGATCTTTCTGCGTTTCCTGCACCGTTTTCGCTGTCTCCTCTGCATGCGCCGGTGCAGCCGAACCGAGAAGCATTCCGGCTGCCACGCCGAACGCTGTTACCGTTGTGCCAAATTTTTTCTTTGAAATCATATATGTTTTGCTCTCCTCTCTGCTGTTTGTCGATTTCTGCCTGCCATTTTCTGCTTTTGAGGCCGTTCGGATGAAATCACAAAAACGTATCGTTCCTGTAAAGTCTGGCCTCTTTTTTTGAAGATAAACCAAAATGATATCATTTATTTTCATTGTGCAAAAATTTCACGTATTTTCTATATTGTATCACAGACAACAGCAGATGCAAAGAAACAAATCACATATTGAGGAATTTTTCTGTTTAACGCGTGAAATTGAGAGAGATTCTCTGTAAATTCTCAGGAACCGGACGGAATGCGGACCAGCAGCCGTTTTCCATTCTGCTCTGATACCGTCAGAACCGGAATATGTTTTTTGCGGAGCTGGTGCATGACCGGATAGGCCGCAAAGAGATCACCGCTGACACAGACAGCCTCCGGCTTTTCTTTTAACAGGTCCGACAGGTATTCCCGCAGGCGTATCTTCCATTCTGCTTTTTCAAGTGATGACACGGCATAACTGCCACAGATGTTCAGTTCCGGGGCCTCCAGCAGCGGTTTATGAAGAATAACTGCATGCTCCATGCCCGGCATCTGCCGCAAAAGCGCGTCATCCGCATCAATCGCATCGGTACCGATGTGGATCAGAACCGGTGCTTTTGGCATTCCCGTAAGGCTGATGCGACAGGCAGCGACGGCATCGTCAAGCGTTTCTGCGGTGAGAAGAAATCCTCCTTTGTGGCAGAAAGACACATCGGAAAGCCCCGTCGCTTCCTGCAGTGCTTCTTTTTCCAGACCAAGCCATGTTTCCGGAAAATCATACTTGTAATTGAATGAATTTTCTTTTCGAACCGGCTGCACGCAGTAACCGCCGCGGTTCGATGGGAATATCAGAAATGCAATTTCAGTCGCGGAAAGCTGTTTCTGACATGGAAAAAATTCCGACAGAATCAGAATCTTTTCATCCATTGTTCCTGCCTTTTTCTCCGCTGCGATCCGCTTCCTGTGTTCGGCAAGAAGAGCTGCAAACTGCTGCTCCGCCCGCTCATCCGCACGAAAACGCTCCCATTTATGTTCCAAAATCCGTCCGGCCACTGCCACCGCTTCCAGGAAAGCAGCATCGCTTCCGCTGTTATCATCCCATACCGGATTGAACATGCCGATCATACTGGCGAGTTCATTCTTTTCTCCTGTATTATCATTGAGATCGAGCGGCTGTACAAACTTCTCGTCAAACCGCGCGGCCATCTCCGGACTTAAAATTTCTGTGCCAAGTGCCTCCCATAAAAGGCCAAACGCCGCGTACGGAACCTGGTTTTCCCGGATCCGGCTGTCTTTCTGGTGATGGTCGTATTCTCCTCTTCCAATATCAAAAACAATCCCGTCAAAATCCTCCGGCACACGATTTCCGCGCTGGATGGTAAGCTGCGGATTAAAATGCAGAAGCAGTGCCGCAGAGAACACATCATCCGCATGAAATTTTCCGCCGTGCGTAAAAGCAGCGGCATGTTCTTTTTGTATCTGTTCTAATAATATCATAAAAGTCCAACTTCCTTTTTCTTAAGATCTGCTCTATTTTACTCTATCTGGCGGCTGTTTCGCAACGGTTCTATGTAAAGAAAAGCTTGAAAATTTCCTGGCGCGTATTTATTAAAAATCATTTCCGCAGTCTGCACACTTATCTACGAAAATTCTTTTGTGGGTATTTGGAAAATCAAAATGAGCGGCTCCTCTTCCAAGGTTCCGCTCATTTTGATTTTTCTTCCTTTCATACCTGAATCCGGTCTGCAGCTGCATCACACATTGCAATCCGTTTTCCATCCATGCCAAGGATCAATCCACCGTTTATTCTCTGGATGACCTGTACGGTGCTGCCTTCTTTGATTTTACGGCTTCGGAGGAAATCCAGAACATCAGGGATTCCAAACATCCATTTGATGGTACAGATATCACCGGTTTTTTTCTTTGAAAGTGCCTGCATGGTATCCCTCCTTTTTACTTTTTCTATATTGTATTCCCTAAGGAAATATTTAGTCAATAAGAACAATTGGGATACGCTTCTAACTAAAGTTTGTGTGCAAAGCGCTAGAGTGTGTTTGAAAAAGGCTTTTCGTAGTCTGCATGTTCCAATTTGTGGGAGATTTTGTCTGAATGAAGGAGGCGTAGCGGGCTACGGCGACTGAATGAGGGCAAAATATACCGCAAAGTGGGGCGTGCAGGCTGCGGAAATGGTTTTTCAATCAGAAAAAGAGTTTGCTGCACGCGATCGCAATCGAAGCTACGGCCACGATCCGTTTCAGCAGCGTCTGGTTGATTTTCGTCGCATTTCGTAATTATTATAAATAATCACGCAGAAGACGATTCATCATTATGTCAATTATTAAAGCGTGCTGGGAAAACATTTCTCATTACGTTCTCCACTATCTCTTTAGATTCAGAAAGAATTGACATATTTTATCTGGCATAGCACATGTGACTGCATCCATTTGGAAAAAGCTCTGCTTTCATCGCTCGGATATATTCTTCTTCCGTAGAAGAATCCTCCAGAATCTCCAGCGTGCGGCGCAGATTTCGGATATCACGCTCCATAAAATCGGTATAATTTCCCCGGCCTACCAGCTTCAGATGAGTGATTCCAGCATCGGAAAGCTGTTTTAATGTACACAGGCCGCAGCCGGTTGCGCCGCAGAGGTAACCATCTTCCGATACAGGATTCATCAGTTCTGATGCAGAATCCCATTCGGATATAGAAATATTTTCTCCCGGACGATTTTTTTCTTGTTTTTCTAATTTAGATTCTGAAAGCGACATCGGTTTCTTCCAGTAAGGAACCCGGCAAAGATATCCCATTTCATCGCAGTGCAGGGAATTGCAGAAAGCACCACTGAACTGGCACAGTTCATTCAAAGCAAATGCCTCGAACTCCGTTGGATAAGTCCATTCTTTTCGAGCGGCTTCTTTCTGCGCAGTTATATGCCGAATCACTGCACGCATTTCCGAGATCGTATTTTTGCGCTGGAAAATGATCCTCTTCGGGTATTCTTTCGCAAAAACCTCTGTCATCGCAGAATTCACTGTTCCCAAATCCCCGCTCAGATGCACCTCACAGTCGATCTTTTCTTTTCGCAGGTACACAAGCAGCGCGGGATCCGCAAGAATATAACTGTCAAACCCTATGCTGCGGCACTGTTGGATGATCTGTGCAATTTCTTCATACTGTTCCGGCCGGTAATACAGCGAATTGAACGCCAGATGCACTGGCTTCTGGTATTTCTGCACCATATTGGCCAGAATTTCCAGTTCACTGAACGATCCAATTTGTACGTTATAGTTTAAAACCTCTCTCCGATTCAGCGGCAGAACCGTTCCGTATTTTTCTGACCAGGAAAATGGAACGTAACCGCAGAACAGCTCGTCTGCACCGGCGCGGACGTAACGGGGATAGTCATCAATGGAGCCGAGGCCTGATGTGATTTTCATAAGTTAAATCCTTTCGCTTGCGCCTCATTCAAATTCAATCTCTTCCTCCGCCTTAGCATACAAATCCAGCTGATTTTCAATATCAAGTCTCTGAACCAGCCAACCTCTTGCAAAACACATCTTTACAAAATCGTCTATACGATTTACTCCATTCATCTCTTTTAACGTTACAACCACACCAAACGGAAGAGAATCTTTTCTTTTCTGCAAGCATTCTTTCGTATTAATCTTAAGTCCCCATAACCCAGAATCATAAGCCTTTCGGGGACCCTTTTTTCTTTTATTTTTTCACTGATATGTTTCACATTATCCCATTTGCGATACATTTTTCTTGCATCTTCTTCGTACAAAGTAATCTGTTTCTCTTCAGACTGTCGATTGTCATCAATTGCTTTAATCATGGTTGACCCTCTTTTGGCAACAACTCTGCCAAACTGAATATCCATTTCTGTACTCGTATAGTCAACACCCTGTTTGCGATCGCACTGTGGAAAATATGCCAGGGTAGCTCTTGCATAAAACGGGTGCGCATGATCTACAACAGGCACTGGCAGATTATAAGTATAAGTTTCATATTCCTCCGATGCCCCTGTCATAATGAAACGTATTTCATCATTCGGTGTTTTTAAAACCTCATTAATATGCTTTGGCACAACACCATATCCGATTCTATGTGAAATATCATCTCTTCGATTCCATCCGGAAGCTGCATCAATCAGCAATGCTTTCGCCACTTCCCGGCTTAATCCCATAATATGAATCAAATATGCCAGTTTACGTGAAATCCATGGCGCTGCAAATGAAGTTCCCGCTACGTATGCTGCTCCCATATCGTCTTTGCATACCACCATTTTATCTGTATAGACCGTTCCATCACCACCATAATAACTGACATCCGGTTTATGAAAAAACGACAGAACAGGTCCAATCCTGGTATAAGAAGCAGAAATTCTGTTTCAATTTTCGAATCGTAAGATCAGAAAAGCCCGCCATTTTTTCACTCTGATCTCTTTTATCATTCATAAAAATATTCAAATCAGCATCTGTGATATTTTCTTCACCATAATGTACTTTATTTCTATACACTTCATACATTAGTTCAAAAAGAAGGCGATCTGTTACCATGCAGGCAATAAATGTAATAATTTTTGTAGTCTGAATATCTGACTGTATTAGTTTTTGAATCAGTTCCTCTGGTAATGCCTGAAGACGCTTCTTAATACAGCTAAATTCACTCTGTGCACGCTCTCTTGATTTTTGTTGATATATGTTGTCTTCTAATACCATTCTTCGTATTTCGTCAAAACTATGTTCCTGCAGCAATTTTGCTGTTTCCTTTGTTTCAACATGCCAAAGAAGAAATTTGACGCTGGCCGCATTGTATTCCATCATTTTTTTGCCCCTTTCCGATCATAGCTGATAAGATCGCCAAAATCGCAATTTAGCTCATCACAGATTTTTTCCAAAACAGTCAGTGATACAATTTCTCCCTTGCTCATTTTAGCTAACGTGCTACTACTAATACCTACACGTTCTACCAAATCCATTTTTTTCATATTGTTGTCAATCAGTAATTTCCATAATCCGTTATATGAAACTGCCATGTATGTACCTCTCTTCGATATAAACACGAATCTTCACTTAATCCTTTTTATTATATAACGGATTCTATTATATGGCAATGTATTGTTTTGACAACTCGAAAATAAATTTTATTTTATATTTGATAATTTTTAGGAAATCCTAGGTATTTTTCAGTCAAAATCATAGTCATCTGGATCCAAACCCGTATCTTCTATTGCTTCTCGTCTTTCCGCCTCATCCATCATGGATAATTCCATTGTATCTAAGCCAGCAATCTCCAACTCGTCCATTTCATCCGCAAACAGATCCTGCTCTTCCTCAGAGAACAACTCTTCTGAATTGTTAGATTTTGTATTGCCAAAGAATCCTTGATTACTCATAAAATCATATTCTGCTGTTTTTTCAAACAGTTAATCTTTGATCGAGTAGGAGGGAGTGATTAACTCCCGTCCTCTCACACCACCGTGCGTACCGTTCGGTACACGGCGGTTTCAATAGTTGATGTGCACAGACTGATAAGCTGTGGCAGAACGGTTTCCATATATAAAAGAACGGATGAAGGAATCTTTTCCCGACCTGATAAAGGAGACAGAGATCAATGAACATGAATTCTACTGATTTTGCCTGTCTTGTTACAGGATTCCTGACAGACTACCTGCCGCATCACAGATGCTATTCCAAGAATACCGTTCTCAGTTACAGGGATACCCTGAAACTGTTCCTGCGATTTTTAAAAGAAGAAAAAGGAATTTCACCGAACTCCTTTTATATCAAGGACTTTAAACGTGAGATCGTCATTGAATTTCTGGAATGGTATCGGAATAGTGGAGCTGGTATATCAGCCGCAAACCAAAGACTGGCTGCATTAAAAGCATTCAGCGATTATGCACAGCTGGAAAACATCGAATACATTGCTCCACTGCAGAATGTATCTGGAATCAAAGCTAAAAAGTCTGCACCAAAGGAAGTATCTTTCCTGACAGTAAAACAAATGTCCTGTCTTATCAACAGTCCTGATATTAATTCATCCACCGGATTCAGGCACCGGGTAATCCTGACACTTATGTATGACAGTGGGTGCAGAGTCTAGGAACTATGTGATATCACGATAGCAGATGTAGCGTTAGGATCTGTTACAACTGTAAGATTACATGGAAAAGGCAATAAGTACCGGACAGTCGTGTTATCAGATGCAACAGCAAAGCTTGTTGAAAACTATCTTAGCCGGTATCGTTCATACGCTGTTGGAACAGATCCGCTAATAACTAACCGTTATCAACACAAGATTGACCGTGATGGTATTTCTTATATCGTCAAAAAATATGCTGATGCACTTCGTAAAGAAGATGCAGCATTTCCGGAACATGTGCATTGCCATATGTTTCGGCACTCGAAGGCAATGCATATGCTGGAGGCCGGTATCAACATCATCTATATCAGAGACTTTCTCGGACATGAAGACATTTCTACAACGATGATTTATGTAAGACTGATAACCGCCTGAAAAATGATGCAATCAATGCGCTTGCTCCTAAAGTTGCTGATGAGACTAATCTTCCTGACTGGAACAAAGACAAAGATCTTTTACAGTTTTTAAATTCCTTAAAATAATAGAGAGTGTTATGCCGAGTTCAGAAAGTGAAAACACTGATAAATCCTACGAATACCGGATGTATCTCGGCATAACATCTATCTCGTCATAAGGGTCGTTATGCCGAGCTCGGCATAATGAACCTTGTGGCGAACCTTCCTCTGTTTCCATCACCACTCCATTCTCCATTACCCCACTTTTCAGATAACGCTTAATCAACTGTACCACCCGTTCGTCCTTTACTGTCTTGCGTAGTAAGTTAATAAGGATTTCATGGTTAAGTGTATCAAAGTATTTCGATAAATCTAAGGATACTGCATATGTGTATCCTTGTTCCGCATACTCCTTCACTTTAAGTATTGCGTCTTTGGCGCTTCTGCCCGGACGATAGCCAAAGCTACCATCTGCAAACAGCGGTTCATAGATTGGCACTAACTGTTGCGTTATTGCCTGTTGGATGGTACGGTCTATCACCGTTGGTATGCCAAGCTTTCGCACACCACCGTCTGGTTTTGGAATTTCAACCCGCCTTACCGGAGATGGGGTATATTTTCCTCTGAGTATCCGGTTTTTCAGTTCCTGTTGATGTTCCTTTCGATATGGCAGGGTTTCTTCGATACTCATTCCATCAATACCTGCCGCTCCTTTATTCGCCTTCACTCTTTTATACGCTCTGTTTAGATTATCTTTGTACAGTATCGCTTCCAGGAGTTTCGGCTGTGCACTGTCTCTTTCTTTCCATATCCGATTGAATGACCTTGACGCTTTCGCATACCTTTCATGTTCCGCACTATCTCTTTGCGAACAGCCACTGTTTGTGTTTTCTGTCATAATCAGTCATTCCTCCTTTCCCAGTCATACTCAAGACTCCTACTGATTCGGTCCTTCACCTTTCGGCTACTATGACCTCTGCTGACTTCTGTGCGTTCAGCACTGCTTTGTACAGTGGTTACTCCTTTCGGAGCATACCGCACAGACCTCCCCGGGTACCACACGTTTCTTCCTCTCCATCCATCGGCCTCATCTATCACGCATGATTCCGTGTAGTTATTGGGCTTTGACTTGGTGCGCAGCCTTACCCTCATGCATAACCTTATATGAGATTTCTGTTCGTCAGACCAGAGATTTGCCCGTGGTTAGTCTGTTCCCACATCCGGCTTCCTTCAGATTCCACCTCACGATGGACACCTTGGCCTTCGGCTATATCCTTCCCACTACCGTGGATTCGGGACTTTAACCCGTTAGAAACGTGCGCCGCTAGGCGCACATGAAAAAAAGGCCTTACCAAATTGATTTCACTCAATTCAGTAAGACCTTTTTGTTGGTTTCACACATATTACCTGATAACCACAAGATTCCGGATAAATAATGCCAAAATCTCTTGTGTTATCATTTTGTTATCAAATAGAACTTTATCTACTCGGAAACGCCCTGTTTATAAGGCTTTCCAGAAATTTTTAATTATTCAAACTCCAGACAGACAGTATGCCATATAAGTGAAAATCATTGATTTTAAGGCATTTTCAGGAACTATCAACCACTAAAATCTATATGAAAAAAATTAAAATGCAATAAAAATGCAATCGAAGTAACATTCAGATTTTATAAGATAGACCG
>ENA-OQCE01000325-OQCE01000325.1-human-gut-metagenome-genome-assembly--contig:-NODE-325-length-23465-cov-2.748822_pt1 | contig 23465 bp, 31 predicted proteins | sample MGYA00242495_ERZ504572 | MGnify/ENA primary metagenome ERZ504572 (study PRJEB26092, sample SAMD00036228) | human gut metagenome | host: Homo sapiens | study: EMG produced TPA metagenomics assembly of...
CGCCTGTAATAACCGAGAAATTCGTCTCCCCCGGAAACTCTTTTACCGCCGCTTTTACACGTACCACATTCTCCACCCCGTCGGCTTTGCCCGCGATGATGTTGTTGCTTCCCAGGTCCACATAGCGCACTTCGGTAGGAAAAAGGATATGCACCGTCTTGCTGAAAGTGACCTCAATTTTATAAGGAGTGATATGCTGGCCCGCCGTCAGAATCCTGACGGGATTTGCCGGTCTTTTTTCCTGTGCGAAGCCGGAGGCTGATGCCAGAACAGCCACCAAAAATGCTATAAATACTTTCATTGCCTTATCTTTATTTATTAAAGTGAATAATCCGTTATTGTTTCTTTGTGACCAGCAGCACCTTATATCCGGCTTTCAGCGTCACCTTGACCGCACGAACCCGTCCGGCGATCAACCGCGTGCCGCCCTGCATGACTCCGCGCGTCAGGTCCATCACCACCTGCTGCCCGGCAGAGCGTGCAAACGATACGCTGTTTCCCATGCTCTCGCTGACTGTCCCTGCCGCATCCTTTGCCGCACTGCGGGCCTCCGAACCGGGAACAAAAATTCCCTTCTGTCCATCTATGTCATAAGTCGCCAGCTGCACGGGAATGATATTCCCGTCATACTCGATGCTGCTGATCAGGATATCCAGCCGTTCTCCCTGGATTACCGCAGCACCCGTAACCAGACTGTTTGCAGGAACGGTGATGTTTCCGGCTTGCAAAGGTTGGAGCAGCCGGAGCTTTACCCTGCCTCCTTGTTCGATGGTCTGGTTTTCCGAAATGCAGGCGGCAATGGTATTCGTTCCCATCCGGTAACTGCTGCCCACAGCCGTATTGAAACCATAATTCCTTTCAACGCCAAGTGAAGCGATAAAGGCGGAATCCGTAACCGGCTGTGAAAGGCCGGAGATGGTCTGATGCTCCGCCCGCTGTACCGGAACAGCTTCCGGCAGTTCTTCTCCGGTTGTCTCCTCTTTTATGGTATCCTTATCCTGATTCAGATACTTAGCCGCCATCTTGTAGGAACGCTCCATCAGTTCCTCACGGGAAGCCGTCCGGTCCTTTTCTTTTTCCGCTTCTTCCAGCTTTTTGTTCAACTCCTCCACTTTTCTCTCCAGGTCGCTGTTCACAGTTTCTCCGTGAGTCTCATAGAAATCATCCAACTGGCTGGAAATTTGCTCGTAGGTCTTGACAGACTGTTGCAGCCTGTCCCCATCCTTTTCTTTTTCATTCGCTCCGGGTGTTACCTTTCCACCATCCAGCAATGTCCCGGCAAGTTGTTCCAGCGATTTCATCCGGCTTTCTTCTTCCACCTCTGCCTGCTGCTTCTCATAAGCGGCGGTCTTTTTATCCACCAGTTTGGCCGTGGTAGGCTCCGGGACATTCACGTTGAACCCGGAGTTGCCGGGGATTTCCGTCCCGTTTTCCTTACCGGATGGAGCAAATATTCAGTACATAACTCCCAGGAACACCAATACAAAGACCGGAATCACAATGAACTTCCTTCTTTTTTCCATCTCTTCCGGTGTGAGCACCTTTTTCTCTTTTTCCGGCTCGTCCCGCATGGCTTTGCCGGTTTCCGGCTGTACCGCCGTCTCTTCTACCGCTTCGGGCATTTCCAAATCTTTATCTTCCATTATTCTTGGGTTTTAGGGTGATACATTATACTGTCCTTGCCGCTTTGGTGGAGTGAATCCACCGGTGTATTCCTGCCAAACGGCAACTCCTTTTGTGTGCCGTGAGAAAGAAAACGTCCGAAAGCACGTGCTACCGTGATACCGCACAGGATCGTACTGATAACCAGCATAGCGACAAGCACTCCCTTACGTTCTTTCTCTGACAGGCTTTCACAAATATTCTTCAGTTTTTCACCAATTTCTGTTTTTATCTTTCTACTTTTCATTATCCTGTTCTTTTTAGCGTTCAACGATCCTTATATCCCTGTTCTCCAGAATCTCGAAACGTTCCGCCATAAAGCCTTGCGGATTATTATCCGACCGGGTTACACTCTGCAGGAAACAACGGGTGACCAGGGAACGCTCGGTAATATTGCTGCTGCGGATAACCATCTGCCGGGCAAACGTGGTGATCCGGTACGGATAGTTATCGAAATCACATTGCATGCTGTCCACCAGGACGGTCTGGTTGATATTGCCGCTGATCAGCCGGTTATAATATCCTTTCTCGTTCCAATCCCGGTAATAACCATACAGGCTCTTGTCCGCCAGATACATGGCGCGGTTGATGTTGGATTCGATGGCAGCCTTGTCGGGAGCCAGGGTAAAGAACAGCTCATGCATGCGGCGTACATGCTCGCGGGCTTCCACCGGACGGTTTAATGCCGCATCCTGGGATAACGCCAGCATCAACGACTTGCCTGATCCAGCACATAGATTTTCTCCCGCTGCTGGGCAGCAAAGAGGTAGGACTTTCAGATGGCATAGGTGGTGAGCGAGGCGCAAATACCCAGAAAGACCAGTGTGAACAGGCGTATCTGCCTGAACGAGGATTCGATGTTTTTAAAACTCTTGAATTCCATAACTTTTATACTTTTTAAGTTTCTACTTTTTCAATAATACAGCACCGACATTTCCTGTTGAAGCACCTGCCGCAGCACCCGCCACGTTGGTCACTTTGGATGCCGTATTGTTCACATTCCGGTTATAGGCACTCATACCTCCGGCCTGAACGATCCAGTTTGAAACCGTCGGAACACAGAAATATCCAATAATACCAATGAGCATAAAAATCAGATAGATGGCAGAGGAACCGTCCACATCGATGATACTCATCGGATTAGCCATCAGGTTCATCTCCTCTTGCAGGATAAGTGTCTGTATCTTTGCCAGCATCGCCCCGAAGAGATCTGATACCGGCAGCCAGAGATAGACACTGATATAGCGTGCCAGCCACTGGACGAGCGTGTTCTGCAAACCGTCGAATACACTCAAGGCAAAAGCTATCGGTCCAAGAATACTCAACACAATCAAAAAGAAAGTGCGGATCGTGTCGATGACCAGCGATGCGGACTGGAAGAGAATCTCCAACAATTTACGCATGATCATCTGGGTAATCCCCTGCAGGGAGAAAGAATAGGAAACCTCATACATATTCTGCAAAGCCGTATGCTCTTCCTCGCTCCAGCCCATGTTCTCAAGTTCCGCATCCAGCTCCTCGTTGGAGGCAAAGACGTTTCCGGTCATCATGGTTTTTGCCAGCATGTCCGCCCGGAGCTTATCCTTCTCCTGCTGATATTTCTGCAAATCGAAGTCTGGTCACGGAGCAGCGTGCCGGTTCCCTGGACAATGGGACTGAAGATACCGTTAAGGTTCCCAGCACCATTATATCGAAGAAGAGGATGCAGATACCCAGTACAAAAGGACGGAGCATTGAAAAAACATCTATCGGCTCGGCACGGGAAAGAGACTGCCAGACACGGTAAGCAATGTAGAATAAAGCTCCCAGCGCAGCCAATGCCATTCCCATATCCATCATCGGCTGGCAGAGCTTGGTCATCGTATCATACAGATTCCGAAGAATCTGGTGCATATTTTCAAATGAAATAGACATTAACAACATACTATTCTGATTTTAATTGAATGATTACCAGTAACGCTCGTCTTTGCCATACAAGTCAAATACCTGCTGCTGTTCATTTTTCTGTTTGGCACGCAGGTAGGACACATGCAGGTTCTTGCGGGTATAATAATTCGCAAGCTTCTTGTAATGCGTCATTTCCCCATATACCCGGTTCACCAGGTCGATACGCTCCTTATCGTTCATGGACATACCGGTGGGATTGATGATATTCTTCAGTTCGGCAATGGAGCGGCTGCTCTTTTTCATGATCGTATTATAACCGGCTGAAATCGCATTCAGCTCCCGCTGGGTGAAATTCTTGTCGGTCAGCATTCTGCCGTAATTCTTCACGTAGATTTCAGAGATGTCGCTGAGCATCAGCACGGACTCTTTGACCTTCTCGCTGCCGCTGATCAGGTCGTTCACCTTGCGCAGCTTCTCGTAATACTCCCGTCCCTGTTCGAATATCTTCGAGGTTTCCTTCCATGTAGAAAGGGCGTTCTGTGCCGTTTGGGAGGTTTCCACCATCTCATTCACACTGTTCACAATGCCCTGTACAAGATTTCCCGGATCGGACACCACCCACTGCGCCTGCACGCTTACCGGCACAATAAAAGCCGACAGGACAAGCAACCTGCTTAAAATTTTCTTTTTCATTACTTCTTAATTTTAACCGTTTATTTTTTCTTTTTCTTCTCACTTGCCAGCATACGGATGGCCTGCTCCAGATTGCCTCCCAGCTTCTCAGTCATCTGTGTGACTTCCAGCTTTTCTGTTTCCTCAGTCGTATAGGTCAGATACTCCTCGACAGATGTTTCTGTGGCATAGACGGCAGACCGGACCCCACCCAGCCAATTCAAACCTCCTTATATTTCCTTGCCGGGTCATTGGCCTGGTTGATGGACAGAATCTGCCCTTTCTCCTTGTCGGTCAATCCGAGCAGGGATTGCACGGAATCAAACTTGTTGATATACTTCCTCTGGTCCAGCAAAATCTTACAATCGGCATTGTTGACGATGGTATCCTTGATAATGGGACTTGACACGATGTCATCCAGCTCCTGGGTAACAACCACGGCTTCTCCGAAGTATTTACGGACAGTTTTGTACAAAAATTTAATATAATCTGCCATACCTTCACGGGCGATTGCCTTCCAAGCCTCCTCCACAACTATCATCTTCCGAACCCCGTGTAACCGTCTCATTTTGTTGATAAAAGCCTCCATAATGATAACCGTTACCACCGGAAAAAGAATTTTGTGCTCCTTAATTTCGTCAATTTCAAATACCACAAAACGCTTGTTCAAGAGGTCGAGCTGTTCGTCCGAGTTCAGTAGATAATCATATTCACCGCCACGGTAATAGGGAGCCAGTACATTGAGAAAATTAGTGAGGTCGAAATCCTTCTCCCGGTAGTGCTTCTCTTCCAGTATCTCCCGGAAATCCCCCTGTACGAATTCGTAAAAGGTATTGAAGGAAGGGACCGGTCCCTTGTCCTTTTTTTATCTCTTCGATATACAGGTTGACAGCCATTGAAAGGGCCACCTCCTCGGCACGGGTGATGACTTCCGTATCCCTTTTCCAGAGTGACATAATCAGTGTCTTAATGGACTCTTTCTTCTCCAGGTCAAAGACTTATCTTCGGTGAAAAAAGGATTGAAAGCTATCGGGTGTTTTTCGCTATAGGTATAATACACGCCATCCTCCCCATTTGTACGCTGGTGGATCAGGTCGCATAACCCCTTGTAACTGTTCCCGATATCAATCAATATGATATGGGTATTCTGTTCCCAATACTGGCGGACAAGATGGTTCATGAAGAATGATTTGCCAGAACCGGAAGGCCCGATGACCAATTTGTTACGGTTGGTAATAATGCCCCGGCGCATCGGCTCGTCCGAGATGTCCAGATGCAGCGGTTTCCCGTTGGTCCGGTCTGCCATCTTGATGCCGAAAGGCGACAGGGAATCCGCATAGTTCGTCTCTCCGGTAAAGAAGCAGACTCCCTGCTCGATGAAAGTATAAAAGGACTCCTCGGCAGGAAAATCACCCTCACCACCGGGAATACCCGCCCAGTACAGGGTAGGCGCGTCAATGGTATTGTAACGGGGCTTGCATCCCATCAGTGCCAGAGCCGAACCGGTATCGTTCTTTATCACCTTCAGTTTCTCCCGGCTGTCCGACCATGTCATGACATTGCAATGGCAACGGATAGCGGTCAGCCCGAAAGAATGCGCCTCGTCCAGATAGCCATCGATCCACTGCTTGTTGAGCTGGTTGGCACGGCTGTATTTGGAGAGCGAATGCATGTTGCGTGCCGTCTTCTCAAAGCGTTGCAGGATTTCCGCCGAATCGTCTATGAACAGGAACTGGTTGTAAATGTGGTCACAGGAGAGCATCAGACCTACCGGAGCGGCAAAGCTCAGACGGCAGTCACTGCGGTCGGTGGAGTATTTTTCATACCGGGTATCCGTCTGGACACTGCCGGGAAGATCATCCACATCGGAGAGCGTATGCACGCAGAGAATATTGTCCCCGATGCGCATCTTGGACGCGCTCATCCGGATGTCCTGCAATGTGGTCGTGTCCTGCTGTGAAAGAGAGAAGTATTTCTCAATCAATCCGGCCTGTTGCGGCGTGCCGACAATCTCATCGGTGGTCAGCCGTTCCAGGCGGATAAAGGCCGAGTCGTTCAGGATACGCTCGAACTGGTCGACGCTCTCCAGAAAGCGGCTGACCGTATCCTTGTCCCGGATCTCCTTCGGAATGATATTCCCCCGGCAGAGGATGGAGAAATTACTCTCTTTGCGGCTGCGCTCTTTGGTGGTCTTGGTGATGAAGAGATAGGAAAAATGATTCAGGAAAGGCCGTTCATTGAAATGAAGTTCGAAGCTGCGGTCCAGAAAGCTCATCTCGTCTTTCTGCGTGCCGGCCTTATAATTCTCTTTCAGGAACCAGTCCTGCCGGTGTACTATCGTATAATTCGGCAGTACCTTGACTGCCTTTGTTCATGTGCCGTGCATGGATGCGTAGTCTTCGGAAGTAACCGTAAACAGCTCCGGCAAGAAGACCTTGAAGCCGATGGTCACGTCTGCGTCTTTGGAGAGGATGCATCCTTCTTCCACGGACAGGATAGGAAACTTACTTTCCAGCGTTGCGGCTTTTAATATATTTCTCATGAATGCGTTTTTTAAATAAGGAAGATATACGTTTGCGATTGATGATATAGAACGGGTGGTATTTGACAGCTGCCAGCTTCATCAAGCCATTGGGACCGTACTTCTTGTTCAGGTGGAACACCCCGAAGATCAGCCCGAAAGCGGAGAGGACACCGAAGCCGATACAGAACCACCGGTCAATACCAATCATATAGAAGATGACGAACAACAGGAAGATGGCAAGCAAGCCGCCTGCAAAGAAGTACAAATATTGTACCTGCAAGCCGTTAAACTCCACGCTACGTCCGATTCCTTTGTTGATATTGTATTCCATAACCGTCTATATTACAGGAAGAAAGAACGCAGGACGGTCGCTGCGACAATCAGGAAAACACAGGCTCCAAACCAGGAGCCGGCGGTTTTTCCGGTATCGGGGTCGCCTGATGAGAACTTGGAATAAACTTTTATCGCTCCGATTAACCCGACGATGGCTCCTGCGGCATATATCAACTTCGTGGCGGGATCAAAATAGCTGGAAAGCATGGATGTGGCCTTTGTGATACCGGCACTTCCGTTCCCTTCGGCATAGGCACTCAGGGTGGAAACAGCTATTCATGCGATAAGTACAGCCGTCTTTTTAAAATGTCTTTTCATATACAATCTACGAATTAAATGTGAATAAAAAACTTGTTTCAAATGAACCGCAGGAAACTTCCTGCGGTCCACTGCTTGCAACCACGATGTCTTTTTAGAATCAACCTGAATCATAGTAACCAATCATAGATACCTCCGTTTTTAAAAGGTTAATTACTTGTTTTGAATGTTCGCTCCGGTATAGGGAAAGAATCAACCGGAATCATAGAAGCCTGTCATATCTACTTTTTTAAAGGGTTATATACTACGTTTCAAAAACTCACTATTCCCGAATCAACCGGAATCGAAGAAATCTCTCATGCTTGTTCGTTTTAAAAATTATACACTTCATTTTAAAAGCTCACAACACCCGGATCATCCGGAATCAAAATACGGTCTCTTGCTCATTACTTATTTTCTATCTATTGTAGGCACATGCTCGGTAATATCAAATTCCCGGAGAATGTCATCCTTGTTTTTTCCTGTCAATAAATGGGGTTCACCCCGGTTCACATACAAGCGCATATACCGTTTGAGTTTATCGCTGCTTCCCAGGACACTCGCCTGTAGCACCCTTTCCATGTTCGTGCCTTCCAGCTTCCGGAAAGTCTGCCGGGCCTGTTTCTGTTCCGTTTCCGTAAGCTTGTCCGATGCCATTGCTTTCTCAATCATATCCATATCGTCAAAGGTGACACCGGTTGCCCGGTGGGGATTGCTCCGCTGTACGTATCCTGTAATTTCATAGCGTTCGGGAATCTCTTCTTTTTCTTCACCGGAAAAAGGGGAAGCCTCCTGCACATAGTCGATTTCAGGATAATTCAGTTTTTGAAAAGGAACCGGAACTTCCGGGAATTTCGTGTTGTTCTCAAGGGTTTCGTGCGCTCGAAGAACCGGTTCTGTTTCCTTTTCGGGAGTAAAGGTATCACTCTTTTCTATGCTTGATTCAGGCTGTCCGCTATTGTCATCTATTGTCAGTGATTGTCGCATTTGATACCGGCTTTTACCTATGATCTCCGCTTCAGACACAGGGATTTCCGGGTGCGTGGCGGCAAGCGTAGGATGTTCGTTCTTGTCCTTTCTACCCCTCCATGTGAAAATACTGCCTGTATGGACATACTTTTCAATACTCAGGTAAGAGGCATAGATGAACAGGATAATAAAAAGGTATTCCATGTCCTTATGATTTTAGTGATTGGTAATACTTTTCCAGTACGGCGTTTATCAATCCGCCGTTCTCTTCAAAATGATGCGCCAGCACCTGGTTAACAAAACCGGCTACGGTTGCTTCACCCCGTCCTACCGCCCATACCAGGGAAGAGATGCGGCGGTGCAAGTCGGCATCAATATGCAATGATTTACGGGATTTGGTTCTGACCGTATTCAGGAATGACGCCCTGTAAGCATTGATTTCCTTGACCGTAAAGACGGGAGCTTCACTCTCCCCGGCAACTTCCTCTTCCACATCCTCCGATTTCGAGGATACACCTGTTGCAGGGGAGTCCGGTCGTATCGTCCCTTTCCTGGCGACGATATCCAATATGGTCTTCTCGTCAATGCTCCGGGGATCAAATTTCTTTTTTCCGCTGTCCATAGTTCCTGTTATTATAAGGTATGGGAATCATCCAGATGTGTCACGGCGCATAGCTCATCTACCAGTTCACAGAGGCCCGAACCTTTTATCTGGCGGTTGTCGGGAGGGAACAATGTGGAACGGAAGATACTGTTCTTCAAAGAACTCAACTCCTTGTTGTAGCGTTTGGTATCCGGTATCTGTGATTCCAGCAAGTGTAAATCCGCCTTCTGTATGACACGGTTCCAGGACTCGTAAGTCTCCTTCCGTTCACGCTTATCGACCATGTTCCAGAAAAGATAGATGCCTTTCAGGTTGCAGTTGTGCCTGGCAATCAGTTCTTCCTCCACCACTTCGGCAAACTGGAGGGAACTCTGCATGACGACATTGTCCGCCTTTAAAGGGATGAAGATGTAATCTATTGCGGAAATAGTATGAACAACCCCTTCGCTGCGGAGGGTTCCCGGAAGATCGAACAGTACGACATCAAAGGCGGCATCCTGCTCTTCGATGTAGCGGTACAGATCTTCTATCGCTTTCTCCGGATTGCTTTTGATTACCGGATAGGAACGTTTCCGGATTTGTTCATGTTGCCGATAGAGGGCCACTTTGAGAAAATCGCTTTCCTGTACGCTTTCTATGTCCCGGTCACGCATCCGGGAGATGCTGTGCTGGGGGGAGTCGCAATCCACGACACCCACCTTCAGACCCTTCTGGTAATGAAGGATACTGGCCACCAGAACAGTGAAGGCAGACTTTCCGACTCCTCCTTTCTGGCTGGCGAATGCAATTAATAACGGTTCTTTTTTCATACGCTGTTTTTTTATAATCAGATAAAAATAGAATGCTGTAAAACTGTAATGCTTATAACTGTATATCCGTTCTACACTGCAAAAGAAAGGAATGTCGGGAAGAGATGAAATACCCTGTCACGGATAGTCATGGATAGTCAGGAATTGACAGGAGGGAGTGCCGCAAGGCAGACAGAAGAGATTGCAATGAAAGAAAAAAATCCCTACCTCGTGTTTGAGGCAGGGACTAATAATAAAGGAGCGATACCGGTTACTTCAGGACGTAACCGACAGCTTGTAAGTCCGTCAGGAAATGTTCAGGGGTGTCGGTAGCAACTGCCACGCCATGCAGTTCCCCGTAACGCCGGGCAAAGTTCTCCATATACTCCTGATCCGTACAATCATAGTCGAACCGGCTCCCCTCCCGGAGCAGCCGGACGAACTCTTCCGGGCTGGAGGCGATTATCTGACCGCCATCCAGCAAATGATAAGTCTGTATCATACCGCTAATTTTTTAGTTCTAAGTTTAAAAAATAATTTCTGTTTCCCGTTCAGGAAGGGCAACCCCTCCAATGTCATCCGGCTGGGAAGGCTGGAGCTTTTCGCAAAGGTAATCAATCCGTTCAGGAATCGTATCCAATTCTCCATCTTTGTGAAGTTTGTCGTGCCGGAATGCTGGCGGAACTCAACGGTTCGGTGTCTGGAATAAGCCTCAAAATTAACCTTGTGGTACCGGTCATTATTAAAGACCTCCTGCAGGTCGTCAATCGTCCTGACCGCTTTAATTCTCTCGTCGGAAACACCGGAAAGACTTTTGCAGTAGGTATTGTTCCGGCGTGCTCTTGGCATAAAGGCATCAATCAGGTGTTCGAGATGCTTGTAGGTCAAAGCCAGATTCTTCCAAGTGTCCAGACTGAACCCAGCCGCATCCATATGGACATGGAATCCGCAACTGTCATTCACTTTCGCATCACAGATGTCAAGCACCCAGCACACCGTCTCCAGCTCTTTCAGACCATTCTCACCTGCCAGTATCGGACTGACCAGCTCGAAAGTATTATTTCCCTGCAAGCTGCTGTCTGTCACGAGTTTCCAATGATCCCTGGTCGTGTGGTTATACCCCTCAACGGCAACTCGGATACCGGCCTCTCTCAATTCGCGTGCCAGTCTTTCCATATTACAGTTATAGGCTTCAATCTCAATGCCGAACTTGTGGGTGAAGGTATAATCCATCAGGACAGATACAATTCTGTTCTGCAAAACTCCACCCTCTCTTTCAAGCATTTTCTTCTCAACGTTATATACAAAACCATAGTTGCCGCGTGTCACCAAATCGGCAATCTCCTGCGTGTCAAACCCAGACGGAGCAACTGCTCGATCTTGCTCGTCTTGGTGGTACTCTGTTCTAAGATATTTCTAACTTGCTCGTTCATAGCTTTTTGTCCTTTATTATTATACCACTAAGGTAGCATAATAAACCCATATATCATAGTATTAGAAGCCTTATTGTCAGCTTATTAGATTAGTTTGACTAAGGCTAAATACCCTTATTTAATGTATCCGTTTATAACATTGCAGCAATCTACAAGGACAGCAATACAGTAATCTACAGTTCAGGGAAGCTGTCTCTTTTCTCATCGTTCCCCCGATTAGGGAGACTGGATAATTATGCTTATTTTTGTTCTTTGAAAACTTAACCCGTACCGAATGGATTATGATGAAATACCTGATTGTGTCCGACATACATGGCTCGTTACCGGCACTGGAACAAGTGCTGGCATTTTACAGGGAGCAGCAGTGCGGAATGCTTTGCATTTTGGGAGACATCCTGAATTATGGTCCCCGCAACGGGGATACCCCAAGGACTGGACCCGAAAGATCGCAGAACACCTCAATGCGATGGCCGACGAGATTGTCGCCATCCGTGGGAACTGTGACTCGGAGGTGGACCAGATGCTGCTGGACTTTCCCATCCTGTCCGATTACGCCCTGCTGATAGATAACGGAAAACGTTTCTTTCTCACCCACGGACATATCTACAATGAGGACAGACTGCCGAAGGGAAGGTTCGACTGCCTTTTTTATGGTCACACACACCGGTGGAAACTTGAACGGACAGAGCATACGGTGGTCTGCAATACCGGCTCCATCACTTTCCCGAAGGATGGAAACGTGCCGACATTCGCTGTTTACTGTGACGGCGCGTTATCCGTCCACCGGCTGGACGGCAGCAAGCTGAAAGAACTTTCTCTCTGATGGGGAGTGTATGGTGATAGCCTTTTATAATTGTAGTTTTGTATAAATATAGTCTTGTATAATTGTTTATCCATTATCTGAATATCCCAATATCTGAATATATCAATATCCGATTATCCAATTATCAAAATACACAAAACCCCAATTATTCAGTTATCACCGTATAACATTCCAAGAGGCTACAGATATAATACTATCCGGATTATCCGGTTATCAAAATATCCGGTTCTCCGAATATTCAATTATCCCCAAAGAAACCCCTTTGAACCACCGGAGAATTGTAGAACGCTCTACAATTACAGGAAACTACACCCCGTTCCGGCTCTGCAATGTTGGTGAAAATTGCCAACTTCTCCGAATGGACAGACCGGAATGGGGGAGGTTGCCATCGCGAGGAAGGCATCAAGGGGAGCAATCTACAGTTCTACTTAAAAACGTTGTCCCCGTGGAGGGGACAGCAAGTTGTGTTTTCGTTAAACGAAAACCAAACGGTTTAACGGCAATTATGCCGCCAAACCGTTCCAACATATAGAGCTCCGAAGTCGCTCCAAGATAATACAATTGCCCAGGAACAAATCAAGAGGCATACGTTACAAATTATAAACAGACCACCGGTTTGATGCAACAAGGGCGATGACCTGTGGTACTGATTAGGAGAGAACTGCAACCATGACAGAGAGGGCACTTGTCATCTGGAAAGCCTGTCATCAAAAACAGGCTTTCCAGAGAATTGTACTCCTGTTATTGCCGTGACCAATCAGAGACACCCAATAAATAACCTACCGCCCACTCCTTCCTGGTTTGCAACGGTAGCATTTACTGCCATCAGCGTTAAGGATGAATGTCTCAGTGATCTCCTGTCTCGCTTTTATGAACGGGGCCATGATTGAAAATTTACAAGTAACCTCCTGTGCAGCACTTTTCTCAGGATCCGCATCCGAATATGCTGCCGGTAACAAAGGCTTAAGTCTGGAAAGTGAATCGGCCATTTTCTGATACTTATCAATATGGTTCTGATAAAACTTCCGCATAACCGGAATATCTGCTTTCTGTAGTGAATTGCTGTGACGCTCAACGCTTGTATTGGCAAAATCCAGATCCTTCCTCCGCTTTTTCTCAAAGGCGTCTTTGAAAATACGGATACTGTCACCAACGGTGATCATAACCGGTTCCCCCATCTCAATAACCTCAATAACCTCAAACTGTAGATCGGTCCATACACCTTGCTTGTCCGTTTGCACAAAATCGGCTATTGCTTTTTCACAGGTTGACCGACTTTCGCATCCTAATACCAGGCAAAAGGAAGAATAACAATTTTAGTTTCATTGTTATAATCATTTATTTTATAGTGCTACTTTTGAATCAATATATTCATACGCTCAATTACTGCAAAAACCCGGTGACAGACTGTTTCTCACCCAGGCCCTTCTCGCTTTAAAATATATCAAGCGTTTCCAAGTCTGCATCGGACAGCTGTTCCGCTTTTGAATCCTTCATAGTGATTCTCCCAGCAAATATTTTTAGTCTCTTTACGTTTGCTAGGGCAAATGAGACAAGGAGCAATACCCTCTATGTAAAGTTTATACAAATGCAGGCGTCTTTTTTCGATACATAAACCATCTATCAATATACCCAATATTGTCTTTTACAAAGGCGTACAAAAACTAAAAATCAGGACCGCAACTATCTTTGTGGGAGAAAAGAGGTCCTTTGATAAAGTTAGATGTCCCAATAAATGAAAATCTCTGTAAAGACGGTATGCGGTCTTGGTGTGCATAAAGATAGTGTATTTTGCCGTATCCTACAAGTTGACGGGCAAAAATCAACACAAATTCGGAATTTTACCTGACGGACCTATGACATTGCGCAATCTGATGCTATCAGAAGGAGGCGGGGTATACGTAGGAGAGCTCCGGCATCTACAGTGTGCCAATCTGGCGGTCCACGAAAGAAACTACAAAACCCTGTCTTATCAACACTTATTTCATAAAGCAGCTTCCTGAAAGAACAGGAGATCAAGGATGCAGAATGGACAGCCACTTCCTGATGAGCAATCTGACGGATTCAAGTCATGTTCCCGATGGAAGCTCCAAAGGTTGCCTGGTATGCCCGCCGCATCTTTAATCCAAACGCAAGCATCAGTTGCAGGCCGGTCGAGTCTGACCTGTACATACAGCAGAACATCTACCTCGGCAACCATTCTCCAGAACCGAGTCCAAGCGGTACCACCCGGCAGTCAAGCTAATTGCATGAGAACGGATATCCTTGTGGAAAAATTGTACAGGAGAACCGTCAACACACATAATAAGGAGATAAATAACAGTTTGATGAAACCGTTTTTTCTTCTGGTGTTTTTGCTTTGTTCGGCTGGTGCTTCTCTCAAAAGGTTGCTTGAAGAACAATCTGACCTACGATACCTTGAAAACGACCAACCTCTCCCTGGAGTTCTCCATGAGGCGTAAATGGACCCTTGGCACACAGGTGGGCATGAATTTCTTTTTCTACACGCGGGACCCCACGTCTTCCCTGTACAAAGAAAAGAAGTTCAGTCACTGGCTTGTCCGGCCGGAGCTCCGTTACTGGACCTATGCCTCTTCAACGACTGGTTCTTCGGGTTGCACACCCATGGCGGCCAGATGAATATCGGAGATGTCGATGTCCCCTTTGTGCTTCAGAAAGGGGATGGAAACATGAAAGACCACCGTTACGAGGGTTATTTCTGGGGAGGCGGGTTGAGCGCCGGTTACCAGTGGGTGCTTTCCAACCGTCTCAATATCGAGGCCTCCTTGGATATCGGTTACGTGCACGCCCGTTATGACAAGTACAAGTGTACCACTTGCGGCCAGAAGTTGGACAAGGGAGATGCAGCTACATAGGCCCATCAGGACCGCCATTTCGATTATTTACATGTTGAAATCCCCCCTGAATCCGGGGACACATCTTTTTATTCTATCACACTAAAAATGTATATCAATGAAACTTTACCATATTTCCAAATAATCATCCTGGCCCGCTGTACATCCGGTCGGTCATGTAAAGTGAAATTCCCAGGCCTGGCGGAGTAATACGGGGCATTTCTCCGCCTGATCTGGGAATAGAATGATGCGGATGAGATTCCCGCATTGTTTCAATCCATTTTCATCACTATCTGAACATTCGGGTCATTTGCTATCCAGGGCATTCCAATAATCCATGTTGGTAACCCGTTCCAGCAGGACTTTTCTGTCCCCTTCACGGATATTGTCCGCAGCAGTGGCGGAGATAATGGCCGCACGCTTACCCACGCCACGCCATTTAATCATCTGGGCGGGAACTCCACGCCCGATCAGGGCGGCATGTACCTTTTCAGCACGTCGTGCGGAAAGGGTCAAGTTATAGGAGTCGCTTCCTCTGGCGTCCGTGTAGCCCGTGATAAGGAAACGGCTGTCCGGATAGCTTTTCAGTAGCTCTGCCAGCCTGTCAAGCGTTCTTTCCGAAGCGGCTGTTATGACATCCCTGTCAAATTCAAAATGGATATTCTCCAAGAGATCACACGCCATAGTGTCAATAATGGCCGGAACCTCCACCTTTTTCTCAACCACCCGCTCGACGATTCTTTCCACGGGTTTCTCTATCTCCACATATCGTACCACCGGAGCCGCATGTTTGCTCTTTCCGCCAATACGCCAGATGACACTGGCAGAAACCTGAACGAAGTGGGGAAGCCCCTTCTGCATGGGCAGAAGGTATTCACCTTGTAACCCCAGCCCGAACGAGTTGCTTAACCAGGCTTTCACGCCCGCCCCGAAAGACAGGGGAACAAACGAGTTCTTGTCGGATGAACGCCCGTCAGGATTCCAGATGTCGGAAGACTCCCAATATGCCTGTCCGGTTGGGTCATCCTCAAAGTTTCCGCCATATACGGAAGCAAAGTCTTTATGCAGATAGTTCACACCTACCTGAGATAAGGTTCAACCATTGGGACCTGAGCAGGGGAGTAAAGCGGAATTGCAGACCCAATCCCCCCATGTACAGCAAATCACGTTTCCTGTCATCACCTGCGGTACGGTTGTTGTTTTTCGTCAAACCGACGCTTCCCTGCAAATCCAGATAGAACCACCGGTTCAATTCCCGTGCGATGTACAGGTTTGCCCCTCCCATCAGATGATTCGCTTTCAGGTTATAAAAGTAGTTGTCCGGCGTACTCCGGAAACCGGTGACTGACACCCGACTCCAGTTTATCAGCGAACCGCCGAGACCGATCTCCCAGGCTTTTGATTCCTTTTCTGACAGTCCATCATGCGTCACCTCTGCCTGGAGAGGCACACGACGGGTCGTTTTCGTGTCCTGTCCTCTCACCGCCAGAGAGACCAACAGCAAGGAGAGACACACAAAGCATATCGTTATTTTTTTCTTCATATTCAATTATCCAATAAATAAATCAATTCATCCAGTCGACAGGACAATCCTTGATTGGCAAGGGCATCCGCTTGGACCAGTCCGCAAAATCAACTAAATAGTACTTATCTTCCTCTTTTAACAGATAGTAAGCGTAACGCCCACGGTACTCGTTAGACTGACTATATGTTATTTTATTAGTGCTTTCTGACCGTGTCCTGATATCCAGACCAATCCAGTTATTGGGATAAGAGCTTGTCAGTTTAAAACGCTTGCCTCCCTTTGATAACGGTTTGGTTCCGGTATGTACAGTTCCTCCCGTTCCATTGATGAAAGTACGCATTTCTATAAATACAGCCCGATTTTCTGCCAGCTCTGATGCCGGCAACTTGCCTTCCGGATGTTTCCAGACATTGGTTCCTTCCTCTTTTATAAATTTATCTTGCCCTGTCGGGTAAGAGTATGTTTTATAAAAATCCTGTAAATTATCCGTGTCAATCTCTCCCCACATGGTGGTAATACCCTGCTTGATTTCAATAAACACACTGTTTTCTTTAAAAGATGGGCCAGATACACTTCCGGGACATGTATCTTGTCCTGCAAATATATAGTCTGTCCATAGTCATTATAATTTCCCGTACCATCACCGAAATAAAATGCCGCATAATTGTCTGTTTGGTCCCATTCATATTTCGCCAACTTGCCGACAGTATCATTCTTCGCCACATTTGCCTTCTCCGTCCCTGTCAAAACCAACGGACGAATGATGTAGAGAATGAGTCTCCACCGGTATAGCGGACTAACTGACCTTTGTCCAAATTTCCTTCGTTGACAGGCAGGTTTATATCTTTAATCCTGGCCGATTTCATATTACTATAAGGAGTAGTAATGGACGTCGGATACTTATCCCATTCTCCATCCACTTGACGCTCGAAGCTGTAAGTTACACGTAGAATCCTATACGAATCTATCGACGTAGTACTAGAATAAGACAGATATGCACTTGTAATGATAGCTCTAACATTGATCCTATTCGGCACCAACGTGTTGCCCGCACTCGTTTCCTGCGTTCCATCAACCGTTACAGTCACACTTCCTTTCCTTTCTGATAAACCTTTATTGTCTGGCAATTTATCCCATGTGACCTTGAACTGCCCTTCCTCGTTTGTGATAAATGCATCCGTAGAAGATACACCGGGTAAGTCGCTCACCTTTACTCCGGCTGTGACCTTTTTGCCGGTCTTGTCATACACGGTAAATAGAACCGAACCGTCCGAAGGTACAACATACTCTTTCAGGGAAGAGTTCCAGTATTCAGGAATAACATTGTATTTTCCAACTTCTATCTCGATAACAGAGGAATTTCCGGTCAGGAAATCCCAGAAATCAGTCTGCTTGTTCCGGTCCGCTGGCCATTTTTGGTCAGGATTATGCGGGTTGTCCACATCACCGGACGAGATATACTCTTTCCAAAGCTCGTAGGCACTTTTACCGTTGGCTCCGTTAGCTCCATCCTTTCCGTCCTTTCCATCTTTGCCATCCTTACCGAAAGCGGGCTTGCCTGTATCCGTTCCATTTATATACCAGTTGCCGTTATCGCCAATGGCAACCTCGGGAGATTTCCCGTCCTGCCCAACGGCCTTTTTCCCGGTATCCGTTCCGTCCACAAACCAGTTGCCGTTATCGCCGATGGTGACCGTAGGAGCACGGCATCCTTTCCGTCCTTTCCATCTTTGCCATCCTTACCGAAAGCAGGCTTGCCTGTATCCGTTCCGTTAATATACCAGTTGCCGTTATCGCCAATGGTGACTGTCGGCGGTATAGCATCACGACCATTCGTTCCGTCTTTACCGTCTTTACCATCCTGACCGTCACGCCCACGTGCGCCGATACCGGTATCCTCTTTCCCAATGAACCAGTTGCCGTTATCACCTATATGCGGTGTCTGTCCGTCCTCTCCGCTGGCTCCGGTCAGGAAACGCCAGAAATCCTGTACCGTGTTGTTTTCGGAGGGCCATTTCTCGCCGGGATTATGCGGGTCGTCCACGCTACCGCTGGCAATCATGTCTTTCCACTGCTCGAAAGCACTCTGACCATCCTTCCCGTCTTTGCCATCTTTTCCCTTGAGAAACTTGAAGAAGTCAGCGACTTCTGTCTGATCCTTCGGCCAGTTGACGGTTCCATCCGCAACTTTTTCCTTCCAAAACTCGTAGGCTGAAAGCCCCGTATCACCTTTGGGCCCCTTGGGCATGGTGATATCCACGTCTGTACAGGATGTCATGAATGACACCATGACCATGCCGCACAGAACTGATGATTTGAATAAATTCATTAATTGTTTAAGTTTAAATTATAAAAATAATAAATGTATCAAGATTTAAAACATAAACCGCTCAGCATAAACCTAACGATTTAATGTAATCTTTACATTTTATGATAGTAAAATTATGACTTATATTACCTTTCAAATTAATATTTGAACTCATTCTTTGTATAAGAATCAAAAAGTAATTCATTTTACATATGCGGATGAATATCCAGGAATCCTATAGTAAAAAGACTTGCTAATCTGTCTATACACAAAACCTAAAAAACATTCCACCCCGAATATGCAGGTAAATCGAATCCCTATTAAACCAGCCATCATCCATGTTGAATATCTCATGACTCATTCGCATAATGTCAACCTTTATTCGAGGACATTCTTATTTCCACTCTCTCCCGTAGAGAGTGGAAAATTTTTCAAAATCCGCTCTGGAAAGCGGTTATAGATACTAAAAAGAAATAAAAGATGAAACATGTACAGATTTTATCATATAACTAACTGAAAATAAGATTACTAATATTATCATTAGGCAACAAAAACAGAAACAATGGAACTTTTTTATTTGAACGAGCACACGTCTTGTTATAATTACTCAAAATCTATGCAGGAGGGATTCCGGTATTATAAATTTGACGAAGGATTGAACCACGAGGAGGAATTGGTAAAAGATTGTATCCTGTTCGTACTCAAGGGAAGTCTGCAATTCTCCTGCAACGGTTTTCAGTTCACTGTTTCATCAGGAGAGATGGTCTTTTTTTGCCGTGACAGCCTGTTTAACACCCAATCACTGGAAAAATGTGAAGTCGTGGCTGCCCTGTTCGAGGGGGGAGTATGGCCCTGTCAAAGGGCCTCCTTTTCAGAGTTATACCACCTGAGGGAAATTGTCGAATATCGTATGGAACCTCTTGAAATCAGGGATCGGTTATGCAAATTTCTTGAACTACTGGTGTGTTATCTGGAAGATGGAGCGAACTGTATCCATTTTCACGAAATAAAACTCAAGGAACTTTTCTGGAACATTCGCTTTTACTATTCCAGACAGGAACTTGCGAATTTTTTCTATATGATTATAGGCCGTTCGCAAGACTTCAAAAACAAGGTCTTGAACAATTACAAAAGTTGCAGGACCGTAAAAGAACTCGCATCGGCCTGTGATATCTCCCTTTCCGCCTTCAAAAGACAGTTTTCCGCGGAGTTTGGAGAGGCTCCAGCCGAATGGATGCAGAAACAGTTGTTGGGAGAAATCAAATACAACTTTCAGTTACAGACCTGCCGTTGGGAACCATTGCCAATGAACTGGAGTTTTCCTCTCTTGCACACTTCTCCAGATTTTGCAAAAGATGTCTGGGATGTTCTCCCAGAGAGTTAAGACAGCAGATAAAAGGCGGTTAAACAATCTCGGAATGGGGGAGATAAGAAATTGATAAATAATAGAGCCAAAACGGAAACAGCCAACAAAATTATTGTCTTTAAATTTGCAGCGTAATCAAAATAAAAAAAGGATTACGCTATTTTTTAACACATGCTGTAAGTTTTTTTAATTTTCCACTCTCTACGGGAGAGAGTGAAGAAACAGGAACAAATATACATATATTGTGGTAATATACTATAATTAAAGTGAAAAAAATATCTTAGATAATAGAATTTAACTAATGTAGAAAAATATTATTATTCCATTAAATCATCTGTTTACCCAACAGATGCCGATCCAAAACGTAGATGCCATAACATGTAAATCCCTCTCGTAGCCATCTTTCAATTGAAGACGGTATAAGATAAATTAGCTAAATAAAGGTGTTCCTTTTTTCCTGTATAATCCCGCCACGTGCACCAAGGCGGGATTTACAGAAACATCCGGGAATGGTTAAATTATCGGTGGTAAAAGCCTCTTTGGGAGTGGTTAACCGCCGTCCATCGTCCAGACGGGAACTGAAGAATTTGAGCTGATATCTTTCGCGGTCGGGCCCGGTCAATCATCCACCGCTAAAATGAAGTCAGCCACTTGATTATTAACCGCATCCAGTGCGGAATGATCCAGTTCTTTCAGATAGATTCGGGTCGTTTTTTCTGACGTATGCCCCAGACACTCACCAATAACATGAACCGAGGCACCGTTCACCTTGGCTATCGTGGCCCATGAATGACGGGCCGCGTGAAGTCTCAGCGGGAATTCCAAACCAATGACCCGGGAAATCTTTCCCAGAGAGTAACGAATCCTATGGTAGGCGTTTCTATAACCAGCGTACGGATCCCGTTCTGCCGGAAACAACGGAAGATGTATTCTCCCGGTACATTCTTGTATCTTTCCAGGATACGACTGATCTCCTTGTTTATACCTACCCGCATCAATTGATCGGTCTTGTGACGCCTGTAACAGATTTCACCCGGGAAAACATGCCTCTTTTTTAGCAATGCAATATCGACGAATGACATTCCACGCGTGTAAAAGCTGAACATGAAAATGTCCCGGGCAAGAGATAACGGGCTGTCCTTTTCCAGTTCAATTGCGGATAGTGTTTTAATCACAACCGGATCAAGGGAGCGTTTGAGAGTTTTTTTCGTTTTAATGCTTATATCGCGAAATGGGCAAGGCAGTTCCAGACCCATCTCCCGACATCCCTTCCTGAAAAGAGCCTTGATATTATGCAGATAAAAACCAATGGTGTTATCGCATATACCCGAAGCGAGCAGTTTCCCCTGGTAGTCGGAAATGATCCGGGAAGAGAGTTTTATGAAAGGAAAATCCTTTTTTCCCAGGTACCTCTGCATGGAACGCAGGCTGGAGGCGTATGCCCGGGCTGTTCCCTCATGACCGCTTTCACGAAGTTCCCGGATTTTCCGTGAAAAATAGAAATAAAAACCGGCTTCGCGGGTTAACACGCCGTAAGTCCTGAACACGTCCTCTATTTCGTATTCCCGGGATTTCTTCTCTATCATTGAAATACACTTTAACAGTACCCTTGAGATACTTTCGCACCTGTGGTTAATCCTCCGAATCGACTCCGGGGTGTTTTCCCCGCCGTCGATAACCCTCCCTTTTACGGGATCAAACAGGGTATCCGGGATACTGAATCCTGTATAAACAACCTTTTTCCTTCGCTTGTGAAGAACCTGCACGACTAACGGGAATTTGCCGGACCGGTTGCTCCTTCCTTTTACCAATACTGTTTTAACTGTTGCCATAAGTTTTTTATTAGTTAGACATTTGACGCTTCCTTGTTTCCTGGAAAGGAAGCATAAACTTATATGCATCAAATCGGAAAAAGACCAAAAAAGTTCAGTAACCAAGCGGGAAAATTGCACGAAAGACGGGAAGTCGGTTCCAGACCCGTCGGTAAGGGAACGGTACATCTTGTATGTATAGGATTTTTTTCAACTTGCCAAACATGAAAAATGGAACAGGGTGAGATGGTAAAGCATGTTCCAATACATCCCCAAGTAAACCACGGGGATTAAGCATGGCAGATGGGATTTTTTCGCTGCACAAGAGAAAAAAGGCGGCCCCACCTGCCGCCTGTAGATTGATAAAGAGAGAATTCCATCCTACGCGAGATGATCAAAGCCATATGGATCCAGCTTCCACATCCCCCGCCTGGTAGGTATAGGAGATGAACTCCTCAAGCGCCTCCTTCCATGTAAGATTGAAGGTTTTCATGATGGAGTGTAGCGTGCGGTTGTTGTCTTCATCCAGGCTATCCTCCCGATCAGGTTCACATCTGCCTCCGGGTCCACATCAACAAACTCCTCGCGGCTCCAAAACACCACTACCGGGATGCTCAGGTTAATATCCCATGTTCCACGCTGGATCAATACCCCGGAGGGCTTGTAGAACGGGTCAAAGCCGTTTGTCTGCGGGTTCTTTTTAGAATTGTAGCCGTGATACAGGCGGAGTTTCAGGTCAAACTCCTTGCGGTCCTTCAGGAACCGGATAACTCCTTTTAATCCTACCGGGTTAGTGCCTCCCGTAATTTCCGCCTCGTTGTCATGTTTGGTCTTGTCCCACGGCGTGGTATCCACATAGAGATAATCCACCAGTGCCTCCGGATCATTGTCGTCAGCTTCCGGTTTCCCGTCAAAGGTAGGTCTCACGTTCTCCGGGGTGAAGAAATGCTGGTGGATATTCTCCTGCCCGTTCTCCACGAACTGGCCGTTCATCAACTCTCCTTTGGAATTGTAGTAATAGATAAACATCAGGTAAACCGGGGCCGGGGTAAAGTTGTTTCCATTTTTATATTCGCCGTTTTTCTGAACGTAAAACTTGCCCTGGCTTCCTTCAGCAAGGTCCATCCACTGCCGGCCTTCAGTTCATAAGTGATCTCCTGGACACGTTTCATATACCTGGCCGGGGATTCCGGATTTTGGTGGGGACCTCCGGCCTTCTGTATCTCGTTCCAGTCAGCGTGCAGGTGGCATTCAACGAGGCGGACGGTCATTTTTGCCGGGTCCTCATGCAGCTTGTTCTTCGTCTCGTCTTCTGGTATTACAGGATCCTTGCTGCAAGAGTTCAGCGACAGGACAAGGGACACTCCTACCAGAAGTGCCCACACGGTTTTACATGCAATTGTTCTCATTTTTCTTTTTATTTATTAGTGTTGATTATAGTTCTTATAAATTAAAAAATCCAGTTTACACCGCAACGCACATCACGTCCCATATCATGCGCATAGTAACGCGAGCGGTTGGTGTATTCCTTGTACTCACGGTTCAGGAGGTTGTCTGCCGACAGCATGAACCGGACCTGGTGTCCCCGTTTCACGGGAAGTTCAAGAC
>ENA-OQCE01000327-OQCE01000327.1-human-gut-metagenome-genome-assembly--contig:-NODE-327-length-23458-cov-3.590673_pt1 | contig 23458 bp, 26 predicted proteins | sample MGYA00242495_ERZ504572 | MGnify/ENA primary metagenome ERZ504572 (study PRJEB26092, sample SAMD00036228) | human gut metagenome | host: Homo sapiens | study: EMG produced TPA metagenomics assembly of...
CAAAACTGTCTGCTGTCTCTAAAAATACGACCTTACAAGCACTCAATAAGTTGGCGAGCCAGTATGATGGGATGATGATGGGGTTCGAGTTGAAAAAATAAATAATGTGCCAATATGCCAATGGGAAAATGCTCATATCATTAGTATATTGGTGCATTGGCACGTTATAGCCTTGCCTGTAGTCGTCTACGATTTCCAGTAGCTTTGCGCCATAGTTTTCGACGATCTTTTTCCCGATACCGGGGATTTTGAGGAGATCACGTCCGCTGGCGGGTAAGGTGTTGGCTACCCCGATCAGGGCCTTTTGTTGCAGGATGGTATAAGTTGGAAGTCCTTTTTCGGTTGCCACCTCATAGCGCCAGCGTTTCAGGTTGGCATATAGTTCTGGATGTTTGATGTCTGTCGATATTTCCAGTTTAGCCGGCTCTGATGATTTTTCGGAACGTTTGCGTGTGGTCGGAACAGACGGTTGTTCGATGCTTGCTTTGGCCTTAGCCGACAGATAGCCGGAAATTGTGAATCCATCTTGACAACCTTGCAAGGTTGACAGTTTGATACGAAGGTCTTCGTTCCACTTGTCTAACGCATTCTTGATTGTTTTGCGTGTTTCTTTATTGTCTATTTCCACATTCGATGCTTCCTGCAATGGGGTGCAAAGGCGATCTATTTGCTCCAGAAAGTAAGCCACGCCTTTCCGGACACGCTCTTGGATCGTTTCGTCTTTCAGATAATCGGTATTGCCTGTTATCAGCCGTTTCAATTGCTGGATGAATCGTTCTCCGACATCTGTGACCGTGGAACGGAATGCGTCGCGTGTGTTGGAATACTGCACGCTCAGTTCCGGATATAATTTTTGCAGATTCCCGTACACGACAAAGGCGGCATATTGTATGCGCTGCTGAAGATTGTTGAAGTCAAACAGTTCACATATCAGTTCCGTGAAATAAAGTTGCTGTGCGGCCTGCATTTGCTCTTCACGCGGCTGGCGACTGTCGACCGATGAAGTGAATTCCTGTATCCGGTAATCATTGATCATGGCGTTGCGGGTGATCTGACTGCTCAACACAAGACCTTCCAACGTTTTGCAACGGCTGAGTGCGACATATACCTGTCCGTGCGAAAAAGCGGCAGAAGCATCAATGATGGCATGCTCGAAAGTCAATCCCTGGCTCTTGTGTATGGTGATCGCCCAAGCTGTTTTTAACGGATATTGACTGAAGGTGCCGGTAATGGTTTCGGTGATTTCCTTTGTTTCGGGATCAATCGTGTATTTCACATTGTTCCAGATTTCCTTTTCGACGACGATCTCGTTTCCTTCTCGGTCGACTACGGTTATCTTGTTGGGGTTGATAAATACGATCTTTCCGATCTTCCCGTTATAATATCGTTTTTCGGAAGACGAATCGTTTTTGACGAACATGACTTGCGCGCCGCATTTCAAGATTAACTTGTCGTCGGTCGGATAAGAATATTCGGGAAAGTCGTTATTGATCTCAGCTGAAAAAGTGTAAGGCTGTCCGGGAAGTTCCGCCAGTTTTCGGTTGTTGATCTGCTGTGCCTGGTAGTTATGTGTCGTGAGTGTGATATAACCCGATTGTTCGTCCGGTCTGAAGTTGGGAATGTACCGCTGGTTCAGACGTTGCAAGGTCTCGTCGTCGAAGCGGTTCTCACGGATATTATTCAACAGGTTGATGAAATTTGTGTCGCTTTGGCGGTAGACATGTGTCAGCTCAATACAGAAATAATTGCTTTCCGACAGTGCCTTGCTGTCGAAAAAGAAGGTGGACGGATAGTGCTCTTTCAGCAGATTCCATTCATCATCTTTGGCGACAGGCGCTAATTGTTGTAAGTCTCCTATGAGCAATAACTGGACACCTCCGAAAGGTTTACTGTGATCTTTATAACGACGCAGGACGTCGCTGATAGCGTCCAGCAAGTCTGCGCGCACCATGCTGACCTCATCGATCACCAGCAAGTCCATACTGCGAATAATATTGATTTTGTCCTTGCGGAATTGGTTCTTGAAATCTGTTTTGCCTCCCCGGTATTCCGGTGAAGACGGAATGTAAGGCCCGAACGGCAATTGGAAAAAGGAGTGGATAGTGACGCCTCCAGCATTGATAGCAGCTACTCCTGTCGGTGCAACAACGATCATTCGTTTAGGTGAAACCTCTTTAAGCCTTTTTAAAAAGGTAGTTTTGCCCGTTCCGGCTTTTCCTGTCAGAAAGAGGTTGGTTCCGGTGTTCTGCAGCAAGTTGAAGGCGAGGTCAAACTGTTGGTTTGTTTGCATGGCGATTTGTGATATTGTTAATAGTCACAAATATATAGAAAATATTATAATTGGCAATGTTTTTGATACGGATTATGAGGTTGCGACCCTCATAATCCTTATACAATCAATGCGGCGATGAACTGGATAAAAAGAATCAGGAACACCATCGCAATTGGATAGACCGTCGCATAGGCGATGCTGGGAGCAGAACTGTCGCTCATCGAATCGGCGGCGGCAAGTCCTGGCGTACTGGTCATTCCTCCTGCGATCGTCCCGATCAAGTCTAAGATGTGGATTTTGAATACGAAATAGCCGAACAAGACAGCCACGATCATCGGTACTATTGTGATTGCCATACCGATTCCGAATAATGTCCAGCCGCTTTCTTGGAATGTCGATACCAGGTTGACACCGGCGGATGTTCCGACCTCGGCGAGGAACAGAAGTAGGCCGATCTGACGGAGTAACTGGTTGGCGGAACCTGACATGGACCAGATGATCGGTCCCGTTTTGCCAATTGCACTCAGGATAAGTGCGACAATCAGGATGCCACCTGTCAGTCCGGGTGAGAAAGAGAAGGAGTCCGAAAACGAAATGTTCAGTTTTCCGAACAATACTCCGAGGACAATACCGGCTGCAATCGGGAAAAAGTCCGTGTCGGAAAGTTTTTTCTCGTCATTACCGAACACCTGTCCCAATTCCTTTATGTCTTCTTTTTCTCCAGCAACCATTAACTTGTCGCCGAATTTCAACATTAATTCCGGTTCGGGTGAGAGGTCGATACCGCTTCGGCGTACACGAGTAACGGTACAATTGAACGTGCGTTGCAGATTCAGGTATCCTAAACTTTTATTAATGACGTTCTTGTTCGTCACCAATAGAGATTGCAATTCCTGAGTGCTGCCGAAAGGAAGGTCGTTCTCTACACGTTCACCGACAAGAAGTGCCAGTTGTTCCAAAGACTTGTCGTTACCGACAGCCTTGATCATGTCTCCTTCATGCAAGATGGTTTGCGCTACTGGTATGCTTGTCCGGTCTTTATGTTTTATACGGGAAATGACGGCTCCCGTCATGGAACGAAGTTGTAACTGGGCCAGTGTTTTTCCGAATATATTGGCGTGGGTGATACGGAAAGTCGCCGTATGCAACGGGGGATATTTCCCTTTTCGCTGTACTTCGAGTGCCTTGGCTTCGGCGATAAGGTCTTTGCGCAACAATTTCGGCAATAATTTTATAAAAAGTATCACACCGATCACTCCGAACGGATAGGCGATGCCATAGGCGATGGAAGCGGAGGAGGAGTGCGTGCTGTCGATCGCGACGGCAAGACCTGGCGTACTGGTCAGCGCCCCAGCGATCAGTCCGACGAGGCTCGGCGTATCGATTCCGACCACATATTTAAGTATCAAACCGGTAAGGCTGGCAGATCCGACAATCAGAAGCGTTAGTATGATCAATGTTTTCCCTTTCGAACGGAAGGAGTCGAAGAATCCCGGACCCGCTTGTATGCCGATGGTGAAAATGAACAATACCAAACCGAAATTTCCCAGTTCCTTAGGAATGATTACTCCGAAGTGCCCGAATAGGAGAGCGATAAAGATAACGGCTGATACGTCGAGAGAGAGGCCTTTGATCTGTATTCTGCCCAATATGAATCCTAAGGCGATAATCAGGAACAAGGCAAAATAAGACGATTGAAGCAATGTTTCAAGCATGTCAAATAGTTTTGTTGTGAAGATTTATGTTTGCAAAATTACACTTTTCTGCCTGTATAGACAATCCCTTGGCGAGATTTCTGTTACCTTTGCAGCCGAAATCAAACATAAGCAAGGATATCCGGACGTGAACAGATACTTTATATATTTAGGTTATAACGGTAAAAAGTTTTGTGGCTGGCAGATACAGCCGAATGGAATCACTGTGCAGCAATCTATCGAGGAAGCTTTGGCTACGTTGTTGCGCCAACCGGTTCCGATCGTGGGAGCGGGGCGGACGGATGCTGGTGTGCATGCCCGCCTGATGGTGGCTCATTTCGACTGGCAGGAACCGATTGCCGACCTCGCTTTCTTAGCGGAGAAGCTGAACCGTTTGCTTCCCAAAGATATCGCGGTCTACCGTATTGTACCTGTACGTCCCGATGCGCATGCCCGGTTCGATGCCATTTCGCGTACCTATAAATATTATGTCACGACGCGGAAAGATCCGTTCAATTACGAGTTGGTCTATAAGATTCCGGGAAAACTCGATTTCGAGGCGATGAACAAGGCTTGCTCAGTTTTGTTTGACTACATAGATTTCACCAGTTTCAGCAAGCTGCATACGGACGTGAAGACGAACAACTGTCGCATCTATAAGGCTGGTTGGGAGAGGGAAGGCGATGTATGGGTTTTTACCATACAGGCGGACCGTTTCCTGCGCAATATGGTGCGTGCCATTGTCGGTACTTTACTCGAAGTGGGCAGAGGAAAACTGACGGTCGACGGTTTCCGCCAGGTGATCGAAGCCAAAGACCGTGGACGTGCCGGGACTTCCGCTCCCGGACACGCTCTCTATCTGGTCGACGTCACTTATCCCGAAGAACTTTTTCAGTTGGCAGTCGGCTGTTGACTGTTGTGTTTTCCGGTCTAAAAAATATTATTCAGAAACTTTCAACTTTCAACTGTTATGTGGCTCGGATTAGCTTCATCTCCGCCTTCCTTTTAGGTTGTTATGAAGTAAACAAAAAAATTTCGCTAGATGGTAATGCCGTTATTCCGGTTTTGTTTTTCAATACATTGATAAGCAGTCTTATCTTTGTCCCTTTCATTTTTCTTTCGTTTTTTACAGATGTGCTCGACGGGACGATGTTGTATGTGCCGCGTGTCTCTTTAGAGACACATGTGGCAGTGTTTATAAAGGCCGTGATCGTCTTGTCATCGTGGATATTCGGCTATTTTGCTTGAAGCATTTACCGCTGACCATTACCGGGCCTATCAAAGCGACGCAGCCAGTCGTGACGCTGGTGGGAGCCATGCTTGTCTTTGGTGAGCGGCTGAACCTGTACCAATGGATCGGGGTGATTCTTTCCATTGCCTCTTTCTACCTCCTTTCCTCATCCGGGAAAAAAGAGGGAATCCGTTTTACGCATAATAAATGGATCTTCTTTACCGTCTTGTCTATCCTTACCGGAGCGGCGAGCGGCTTGTATGACAAACACCTGATGGGAAGTCTGGATGTGATGACGGTGCAGGTCTGGTTCAATGTCTACCAGTGCCTTATGATGTTGCCGATCCTCCTGTTTCTTTGGTATCCGCGCCGGAAAAGCACGACACCTTTTGTCTGGCACTGGAACATTATCTTTATATCCGTCTTCCTCTGCGTGGCGGATTGGATTTACTTTTATGCCTTGACTTTTCCCGGTTCGATGATCTCTATCGTCTCGATGGTCCGCCGTAGTAATGTCCTGGTTACCTTCCTTGCCGGTGCTTTGTTCTTCCATGAAAAGAACTTGAAAAGCAAGGCAATCGACCTGTTTTTAGTATTATTAGGAATGATATTCCTGTATCTCGGTACGCGCTAAGGCATATTCTATTACTTTTGTAGATGAAAATTGTAGATTAAGATATGAAACGATTATTTCTTTCTATACTGCTTTGTGTATTTGTGTGGGGGATGAAGGCACAGGAGATGGATGCGGTCTTTGTCGCCATGCCTGACCAATATGTACCCCAGCTGGAAAATGCCTGGCGTAAGGATTTGATAGATTTGTATAATTCAGGAAAGGAAGCGAAGCTGAAAAACACCATGAACGGCTTTTCCACCTTGAAGAAGCTGACGGACGATTACCTGTTGTTGCAGGTGACGGAGCGCAGCACGGTAGAGATGAAGCTCTTGCCGCTGGTCAACGATACCTATGTCGTTTGTATGATCACGACCGTATACGGTCCTGTTCCCGACAGCCAGGTCGAGTTTTTCACGACAGACTGGAAGCTGTTGGACTCTGCTGATTTGTATACTCCGGTTCCAGTAGAATGGTTTATTAAAGACGATGCCGACAAGAACCGCACCGCCTTTATCGAAGCAACTGCTCGTCTGGATATGGACTTACGGAAATATTCGCTTAGCCCCGACGACCAGACGTTGACGGTCGAATACACGACCCCCCAATATTTGACGAAAACCGAACGCAAGCAGGTGGAACCTTTCCTGAAGAACACTCCAAAGGTTTATACCTGGGAAAAGTTCCACTTTAAATAAAAGGGGTGGATATAAATCTACCAGTCGTATCCCGGAGCAATGGTCGAACTTTTGATTACGATCTTCGCTTCGGAGTCGAGTATGATATGTATCTCATTGTTGTCTTGTTTCAGTTCAAAATCGTAGAACAGGCCGTCCGGCCGTTCGATTGCCGTGATATCTTCTATTTTATATTGGTTGTAGGCGGAGCTTTGCAACGCATCCATAACGGCGACAGGAACGTCGCGGGTACTGATTTCCCAATGTGTGGAGACCCATTGCTCCTTCGTGTCGAACCATACTTCTTTGTGCAGACTCTTTTCTTGTATATCCACTTCCGTCCCGTTAGTCTCTTTTTCGGATTTCAGGATCGTTGCGGCCGGATACTTCTGTTTCAAGAAGTTCCGGATAGGAGTTGCGACGTTTTCGGCAGGTGTTTTTTGTTTTTGCCGGTTGTTGCTGCATGCGGCGAACAGTGTGAGGCTGCATAAGTACAATAGCAAGACGGATAATTTAGTTTTCATGACTTGTTGTTTTTTTATTGTTACTATTCGTGGCGAGTTCCCGATCGAACTCTGTCTCGAAAGAAACAATTCTTTTGTCTTCATGGTTGTCCGCCACGATAATAATATGCCTTTTTTATTTTTTTCGTTTTTCTCATGTTATGTTTTCGTTTCTTTGTCGTCATAATAGTAGAAATGGAACTCGAAACGTTTAAAATAACCGTGCTGCCGCTTCGGGAGAAGTTGATCAATATTTCCTGGCGGATGATAGAGGACAGGTCGGATGCAGAAGACATCGTGCAGGAGACTTTTCTGAAATTGTGGCAGATTCGCGAGAAGTTGGATGGTTATAACAGTGTCGAGGCGCTGGCTGTACAAGTGGTCAAGAACCTGGCGCTGGACAAACTGAAACAGCATCGGCCAGAAGGGACGGATATAGCCTTGCTTTCTCTTGATTCGGGAACAAGGAACCCGGCGGAAGAATTGGAGCAGCACGATACGGTTGCCCGTATCCGTTGGCTGATAAGTAAGCTGCCTTCGCTACAGCAAACCATTATCCGGATGAAAGATGTCGAAGGATATGAATTGGCGGAGATAGCGGAGATCACAGGCACTCAGGTCGAAGCGGTTCGGGTGAATCTTTCGAGAGCCCGGAAAAAGATACGGGAACAGTTAATGAAGGAGTTATGATTTATAATTTGTGATTTATGGGAAAGAGGAATCTACATATGATAGAGGAGTTGCTGGAACGGTATTTCGAAGGTGAGACTTCTGCCGCGGAAGAAAAGCAGATCCGTGCCTTTTTCGCTTCGGGAGAGGTGCCGGAGCATCTGGCTGCCTATGCTCCTCTGTTCGCTTATTTCGACGAAGAAATAGAACGTGATGCGGAAGCGCAAGTTGGCGAACCGGATTCGGGACCCGAATCGGTATCCGTTCCGTTCCGCTCTGCGAACCGGAAGCGTGCAGCCCTTTACCTCTTTTCCGGCGTGGCTGCCTGCGTGCTGGCTCTGTTGAGTCTTACCCGCCTGCTGTATCCCGCTGATCCCTGTTTCTGTTCCGACAGCTATGTCGTGATAAACGGCCGTTGCTATACCGATATCCATAAAGTTCGTTCATTGGCGATCGAAGCGTTGCAGGAAGTGGCCACTCCTGCCGATGATTACTTCCCGGAGATGGATAAGGATGAGGCAGACCGCCGAATAATAGATAACCAGTTAAAAGAATTAGGTAGTCTTTTTAGTGAAGACGAATAAAAGAATATCAAGATGAAACAGTTGAGGTATAGGCTATTAATAATGTTGGCTGCTTTGATGCTGTTGCCGACCGGTGTGGGAGCTGCCGAAGCGCAGAAAGACCTGAAGATACAGGATGTCTTTACCCGTTACGGTAAAAAGAGGAATGTCACGATGGTGGAGCTTTCCAATGAAATGCTGGAAACATACGGTATGACGCGCTATAAGAGCATCACGATCAAGGACGATCCGGAAGCTCTTCGCTTTACCCGCCAATGTCTGGAAGCCGATCAGCGGGGAGCACGCAAGATCAAGGAGGTGACCGACGACGGGGGAGTGGTCTCCGCTTATTACCAGCTTCCGGGCAAAGACCCGGACGTGAATCGTTTTGTCCTGTTCAAAGTCAACTCCAAAGGGACGATCACACTGGTCTATATCGAAGGAGAATTGGACAGCGACGACCTGATCACCCTTTTATTTACCAAAAAAGATTTATAAACAGATAAACAAGAAAAGATATGAAAAGATTTTTACTGATCATAGCCGCATGCTTTCCTGCCATCGGATTGCTGGCTGCAGATGTTGAACCGATGCCGGCCGATACGGTCATCCGGTTGGAAAACAAACGTATCGTAGTGAAGGACAACGGCGAACGGATGAAAGTGAAAGTGTATGAACTGACCGAAGAAGGCGATTCGATAGACCGTGAAATGATCTTCGAGGGGCATTACCGGGACGGACAGAGTTACGAACGGCGCAAACATATCAAGTCGATCAATATCCCGATCCCTTCTTGGGACAAAGATTTTGATCCGCACTGGGCAGGCTTCGGCATGGGCTTCGCCAACTTCTCCGGTAGTGACGGGATCAACGACGTAGACGGTGTTTCGCTTCGTAGCGGTAATTCGTTGGAATATAATTTGAATTTTATGGAGTTCAGTTTCCCCTTCTCCCGTTATAGATGGGCGGTCGTGACCGGGGCCGGTATGCGCTGGAGCCGTTATCGGCTGGATATGAATGCTCATTTTCAGGAAGTGGACGGTGTGACGCAGTTGGTTCCTGCTCCCGAAGGCATCGTTTATAATGCCAGCAAGTTGAATATCACCAGCTTGACGATTCCGGTCCTGCTTGAATGGCAGTCGCCTAAACATCGTCGCAAGGCTCCGCGTTTCTTTATCTCAGGTGGGGTGGTAGGTGTGGTCAAAACTATTTCTTCTTCCAAAATCGTCTATCATGATGCGGATGGCGAAAAACGTAAGAAAAAGATGGACCGTGGCATGAACCTTCGTCCTGTAACAATGGATTTTCTTTTTCAGGCAGGTGTCGGTTGCATCGGTTTCTATGCCAAATATTCTCCTTTCGGCCTGTTTGAGAAGGACAAAGGCCCGAAGGTGCATCCAGTTTCTTTGGGATTGCAGTTGCATATTTAATCTTGTTGGGCATCATTCTTTAGGGTAAGGATTAATCATATTGGATGGTTTGAACCATAACATGGCATAAACTATTTCGAAAGTCATGGTAAACTAATCCAAGACATACATCATATTATTTATATGTAGTACTACCTATCACGAATACGTAGTACTACATATCGTCTATAGGTAGTACTACGTATAGACAATAGATAGTGACTACCAACAGATACTTTGCTATATGTAATTAGTTAGTTCTTGGGGTGTTTTGACTTAGTTGATGGTATGAAACGGCTTAATTTACCAGTTGTCAGAGGTTCGGTTTCAGATAGTGTCGGTAAGGTGTCGGTATCTTTTGCATTTTTCCATATAAAATTCATTTACGGCTCATAGTATTGCCAATATTGAATGTGGATTATAGAACCGCGTTTCTGATATATAGTATGAAAAGAAAGACTTGGGTGTTCGGGATTCAACAATTTGGCCTTCCAGCTTGTTCTATCTCCGTTATTAACAAATAAAACACAGATGATTATGGCTGGAATAATGAACACTTTGTGGGACGAAAGTTCCGAACTGGAGGATGAAATGCTGACGCCGCATCCGATCTTGTCCGATGATTACACGGCTCATGACATGACAAAATTGGACGAAACGATTGAAAAGGCGGAAGAAAACGAGAAGATTATTGAAGAATCGTTGAAAACGTCTCAGGATAAGTAATTTGTTCCCGGCTGTTTCGTAAGTTTGCGGACAGCCGGTTTTTTCGCTTTATGTAGCACTCTTTAATAGTTGGTGATAGGAAATTATTATCATACCTTATATACATATTGAAAATAAATCCCTATTTTTGTGCTCTAAAACATTAAAATAAACCCAACAAAGATGGCTGCAACAAAACGTATTAAACGTGCATTGGTATCGGTATACCATAAAGATGGATTAGATGAAATTTTGAAGAAGCTCCACCGCGAAGGTGTGAGTTTTGTGTCGACGGGTGGTACTCAGAAGTTTATAGAAGAGCTGGGACTCCCGTGTGATGCAGTAGAGGACCTGACCGGCTATCCTTCTATCCTGGGCGGACGTGTGAAGACGCTTCACCCGAAAGTGTTCGGTGGTATTTTGAACCGTCGTGATAATGAAGGTGACCAGGCCCAGATTGCCCAATATGAAATTCCTGAAATAGACTTGGTGATTGTCGACCTGTATCCGTTCGAGGAAACAGTTGCTTCCGGTGCGGAAGAACAGGCAATTATCGAAAAGATAGATATAGGCGGTATTTCTCTTATCCGTGCCGCTGCAAAGAACTTTAAAGATGTAGTGATTGTAGCATCTAAAGCCCAGTATCAGCCGTTGATGCAATTGCTGAACGAAAAAGGGGCTGAAACTTCTATCGAAGACCGCAAATGGTTTGCCAAAGAAGCGTTTGCCGTTTCTTCAGGCTATGATTCTGCAATCTTCAATTATTTCGACGACCGCCAAGGCTCGCATTTCCGTGCTGCCGTGGATGATCCGATGCACTTGCGCTACGGTGAAAACCCGCACCAGGCTGCCAAGTTCTATGGCAAATTCGATAATATGTTTGACCAGTTGCATGGTAAGGAAATCTCTTACAACAACCTGCTCGACATTGACTCTGCTGTAAACCTGATTGACGAATTCGACGAACTGACGTTCGCCATCCTAAAACATAACAATGCCTGTGGTATCGCATCTCGCGGTAACGTGGTGGATGCCTGGAAAGATGCTTTGGCTGGTGACCCAGTGTCTGCCTTCGGCGGAATCTTGATTACGAACACGACTGTAAACAAGGAAGTGGCGGAAGAAATCAATAAGATTTTCTTCGAGGTGATCATCGCTCCGGCTTATGATGCCGATGCCCTTGAAGTCTTGAAACAAAAGAAAAATCGTATCATATTGGTCCGTAAGGAATGCAAGACTTGTCCGATGCAGTTCCGTTCATTGTTGAACGGCGTGTTGATGCAGGAAAAAGACCTTAGTATTCAAGGAGAAGCCGATCTGGAACCGATGACGGAAAAGAAACCGACGGCTCCAGAAGTGGAAGACTTGTTGTTCGCCAACAAGATCGTGAAGAACAGCAAGTCTAACGCGATCACACTGGTGAAGAACAAACAGCTTTGTGCAAGCGGTATCGGACAAACTTCACGTGTGGACTCTCTGAAGCAAGCTATTGAGAAGGCCGTTTCATTCAATTTCGACCTGAATGGCGCTGTTATGGCTTCGGATGCGTTTTTCCCGTTTGCCGACTGTGTGGAAATTGCCGACAAAGCCGGTATCACCGCCGTTATCCAGCCGGGAGGTTCTATTAACGACAAGCTGTCCGTTGATTATTGCAACGAACATGGTTTGGCTATGGTCAAGACGGGTATTCGTCATTTTAAACACTAATTGGAATATTTATGATTTATGATTTATAGTTGATTGGGTTTTCAGTCTGTTTGTGAGTCATAAGTTTATAGGTTATAAATCATAAATGATAAATCAGAAATCAAAAAATGGGATTATTTTCTTTCACACAAGAATTGGCAATGGACTTGGGGACTGCCAATACCATTATTACCTGCAACGATAAGATGGTAGTGGATGAGCCTTCCGTAATCGCTCTGGATGCTCGTTCGGAAAAGGTGCTGGCGGTAGGGCGCCAGGCACGTGAGATGTACGAAAAGACCAATCCGAATATTCGTACGATCCGTCCGCTCCGCGAAGGTGTCATTGCCGACTTCTACGCTGCCGAGCAGATGATGCGTGGATTGATCAAAATGGCCAGCGGACGCAAACGCTGGTTTGCTCCTTCGCTCCGTATGGTGATCGGTATCCCGTCGGGTAGTACGGAAGTGGAAATCCGTGCCGTCCGCGACTCTGCCGAACATGCCGGTGGCCGTGAGGTATATATGGTTTTCGAACCGATGGCAGCCGCTATCGGGGTCGGCATGGATGTGCTTGCTCCGGAAGGAAACATGATTGTAGACATAGGTGGCGGTACGACCGAGATCGCGGTGATTTCGTTGGGGGGGATCGTTTCCAACAAGTCTATCAAGATGGCGGGCGACGACTTGACGAATGATATTGTGGAATATATGCGCCGCCAGCATAATATACGCGTCAGCGAACGTATGGCGGAGCGTATCAAGATCAATGTCGGCTCCGCTTTAAGTATCCTCGAGGACGCTCCTGAAGATTTTGAAGTCTGCGGTCCGAACCAGATGACGGCTCTGCCGATGAAAGTGCCTGTTTCCTACCAGGAAATCGCACATTGTTTGGACAAGTCGATTTCAAAGATTGAAGCCGCCGTTCTGAGCGCGTTGGAACAGACGCCTCCTGAATTGTATGCCGATATCGTAAAAAACGGCATCTATCTGCCGGTGGCGGCGCTTTGCTGCGTGGTATCGACAAACGTTTGCGCGACAAGATGGGGATCGAATTTCACGTGGCAGACGATCCTTTGCATGCAGTAGCAAGAGGTACGGGGATTGCGTTGAAGAATATCGACAAGTTTAATTTCCTTATCCGGTAAATATAAGTTGAAAGTTGAGAGTTGAAAGTTGAAAGTAAACAAGTGGTGTACTTGCTGAATATTCAACTTTCAATTTTCAACTTTCAATTTTCAACTGATTATGCGTAAACTCCTGGATTTTTTAGTCAGAAAGAGGCATTGGTTCCTATTCATTTTGCTAGAGATCATATCGTTGACGTTGGTTTATCGCAATAATGCATATCAACGGAACATTATGTTCAGTTCGGCAAATGTGATAACCGGACATATTACTTCTGTTTCCGGCTTTGTTACTTCCTACCTGAACCTGCGTGATATAAATCGGGAGCTTCTGGAGCGTAACGGACAACTTGAAATGGAGTTGCTAGAGTTGCAGGACCAGTTGGAGATGATGCGGGCCGACACTGCTCTGTTTGTCGGTTTTGCACCTGACTCGACCGGACAGTTTCCGTATAGTTTTGTGATGGCGGATGTCGTGAACAACAGTGTTACGTATTTATCCAATTATATTACGGTGAATAAAGGCCGTAAGGATGGAGTGGAGCCGGACATGGGAGTTGTGTCTGAACGGGGTGTCGTGGGAATTGTGTCGACGGTTTCCGACCATTTTTCCGTTGTAATCCCTCTGTTGAATCCGAAGTTCAAACTGAGCTGCAAGGTGTTGGGGAGTAGTTATTTCGGAACGTTGAGCTGGAACGGGCGTAATGCACGTTTTGCCAATCTGGACGAGTTGCCGCGCCACGTGGAGTTTGAGAAAGGAGATACGATCGTGACGAGCGGTTATTCCGCCATTTTCCCGTCTGGGATTATTGTGGGTAAAGTCGTGAATTTCGAGAAACAGCATGATGATAACTTTTATTCGCTTGAAGTGGAATTGGCTACTGATTTCCAGGCCTTGAATAATGTGCGTATCATAAAGAACTATCGTCAGGCAGAGCAAAAAAATACAGAACGGGAGGCGAAAAAGAATGATTAACAATATACTGCGGGGCTTCATTTATTTTGTGGTGCTGGTGTTGGTTCAGGTTTTGATCCTGAACAATATCCATTTCCTGCGTGTGGCAACGCCGTTCTTGTATCTTTATTTCATACTGAAAATGCCAGTGGGGAGCTCACGGACGAATGTGGTGTTTTTCTCTTTTCTGATCGGGTTGACGATTGATGTTTTTTCAAATACGCCGGGAATGCATGCGTTTGCTTGTACGCTGGCCGGTTTTATCCGTCACTCGTTAATTCTGTTATTGATGGGAAAAGACCTGCCGGAAGGGATTAATCCCTCTTACAAAACGTTCGGATATGGCGGTTTTTTCCGCTATACGCTGCTTTTTGTCGTGATTCATCATGTGGCGTTGTTTTTGATTGAGTCGTTGACATTATTCGATCCGCTGTTCCTGGCGATCCGCATCGCGGCGAGTGTGGTGACGACAACCTTGTTAATTTGTACAATAGAAGCATTCAATATAGGGTCCCAGAAAAGTGGAGATTAATACGAAGTATACTCTTGAGAACAGGCGTTTCGTGATTGGTGGCGCCGTTGTTCTGTTGGTTCTCATCTTTATCATTCGTTTGTTCTTTCTGCAAGTAGTGGACAGCGACTATAAAGCGTGGGCTGACAGCAATGCGTTTCTGAAAAAGACACTGATCTTCCAGGGGTATCATTTATGATCGCAACGGGAAGCTGCTGGTTTATAACCAGCCTTCTTATGAAGTCATGTTGGTTATGCGTGAGATTCAACCGTTCGATACGCTTGATTTCTGCAATATCCTCGGTATTACAAAAGAGCTGTTTGTAAAACGTATAGCTGAAATTAAGAACAGGCGGTTGAATCCCGGCTATTCTTCCTATGTCCCGCAGGTGTTCATGAATCACCTCTCCGCACAGGAATGCGGTGTTTTGCAGGAAAAACTGTATAAATTTCCGGGTTTTTATATTCAGAACCGTACAATCCGGGAATATGAATATCCTTATGGAGCCCATCTGTTGGGTAATATTGGGGAGGTGAACCAGGGGGATATCGAGAAAGATCCTTATTATGTGCAGGGAGATAATGCCGGACGTTCAGGTGTGGAATTGTCTTACGAAGAGGCTTTGCGCGGCGTTAAGGGTGTGGAGATTCTGTTGCGTGATGCGCATGGACGTATAAAAGGGCGGTATGAAGAAGGCCGCCACGATGTGGCTCCCGTGTCTGGTAAGAACCTGACGCTTTCGATCGATATGGATTTGCAGGCTTTGGGTGAGAAGCTGATGCAGAACAAGAGGGGTAGCATTGTCATGATCGAGCCGGAAACCGGGGAGGTTCTGTGTCTGGTTTCTTCGCCTTCTTATGATCCAAACTTGTTGGTCGGTCGCCAGCGGGGAAAGAACCATATCATGCTGTCGAAAAATTCGGACAAGCCTTTGCTGGATCGTGCCATCATGGGGCGTTATCCGCCGGGATCGACATTCAAGCCGACACAGGCGTTGACTTTCCTTCAGGAGGAAGTGATTACGACAGAAACCTTGTATACTTGTGCACATGGATATACAGGGGCCCGGAACGGCAAACCGGCCTGCCACGGCCATGCTTCTCCTCTGAATGTGACTTATGCGCTGGCTACTTCCTGCAACTCCTTTTTTTGTTGGGGGTTGCGTGATATGATCGATAGCCGTCGGCGTTATTCGAGTGTGGGAGAGGCGTTTGAAGTTTGGAAGAATTACTTGGTATCTATGGGATACGGTTATAAGTTGGGCATTGACCTGCCTGGGGAAAATAGAGGCTTTTTGCCGAATAGCGAGTATTATAATAAATATCACGGTAAACGTTGGAGTTCCAGTACCGTCATTTCTATTGCGATCGGGCAGGGTGAAGTGTTGGCTACGCCATTGCAGATTTGTAATTTGGCGGCAACCATCGCTAACCGGGGATATTTTATTACTCCGCATGTCGTGAAGGAGGTACAGGACACCCCGCTGGATTCCCTTTATACGGATAAACGGTACACGATGGTGGAACGCAAAAATTATGAAATCGTAGCCGAAGGTATGAGGAATGCCGTTATAGGCGGAACTTGTCGGGGAGCGGCTATAACGGATATCGAAGTCTGCGGCAAGACTGGTACGGCCGAAAATCCGCATGGGAAAGATCACTCAGCTTTTATCGGTTTTGCTCCTTATCGGAATCCGAAGGTGGCCATCTGCGTGTATGTGGAGAATGGTGGTTTCGGTGCGACCTACGGCGTGCCGATCGGCAAATTGATGATGGAGAAGTATCTGAAAGGCGAAATCTCGGAGGAGAACAAGTTGCTGGAAGAGACGATGTCGAATGCGGTTGTATCGCCAAACGTTTTATCTTTACCGAATCGTGAGTTATAGGAAGACGGAAATATGGAAGACGGTTGACTGGTTGACGATTATCCTTTATGTGGTGTTGGTCGTTGCCGGCTGGTTCAGCATCTGTGGTGCTAGTTATGAATTCGATAACGTGGGGTTATTTGACCCGTCGGGCCGTCCCGGTTCGCAGTTGATGTGGATGGGATTGTCGGTAGGGTTGATCTTTGTGCTCTTGATGCTTGAGAGTGAGTTTTTTGATGTTTTTGCCTATCTGATATATGCCGGTTTCATCGTGTTGCTGATTGCTACGATTTTTCTGGCTCCGAACATAAAAGGTTCCCATTCGTGGCTTGTTTTGGGACCTGTCAGGTTGCAGCCGGCTGAGTTTGCCAAGTTTGCGACGGCACTTGCTGTCGCGAAGCTGATGAATACCTATGGTTTCAAGCTGACTGTTCCTAAAAACTTTATAGCCGTCTTGTCGCTAATATTTCTGCCGATGATTTGCATCCTGCTGCAGCAAGAGACAGGTTCGGCACTGGTCTACTTGGCTTTCTTCTTGATGTTATATCGGGAGGGGATGTCGGGATATATTCTTTTGTCGGGAGTCTGCGCGGTTGTCTTTTTTGTCACCAGCATGAAGTTTTCGGATGTGACGGTGGGAGATACGGCGGTGGGAGAGTTGCTTGTCTCTTTTCTGATCCTGTTGATCACGGTTATCCTGATACAGATAGAAAGGAAAGATACCCGTGCAATACAGGTGATATTGGGGACTGCGGGTGTTGCTTGTTTAGGAGGGTATGCCGCTTCTTTCTTTATGCCGGTCGATTATTCCTGATATCGATCGGGGTGATCTTGCTGGTTGCCTGTTATCTGGTTTTTCTTTCTATCCGCAACTGGGCGTGGCATTATGTGTTGATCGCAGTCTTTGCATTGGGATCATTGGCTTTTATGTATTCGGTGGATTATGTGTTTACCGATATCCTGGAACCGCATCAACAGATACGTATCAAGGTTTCATTGGGATTGGAAGATGATCCGAGCGGTGCCGGCTATAATGTGAATCAGTCGAAGATCGCGATCGGTTCTGGTGGACTTACCGGAAAAGGCTTTCTGAACGGTACGCAGACCAAACTGAAGTATGTTCCAGAGCAGGATACCGACTTTATCTTTTGTACGGTAGGTGAAGAACAAGGGTTCATCGGGGCTTCTGCGGTCTTATTGTTGTTCGGATTTCTGATCCTGCGCCTGATTGTGTTGGCGGAGCGGCAAAGTTCCACTTTCAACCGGGTGTACGGCTATAGTGTCGCTTCTATCTTTTTCTTCCATTTGGCCATTAATATAGGGATGGTGACGGGGCTTACACCTGTGATCGGCATTCCGTTGCCTTTTTTTAGCTACGGCGGTTCTTCCCTTTGGGGATTCACGATCCTGCTTTTTATCTTCCTTCGCTTGGATGCATCCAGGAGGGAACGGTAGGGCTAAGGGCTGCTCACTTGGTCGGGCGAACCGAGAAACCGATTTCTTGTATTCCTTTCAAAGCATCGTCGCGCATCCCTTGGCGGAAACTGAACGTATATTGTCCGGCATGCGGAAACTTATATTGCGAATGAATGGGAAAACTGCTTTGGTATAAGGAAATGCCATGTCCGTGCCATTTGCCGAATTCGTCGGCAAGCATGCATTCGATGGTGTCCCGGCGGAGCGGGCCGATCGGCTGCTCTTCACTGCAGAAAAGCCATAAGTTCTGATAGGGGTACAAGTTATTGTTCCTTACTTCCAGTGTCAGGTCGTAAGGAACAGATATATCTTTCACCTCGAAGGTGAAATAGTATTCCTTGTCCTTTTCCCACGTGATATTGTTGATCGCCTGGTATTGGTCGTACAAGGCTGGGTTTTCGCAGGAAAAGAACAGAGAACAAGTCAGTGCGGCAATGACTCCTTTAAGCTTCCGGCTTGCTTTCCGGTTTGGCAGCAGGCTTAGCTTGTTGCTGAGGTTTGTCATTATTCGGTTGCTTATCGTTATTTACTCGGTTCGGACGCGGTCTGTTACGGTTGTTTTCGCGGTTCTCCCGTTCGCGGTTGTTCTCCCGGTTTCCGCTGTTACGGTTGCGGTTTCCGTTTCTGTTCCCGTTTCCTTTGCCGTTTTTATTTTCGTTGCCGGTGTTGCCGTTCGCTTTTTCTCCGTTGGAAGGTTTGCTGTTCCCTTCGTTGCCGGTGGCTTCTTTCGGCAGGTTTTCCTTGTTGCCGTTTCCGTTGCGTTTCTTTTTCTTCTTTTTCAGGGAAGCATCGAAACGGGTAACACTGTCTTGCCCCAGGATATCCTGCGCATCGCGTTTGGGCGGTTGCGGCTTGGTATCGGCTTCGAGCGTGACAGGCTTCATGCCTTTCTTGTTCATGTTGATCACATCGAAGGCGCGGTTGGCTGAGATTGTAATCAGGTTGGCCGCGAACGATTTATCGGTAGAGTAGGTGATTTCCCGTTTGAAGATATCCGTTTTAAAGTGATAATAGGTATTGTCCTTTGTTTCCAGCACCACTTCACGGGACGGTAAGCGTTTTTGCGCTTCCACATAGGCGTCCACTTCATAGTTGATGCAGCATTTCAGCTTGGCGCATTGGCCGGCCAATTTCTGGGGATTCATGGATATATCCTGATAGCGGGCGGCTCCGGTGGCTACAGATACGAAACTCGTCATCCAGCTTGAACAGCACAACTCGCGCCCACAGGGGCCGATACCTCCGATGCGTCCGGCTTCCTGGCGGGCACCAATCTGTTTCATTTCGATGCGGACACGGAATGCTTCGGCGAGTACTTTGATCAACTGGCGGAAGTCGACACGCTCGTCGGCAATGTAATAAAAGATCGCCTTATTGCCGTCACCCTGGTATTCCACATCCCCGATCTTCATATTCAGTCCCAAATCGGCAGCGATCTGGCGCGAACGGATCATTGTGGCGTGTTCCTTGGCCTTCGCCTCTTCGTATTTCTCGATATCGGTCGGTTTGGCTTTACGATACACCTTTTTAGGTTCATTGCCTTCGCCAGTGCGGACATTGTTCTTTTTCATCTGGAGAAGGACGAGCTTGCCGGTCAGTGTCACAGTCCCGATGTCATGCCCGGGGCTGGCCTCCACTGCGACTAAATCTCCTTTTTCCAGAGGTATCTTGGAACTGTTGAGGTAATACCCTTTGCGGGTATTTTTAAACTGCACTTCCACGTAATCGGTAGCGTTTGCCGCATCGGGCACGTCGCAAAGCCAGTCGTAGGTGTTCAGTTTATTATTTTGTATCTTGCTGCATCCTTTTTTACCCATGCAGCAACTTCCTGTATTTAATTTAAAATCCATTTGTCTGGTATATATAATGTATTTATAGTGCGTACAATTACGCAAAAATAGTCAAAATATTTGGTTCGTAGCAAATGAAGAATGAATTATAAAGAGAAAGGGCAAAACAGAATGTTCCGTTTTGCCCTTTTTGGTATTATTTGTCCATGCTGATTTATTTGACCAGACCGTGACTTTTAAATACTTTGTGAATTGCTTCTAATGCGTAGTCGAGCTGTTCAATTGTGTGAGTCGCCATCAGTGAGAAGCGGATCAGCGTATCTTCAGGCGCAACAGCCGGAGATACGACTGGATTTACGAAAATACCGGCTTCGAACAATTCCTTTACGATCAGGAATGTCAGGTCGTTGTTACGGATAAACAATGGAATGATCGGTGTTGAGGTATGGCCGATTTCGCACCCCATATTACGAAATCCATCCAAGGCATAGTGGGTAAGTTTCCACAGGTGTTCGATGCGTTCCGGTTCGCTCAGCATAATATCGAGTGCTGCGCCGGCCGCAGCTGTAGCTGCTGGAGTATTACTTGCACTGAATATATAAGAGCGGGAGTTATGGCGGAGATAGTTGATCGTCTCTTTGTCCGAAGCGATGAAACCGCCGATGGAAGCAAGCGACTTACTGAATGTACCATAATCAGGTCTACATCGTCTGTTACTCCGAAATGATTACAGGTTCCACGACCGTGATCGCCCAGAACACCCAAACCGTGGGCTTCGTCTACCATTATGCTTGCGTTATACTTTTTGGCTAACGCAACGATTTCCGGTAATTTGGCAATGTCACCTTCCATACTGAATACACCGTCGATAACGATCAGCTTTACCTTGTCGGGTTCGCATTTCTGGAGTTGCTTTTCTAAGGACTCCATATCATTATGCTTATATTTCAGTTTGGTAGAGAAGGAAAGACGGTGTCCTTCGATGATGGATGCATGGTCTAGCTCGTCCCAAATGATATAGTCTTCACGTCCTGTCAGGCAGGATACAACACCCAAGTTTACCTGAAATCCCGTAGAATAAACAATGGCATCTTCTTTTCCGACAAATTCGGCCAGACGTTTTTCCAACTGAATGTGCAAATCCAACGTCCCGTTCAGGAAACGCGAACCGGCACAACCTGTACCATATTTCTTAATGGCATCAATTGCCGCCTCTTTTACTTTCGGGTGGTTTGTCAGGCTAAATAGGCGTTAGAACCAAACATCAGGACCTTTTTACCGCTGATCATTACTTCTGTATCCTGATCACTTTCAATCATTCTGAAGTATGGATAAATTCCTGCGGCCATAGCCCGCTGAGGTGCATCGTACTTTGATAGTTTCTCTTGTAAAAGTTTCATATTATAATTAACAGAGAATGATTTTCTCGCTACGTTGTTATTCTAAAAGAACCCAGATCTGCTTACTACTATAATATTTATGTTTCGGCAAATCCAGCTGCAAAAGTAGTAAAAAAATAACTTATAGTAGCCGAAATGCTTTAAAAGTTTTACAAAAGCATTATTTTTGTCCTCTCAAAGTAAGTAACAGCAAGAATGGAGGGACAAACAATCAATATACAGGCCATTATAAATCCGATTTCGGGTGTCGGTTCGAAAAGAAAGATTCCGAAAATGATTGAAACCGCCTTTGCGGGCGGAAATTGTTGTGTGGAAATTTCTTTTACAGAATATCCCGGACATGCCAGCGAACTGACGCGGAAAGCCCTTGATAAAGGGGCCAATTGCGTGATTGCGGTCGGGGGAGACGGAACTGTGAACGAGATTGCCCGTGCCATGCTCCACTCAGGTGCGGTGCTGGGGATTATCCCGAAAGGTTCCGGCAATGGTTTGGCGCGTGAATTGCATATTCCGATGGATGTACGCCGGGCGATTGATCTGATTGTAAAGGGGCATGTTTCGACAATCGACTGTTGCAAGGCGAACGGACGTGTCTTTTTTTGTACCTGCGGAGTCGGCTTTGATGCAGCGGTCAGCCAAAAGTTTGCCGGGGAGAAACGCCGCGGTTCGCTTACCTATATAAAAAATACGGTGGAAGAATATCTGAGCTACAAACCCGAACCTTATGAACTTTTGATCGATAACCAGACGGTTAAGGAAAAGGCGTTTTTGGTGGCTTGCGGGAATGCTTCGCAGTATGGTAACAATGCGTTTATCGCTCCTCATGCCAATATCCAGGATGGCAAAATGGATATTACAATCCTTTCCCCTTTCGGTCCGCTGGACATTGCACCGTTGGCTATTCAGTTGTTTACGAAACAGATCGACCGTAACAGCAAGATCAAGACATTCAAAGGAAAAGAGGTGACTATCATCCGTCAGAATCCAGGAGTCATGCATCTGGACGGAGAGCCGATCATGGCGGACAGCCGGATCGAAATCTCCGTTCTTCCCAAATCATTGAACGTATTGACTCCGGAAACTGTTTCTTTTACGGAGGAGGTACAGAATCTGTTTGGTGAAGTAACCCGTTTTTTCGATAAGAAACTCCCTTACATCTTTAGATAAAAGTCTTTGGTTAGATTGATATATTCGTCAGTATACCGATGTCTTGCAATCTCGATGGTCAGTCGATCGGAGAAGGCGGGAGAGGCGGGTGGCTCTGATGTCAGTTCGGCCAACAGTCGTTTCGGTTGTGCATCGGGTACGGGGATGACGGAGACTTCCTTCGAAAGAAATAGATTTTGTGTTTGAATACAATCCGTAAGACGATCTTTCTGGTCGTAAGGCAGGATAAGGGCAATACGTCCTTGTGGGGCAAGCAGTTTGCGACTGTACTGCAACAAATCATCTAATGTCAGCGTATCGGTGTGGCGGGCCGTGTTCCGTTGTAGGTTCGGGCATTTCAATGAATCGACGAAGTAAGGAGGGTTGGATACAATCAGGTCATATAGATGCGTGCTGGCTTGTGCAAAATCGACCAAGTCGGAATGAAAGACATTTATCCGTCCTGCAAAAAGGGAAGATTCTGCATTTTCTTGTGCTTGAAGACAGGCATCGGCTTCTATGTCGATAGCGTCGATAGCCGCCTTGCTGCGTTGAGCCAGCATCAGGCGATCAGTCCGGTCCCTGTCCCGATGTCCAGTATGCGGTTGCACGATTCCGTTCCGGCCCATGCACCGAGCAGAACACCGTCGGTTCCTACTTTCATTGCACATTTATCATGACGTATGGTAAATTGTTTGAATTGGAAAAAAGGATTTGACATAGTAATTGACAATTGTTTTGTGCAAAAGTAATCGGAATTGAGTTAAAAATAGTAACTTTGGCACGTTTATTGTATGAAATAGAATTGCGGGCGATAAAGGAATATTCCGCAACTATGATAAAGAATATATGAAGAAAGATAAAGTAACGATGTTTGCCGAGGAGTCGTATAACGACTTGGATGATAATATTGGTATCGTAATGCCTATCCTCACAGATTGCGATGTTGATGAAGATTTTACTGAAGGAATGGAGAAAGTGGGAGAGGAATTGCCCATTCTTCCGCTTCGGAATATGGTACTGTTTCCGGGCGTAGCTATGCCGGTGATGATAGGCCGCCCTAAATCTATGCGCCTGATCAAGGAGGCGCCCACAAGAAAAGTCTGATCGGAGTGGTTTGCCAGAAGGATATGAATACGGAAGATCCGAAGATAGAAGATTTGTATG
>ENA-OQCE01000328-OQCE01000328.1-human-gut-metagenome-genome-assembly--contig:-NODE-328-length-23441-cov-4.110749_pt1 | contig 23441 bp, 19 predicted proteins | sample MGYA00242495_ERZ504572 | MGnify/ENA primary metagenome ERZ504572 (study PRJEB26092, sample SAMD00036228) | human gut metagenome | host: Homo sapiens | study: EMG produced TPA metagenomics assembly of...
CCTTCGTACACTCTTTTTTCTTTGAATCCATTTTATTTATTTTTCTTTATAAAATATATATGTCTTTTGACTATCTTTTTATATTTCCCTATCCAAATCGTATTTTTAACTTGACGAACGATAGGCTGGGAAATAATACAACGACTAATTTTGACTTGTATTCCTGCACTCTCTTTATGAAAAAAGCAGAATGAACTCACTTATCAATTTCATTCCGCTTTTCTCATTTCAATTTTCTGTTTATTTCTATTTTTTAAGCTTCTTTCGCAGCTTCTCTTTTTGCTTTATCTCTTGCTGTCAGTCTTTCTCTGACTGCTTCCATGTATCCCGGTTTATCCAGGTTATATATTGCCAGCGGGATGATACCCATAAAGAATACTAATCCCGGAAGCAGGTTGGCTGCCACATTGATACCAGTCTGAACATGAGGTGTGATTTCTCCGCCACCAACATATCCGAATGCTCCCATAACTATGAGGAACAGAGAGTTTGCGATTGCTGTTGCGATCTTGACCGTTGTTCCCTGGAAAGAGAATGCCATACCATCGTTGCGGTATCCGTATTTGTCATCGAAGTCATCGATTGCATCGATCATCATACCGGCTCCACATGGGCCTGCTACATAACCCAGACCATAGTAAATCAGTACAACAAAATCAAATACGATGTTTTCATAAGGTCCGAAGAACAGAATAATCAATGCAGTTCCCTGTATCACCATGGAAATGATTGCTGTTTTCTTCTTTCCGAATTTGTCGATAATCTTTGGTGTAAATGGCATAATCAATGTGCCAACGATCATCTGCATCATCATAAATACAGTAATAAATGTAAAGTTCTGTACACAGTGCATATAGAAGTAAACTGCCACTGAGATACGTCCCAGCATACCAAACATGTTAAAGAAGCAGTACATCATTGCACAAACAAGATTCTTATTTTTGAAAACCAGTTTCAGACCTTCACTGACTTTTCCCTGATCTTCTTTCTTTACTGTGATTCTTTCTTTTGACAGATACGCAACTGCCCAGAACATCGGTAATGCAATCAGCGCAAGTACGATTGCTGTTGAATGATATCCTGCAGCCTGATCTCCTTTTCCAAACCAGAGAACCAGTTTCAATACAAACAGGTTTAACACGATCTGTCCGATTGTCATACCCATCATCTGTGCTGCGTTCAGTTTATTTACTTCTTTTGGGTCACGAGTCATAACTACAGGCAATGCCAGATACGGAACGTTTGTCATTGTATAAGACATTCCCAAGCCAATGTAAGTAATGTAAGCATAAGCAAGTTTTGCAGGTCCTCCAAATCCCGGTACTGTAAATGTCAGTATCGTGAAGATTACAAGGAAAATCGCGCCTACAAAAATGTAAGGTCTGAAACGTCCCCATCTTGTGTGTGTACGCTCCATCAAAGTTCCCATCATCGGATCATTGATTCCATCCCATACTTTTGCGATCAGCATCAAAAGTGCAACTGCACCAACTCCGAGTCCGAATACATCTGTATAGAAAATAGACAGGTATGTACTTACCATTGTCCAAGACAGCTGAGATGCAAAGTTACCAAGTCCATATACAAAATAATGTTTTCCTGTCAATGGCGTCATGCATATGCATTTAATTTTTGTTCTTTCATCTTGTTCCCCCAAATTTCTCATTACATATTTGCGATTGTCTCTTCAAAGTTCACGTATTTTTCCATCATCTTCGGCAATGTGTCTTTGTTTGCGACCAGCTTTGGCACACATACTTTGATCATGTTTTGTATTTCATTGTAATGCTCGTAGATTCCGATATTTGTATTTCTGGCACGTGCGATTTCCTTCTCTGACCATTCTACTTTTACCTTTTCTCCATCTACTTTCAAGTCACCCCAGATACCACAGATTGGACACTCTACATGTGTTGTTCCGTTCATGCTTAAGAGCGGATTGTGGCAGACAGGACATACGCCCTCTTCTCCTACCCATGTATCTACTTCGTCATATGGTTTTCCAAGTGACTCTGCAACTGCTTTTCCGAGTTCTGCACATTTTGACATCAATGCCGGATCAAATAACGGATGACCTGTTCTTCCCTGATCATAAGCATCTACGTGACCTACACATTTCATGCAGAATGAGAAACTGAACAGATCTAACATCGGCAATCCGAGAGATACCCAGTTGTGTGTCTCAGCTCCGCCGACGGAAATGAATCCCGTGTAACGGTCTTTGAAATATCTTGGGTCAAGCTCCGGCTTTCCTTCTGCCTTTCGTTTCTTGTTTTCTTCGATCAAAGCAGCTCTGTCATGAGATGGTCCGAAACGGTCTACAAAATTCTTAAACTGTCCTACGATACCAACTGCGTAAACAGGTGCTCCGATGATGATTCCGTCTGCTTCCAGACATGCTTCTTCCAGAATATGGTAATCATCTTTCATACAGCAGTGAATCTCTGTCTCGCCCTTGTCACGCATACGGCTGCAGTAATCGCAGGCACGGCAGTGGCCGATATCCATGCGGACGGTATTGATAAACTGTACTTCTGCACCTGCTGCCTTTGCTGCAAACAATGCTTCCTTTACCATTACATCACTTCGCTGGTTCCTTCTTCCGAAGGAAATTCCTAATACTTTCATGTTTTACCTCCATCGATTTGTTATGTACACAGTTTATCTTTTTTTTAGATTTCCCGCTTTTCTCTGCAATGCCTGTTTGGCAGAAAATAATTGCTGTATTTTTCCTTGCCGTGCAAAGAAAAACAAAAAATATGACATATTTTTTGTCCTGTTTTATTTATTTGATTTCACATGGGTTTTTCTTGCAAAAAAAAAAGGAATTGTTTCCAGAAAATTCTGTATCACAATTCCTTTTTCTTTTCCTTATTTTAAACTATATCGATACTGGATATCCAGCAATCTGATTTCCTGTGCCATCAACACATTTTCCAATTCCAACACCCCGCCCTCCACATGGACATTTTTCATTTCCATTCTCGGGATTGCACTTTTTTCCAGATACTGCATCTCATCTCTTGCCAGATTCTTGCTGTACTGCAGTCTCTTCCATATATCCTGCGCACTTCCGTTTTCTTTGTTCACCATGTGAATCTTCACAAGGTAATCTCCATCCTTCACATTTTCCAGACGGAACTGTAGCTTCAGAGATTCATCGTTTTCCATATAGTTATCAATTGTTTCTACTGTAATCTTTTCTTCCTCAGAAAATACATACTGAGCCGATAATTTCTTAAAGTTGTGACAGGCGATTACGTACCTGTCTCTTCCATTGGTTGTAATAATGGAATTCTCATCTTTCTTGATGACATTCGGCAAAAGCCGGTTCATAAATACATATGCATAAAAAGATGGTTTCCGGATTCCGTCACGGGAGATCATTCCGGAATCTCCGTTCAGAACGTTATCCGCATCATAATAATCAGAATAACTGTCCAACGCATGCCAGTATGCCATCAAATCGACTTCTCCGTTCATATCAATACAGTTTTTGAGAACATATGCGCCCTGATTGCAGCTGTCATTCAATACATTTCGGTTGGAAATTGTGAAGTTCCATTCACTTATATGTAACTCCGGAACCTGAAATCCGGTCTCTTTTATTACTTCTCTCAATATCTCTGTCTGGTTTCTCATATAATCGATGTCAATTGATTTTCTTCCATATCGCTTGTCATTATCATCAATTGCCACATACTGATATGAATATACCGACAGAAAATCCGGCATTAGATTCTTCTTTTTCCATATCGGAAGAATGCTACGGCATCCCAATGTTCCATATCCAAGAATAAAACCGGCTCCTCCGACCTTGATTGCCGGGGAGATTCCTTTTAGAATCCGATAAATTGTTGCAAAATACTGATAATACAGGCCTTCTTCCTCGGTCATGCCAGTACTTTCTGTAGCACCTGTATTAGAGAAGTTATAATATTCAAAATACCATGTTTCAATCTCATCAATTCCATAACGATTCACCAGATGCGTACAGAATTCCCGGAAAATATATTCATATACCTGCACCTCATAGTTTTCTATCTCTTCATTCTCTTTGAGGAATTTTTCTGCCGAATAGTTCAGCAATACTTCTTTATGCCCCAGTTCCAGATACGGTTTCATATGGTTCTCTAAAAGGAAGTCCAGTATCTGATCGATTTTACGGAAATTACATCCTTTTTTTCCGTTATAACATTCTTCTCTGGAAAAGATATTCCACATTCTTGCATATTTAATGTCCGCTGCCTTTTGAAGGTCTCTCAGCTGGCTCTGTACATTCGACTGCAGAACGGTATAAGCATCTCCGACACAGATTGCTTTATGACAGTCTGTCAACAACTTTCCTGTCTGCTGCACATCCACCGTACATACTTTCTGATTCTTTACGACCGGCTCATTGTGCTGTTCCTTGAAAATCAGATACTTTTTGATACGCCCGGATTCTTCCTCTGACAATCCATGCTCCGGATTCTCCGGCTCCTGCTGTTCCCTCATTTTCCTTCGGTATTCACTCGGCGCCTCTCCGTAGATATCCCGGAACGCTTTTGTAAATGCAGCGGAAGTCGGGAATCCATTATCCAAAGCAATGTGAGTCATATTTTTCTTTGTGTACAGCAATTCATCCACCGCATGGAACAACCGGACATTATTCAGATATTCCATGAATGTCAATCCCAGATGTTTTTTCACATATTTTGACAAATAGGCATTCGACAGGTACAACTGATCTGACAGATTATTCAAACTGATCTGACTTTGATAATTTGCCTGGATATAATTCTGGATCCGGCGTACGCGCTGACGATCCTGTGAATCATCCATATTCAGCCTTGTATCATCTGCTTTTACGAGGAAATTACTCGTAAGGATATGTGCCGCCTGAAAATATAACGCCTGCAGATCCAATGCGCTTTTTTCATCCTTCTCAAAATATCTACTCAGAATATGATCAAAGACTTCCCGAAGGTCTGCATATGCCGCATTTTTGTCCGCAACGGAATTACACCAGAACAAAAGCTGCATGGACTCCATATATTCTGCCAGCAGATGAAAGTCAATCTCGAATCTTGCCCCAAGCAATTCCTCATTTCCATTCATTGTATGGCGCTTATTTGCATTAATTAGAATGATATCCCCTTGTTTCATCAGAAAAGTGGTTTCGTCAATTTGCACCTTCAGCTCCCCGGTAAGTACGTAAAATACTTCCGGATTCTGATGATAATGCGTGGACACCTCCGCATTTGTAATAAAATGAAACTGTATTAATTTCCTATCGTTTTCCATGATTTCAACACCCCAACACAACTTTATTTTCCATTTTATCTGCTACTAAGTATACCGAAATATCACACAAAAAGAAAGCTCAAAAGCTGATGAATTTTTCCACACCAGCTTTTTTGCTCTATCGACACTTTTTATTGAATTCTAAATCTGCATTGCTGTAAAATATGCCTGATTTACAGCATGATAGATCAGGCCGACTTGCTTGCAGTCCCCTATGATATAAGATTCATCCACTGTTTCACAAAACTCGTCTACTTCTGCATCTGGATCAAATGTGTTCACATACTCCTTGTTCACTTCCGTGTTTAAAATTACTTTCACATCGTATCTGAGCATGATGAAATCTATTTAAGTTCCACTGTCCAGCTACCGTCTCCCGATACTTCCGAGACTTTTGTCTTATTTTGCTGTGGCTATCTGCTATTTTTTGCATAGCAAGGGGGCAGCCCTCTCCGAAGAAGGGACTGACCCCCTTGCATTTTATCTCTCATTTCTTGAGATATTTACTCTCAGGCGATTCCACAATATTCGGACATTCCAGATTTTCTCTCCACATTACCGGTGCAGCCCATCGAACTGCATTTTCAATCACCTTCAACACATAAGGATTGTGGTAAGACGGATTTGTCTCATGTCCCGGCTGAAAATAGAAGATTTTTCCATAACCGCGCTGCCATGTACAACCGCTTCGGAACACTTCGCCACCTCGATACCAACTCAAAAATACGACATCGTCCGGCTTTGGAATATCAAAAAATTCCCCATACATTTCTTCTTCTCAAGTTCAAAACTTTCGGGTATTCCCTGTGCAATCGGATGTGTTGGATTTGTATTCCATACTCGGCAAAAATCGCCCTCTCGCCATTTCAAACTACCAGAAGTTCCAAGCAGGGCTTTCATCGGTTTACTTGGGTGCGCAGAATGAAGCGGGATGAATCCCATTCCCTTCAACACACGGTCTTTTATCTTTTCCACCAAACAATCCGGTATACGGTCATGAGCCACATGAGCCCACCAGATTAACACATCTGTATGATTTAATAAATTATCTGGAAGGCCATACTCCGGCATGTTCATTCTCACACTTGTTACTTGCATATCTTCACACGATTCCAAATGCTCTGCCACAGTTCCCATGACACCTTTTGGATAGACTTCTTTTATCTTTGCTGCAACATCTGCCACACGCTTTTTCAATCTACCTTCTCTTCTACAGACATGTCTTTTGGGAGGAATTCCTCATTAAATTCGCCTGCTTCCTGTACATATTCATACCATACTGTTACCCTAATCATTTTACAATTCCTCTTTTTGAATCATTATCCTTTTAACTTCTTAGTTCTATCGCTTCTTAAATCTTCCTACTTTCGTTAATCGGTTCGGAAGCTTCGGCACTTTGCCGGATGTTTTTATAATCGCTTCTACTTCACAGACACCCATACATTTTCCACAACCATCACAATCGAATTCGTCAATCATATGAATATAACCGGATTTTCCTTCGATGCAGTCTTTCGGACAAACATCCATACATTCTCCACAGCCGTCGCATAACTTCGGATCAATGTAGATGGTTTCCGTTGAGAAACATACACCTGCAGGACAGTTTTTCTTCTTGATATGTGCCTCATACTCTCCTGCAAATTTTTCGACTGCAGTGAGTGCGATTCTGGAAGAATTCTGTCCCATAGAACATGGTGTGGAATATGTCATTGCCTCACCGATTTCTTTTGTCATATCGATAAATTCTGCCTTGCCTTTTCCATCTTTTACTTCTTTTTGCATATACTGCAGTTGCAACAGACCTTCCCGACAGAACACACATTTTCCGCAGCTCTGTTTTCTGGATGCAGTCAGTCTCTTTTCTGTCTCAGTTACGATACAGTCTTTTTCAGACAGGACGCGGATCACTCCGTTTTCTGCACTTGCCACCGTCAGTTCTTCTGCCTCTTCTGCTGTATAATATTCATACCCAATCTGTAATGCCTTTGCGCTGTTGAGATCAGTTAATTCAGCAATTTCTGTATTGCATGCAACTTTTTTCAGTGCTGTTCCATTGATTGACACATAACTTCCCGCTTCATAAGAATCTGCAGGTTCTGAAAATGCCTCTGCAAGATTTGTAACTGTTACAATGTGCACCAATGCACATCCTTCATTTGCTCGGACATCCACAAGATCTGCTGCCAGTTTTACACCGTATTTCTCCGCTGCTGTCTTCACTGCTTCTGATTCAATCAGTTCTGCCGCGTACTCCGGTACATATAGTATCTTGTTCTCTGTCTCAATTGCGTAGGCTGCAATAGCAATTCCTTCCATTACATTTTCCGGTTCTGCTTTTAACAGCTCGAGGAGTACACCATCGATATCAGCATTGTTCAATGCACATACGATACCACTTTCTTTTCCTTCTTCTTTGCTTTCTGCAACTGCTGCTTCCAGACGCTCTGACAATTTCTGAGCACAGAGTCCGTATTCCTGAATATCAAGAGCCGCAATCTTCTCTAATACTTGTTCATTGCTTAATTTTTTTGCATTCTCTAAAGCACTCATCTTACTCTGCCTCCTTTTGTTCTACAAAATCGCCCCACAGACTTGGTCTGGAGATCTGTAATCTCAGATCACACTGCAGACAACGTCCGGCTTCTGCACAGATATCTGAATCACAGATACCGTGATCAAACAGGTTAAAGTTACCGGAACGTTTCTCCGGTGCATCCACCTGCGTATGTTTTCTTTCCTGATATCCGAATCCCGGACACTGTCCGATATATGGGTCTGCTTTCTGTACCGGTGCAAGTACTTCGGAAATATCTCCGTCTCCACCCAGATATTTATCAATCTGGCTTGCTGCCTGACGTCCGGATTCGATTGCATGATCACTGATTTTGTGCCATAAATTGCATCTCCTGCAGCAAAGATTCCTTCTACGGAAGTTGTCTTGTCATTGTCCATATTCTTAACAACAATGCTGTTTCCTCTTCCCAGTTCCAATCCGGCTTCTTCTGTGATATCAGGTCTCTGTCCAACTGCAAAGATTACTGTATCTGCATCGATATGATGCTCGGATCCTTCTTCTTTCTCAATGATTGCGCGACGGTTTTCATCAAATGTAAAGGATTTTACATTCATGAAATCGACACCTGTCACTGCATCTGTACCTGTAATCCGCTCAAATGTCTGTGCAGGATGTACAAAGATTCCTTCTTCCTGTGCCTGTGTGATTTCTTCCTCATCCGCTGTCATTGCATCTCTTGCCTCCAGACAAGCCAGATGGATTTCTTCTGCTCCGAGACGTTTTGCTGTTCTTGCACAGTCAAATGCAACGTTTCCGCCACCAAGAACGATGATTCTCTTGCCGATGCCGGTTTCATTTCCCATACTTGCATTTCTCAGGAAATCTGCATTTAAGATAGTTCCCGGAAGCTCACTTCCTTCCATCGGAAGGCGTACTCCTTTATGTCCACCGATCGTCATAAGCACTGCATCATATTCATTCAGCAATTCTGCCGGTTTCTCTACCTTTGTATTCACTTCAATCTTAACGCCCTGCTCTACGATTACATCCGCCTCGTCTGCAATGATTTCTCTTGGCAGACGATAAGAAGGAATTCCGTAAGCCATCATACCGCCGACTGTCGGAAGTGCTTCTTTCAAAGTCACATCATGTCCCTGTTTTCTCAGATAATACGCTGCTGTCAGACCAGCCGGTCCTCCACCTACGACACAGACTTTCTTTCCTGTATCTGCCAGCTGTTTTCCTTTTCCCTTCCAGTAAGAGCCTGTATCATGATCCGCTGCATAACGTTTGATATCACGGATGGACATTGCCTCATTGACTTCTTTTCTCTTACATTCCAGTTCACACACATGGGTACAGATATAACCAAGAGCCTTCGGGAATGGTACTTTCTCACGAATGACAGCTACTGCTTCATCATACTCCTCGTTTTTCACGTGACGGATATAGCGAGGAATATCTGTATGTGCCGGACAAGCATGACGACAAGGTACGATTGCATCTTCTCTCTTCACTTCGGAATTCATCAGCTTATCGCGGATTGTTCCGGTCGGACAAACTTCTGCACATGCTCCGCAGAAACGACAATCTGCATCTTTCAATAACTTGTTATGTACGGTTCCGACGTAAGTCTCCATATCTTTCTTCTGATACTGAAGCACTTTTACTCCACGCAGCTCGTTACATGCACGTACACATCTTCCGCAGAGAACACAACGGTTCATATCGTGAAGAATCAGTGGATTATCCTCCTGTGGACGGAATCCCTTTGTACGCATTTTCAGACGTCCTGTCTTCGGTCCGATGTACTGTATCAACATCTGCAATTCACAGTTTCCGTACTTCGGACATGTAGAACAATCTTCCGGATGTCCGGTCAGAAGCAGCTCCAGAGCCAGCATTCTCAGACGCTCCAGCTCCGCTGTCTTTGTTTTGATCACCATTCCGTCTTTTGCCTTCAATGTACAGGAAGTCGTTACTCCCTCCTGTCCTTCCACTTCTACCACACACATACGACAGGAGCCCAGTGGGCTTAAGTCCTTGTGATGGCAGAGATGTGGGATGTAAATTCCATTTTCCAACGCACAATCCAGCACGTTCTTATTCTCTGGAACGTCCAGTTTGATTCCGTCTATTGTAATGACTGCCATTTCTATTTTCCTCCTTAAAAATATGATTTAAAACAATAATCTCACACATCCGTACATTCCGGCATCATTGCCTAATGTAGCAAGTGAAATCTCTGTTTCAGCACATGCATGAAATGCCTTTGCAGCATAATGTTCTTTGATTCCGTCAACTAGGATTGCTCCTGCACACGAAACACCTCCACCGATTACGAAGATCTCCGGATCTGCAACTGCCGCGATATTCGCCATTGCTGTTCCCAGCATATTACAGAGAACATCTACCAACTCTGATGCAACAGCATCTCCTGCTTTTGCCTCGTCAAACACGTCCTTCGCTGTCAGTTCTTCATACGATGTAAGTGTAGTCTCCCTCGTCTCCTCTTCCAGCTTCTGTTTTGCCATACGCACGATTCCGGTTGCAGATGCATACTGCTCCAGACATCCGTGTCCGCCACATCCGCAGGTTGCTGTCTCGCCATCACGCATTTTAATATGTCCGATCTCACCGCCTGCACCGTGGGAACCTGCTACAATTTTACCATTGATGATAATTCCACCACCGACTCCGGTTCCAAGTGTGATCATTACGACATTATCATGACCTTTTCCGCCGCCCTGCCACATTTCTCCAAGTGCAGCCACATTGGCATCATTTCCTACTTTTACGAAAATTCCTGTTTTCTCACTTAATTCTTTCTCTACATTCAGGACATCCCAGCCAAGATTTACACATTTAAATACAGTTCCGTCAGGTCCTACAGGTCCAGGAACTCCAAGTCCGATTCCCTGTACTTCTTCTTTGCTGATATTTTTTTCATCCAGCTTGCCGAGAACTGCAGCGGCAACATCATCTAAAATTGCTGCTCCGTGATTCTCTGTATTTGTTTTGATTTCCCACTTTTCCAAAATAGTTCCGTTCATGTCAAACAGACCGATTTTGCAAGTAGTTCCTCCGATATCTACTCCAAAGCCATATTGCTTCATTGATTTTTCTCCTTCATTTTTCTTCCTGATATTGTTACAACAATTCCAAACATGAGCATTCCGACAAATGCGATTGTAAATTGATTTACCGGATGATTACCCCCCAGCACATATGTTGCAACATTTCCTAATACAATCGGTGCTACCAGGCCACCAATGCCGCCGATGATCGAAAACATTCCGCTCGCCTTTGCCACTGCTTCTTTTTCTACCGAAACGGAAATCAAATAAGAAGTCATCGCCATAAAGCAGCTTAGCGACACACCGCACAGTGCACTTGCTACATACACTCCAGCCATTCCCGGAACAAACAGAATCACGCCGTATCCTGCTGCCGCAGCCAGAATCGAAAATGCAAGGGTGTACTCCTTCAGCACTCCGGAAATCTTGCCGAAGAACATTCCGACCAACAAAGCAAACGCAGAGTTTACTGCTGTCACAACCCCCGTCACAGACGGATTATCTGTGATATTTTGCAAAATATAAATTCCAATATTCGTGTTATACGCATTAATAAATAATGTATGTACAAATGATGCAAGCGAAATCACATATACCATCTTGTTCAGCTTCATATCTGATGAAGTCTCGTCCATGACAGGCGGTGTCTCGATCAACACGATTTTGATGCCGGCTGCTGCCAAAAACGCAATCAAATAAACAAGATAAAAACTGCGGTATCCGATTCCTGCCAATATTCCGCCGATCAGATTCCCAATCATTGTTCCAATTCCCATTCCGACTACATGTAACCCCATATAGGATGCTCTTTCCTCTGGCGGGAAAAATTCTGTAATGATTGCTGTGTTCATCGGACCGACGATACCGAATCCAAATCCAATCAACAATCGGGTCATTACAAGGATCAAAAAATTTTCTAAAAAGAACGGAAGCATACCACAGATTCCAATAACAATCAATCCGGTAATGACGATTTTCTTCTTACTGATTCTTGTTGTCAGCCATCCCACGAGGAGAGATCCCACGATCAACATCAAATATGGCATCGTCTGCAGCTGCTGTACCATTCCTGTTCCATATTGCTGGTATTTTTCATTTAAAATTCCAAGAATCGGAAGAACTCCGGTAATATTCAGTCCAAAGGCGAATGCTGTAATAAACACACTGACTGCAATTCTATTTTTTGTTTTCATATCTGTCCTTTCTCTCTTTTCACTTAGATTTATTCACACGGCTGCAGCACATCCCAGTGTTCTGCAATCATCATCTCCCTATCTAATAATTTTGTAATAATTGGCTTTTCGTTCTATCGGCTCCGGAAATCCATTTGCAGGATAGCCTAGAATACAAGAACCCACTCCGATATATTCTCCTTCATAGCCTGCTTCTTTTAACAATTCTTTTCCTAATTCTGTCTCAAATGTCTCCCTGATCCGGTTGATCCATCTGGAACCAAGACCTAACGCATATGCTGCGTTAAACATGTTACCCAAGCAAAGACTTCCGTCTTCTACCGGATTACCGACTCCCTTTTCTGCCAATACAAGAATAATAGTCGGTGCTCCGTAAAACACATCAAATCCTTCCGGTGCTCCGGCAATCTCAGCATTCAGCTTACATAGTTTTTTAATCCATTCCGGATTCTGTACTGCAATAAAGACCGGTGACTGCTTGTTTCCACCAGACGGTGCGTTCATTCCCGCATTCAGTACGGCCATCAGTTCCTCATCTGTAATCTGCTCCGGTTTATATTCCTTCACACTTCTGCGGTTCTGAATATCAATTACTGTATCTTTCATAGTTTTCACCTTTCTTCAAATAAGAGCGGAGTTTCTTATCCACTCCGCTCCATTCGATTCTGTCATTTTTTCATTACAACTCAGTCTTTGCTGATCTGCACTACTACATTTCTGCTAATAAAGATTAATCTTCATCCTCTACATATTCTGCAGCGCTCATACCAGCAATACGTCCTGTATTCACTGCAAATCCCATGGAGTTACCCGGAAGCAGGAACATATAACTGTCATCGTAAATATTACATGCATCAGCACCTGCTGCATAAAGTCCAGGTACCGGCTCAAACTCTTTATCGCATGCTTCACAATTCTCATTGATACGGATACCACCAACTGTTCCATATCCACCCGGACGGATACGTGCGCCATAGAACGGTGCTTTTGTAATTGGTCTTAAATATCTCTTGTCTTTGAAGAATTCTTCATCTACACTGTCACAGAAGTCATTATACTCTTCCACTGTATCTACCAGATTATCTACATCGATACCAGCCTTCTCTGCAAGTTCTTCAATGCTGTCTGCGATATACAGACCTTCATTTCCGTTCTCTTTTGCCATTTTGATTGCATCTGCAAAATCAGAAACATCTGGATTTGGGCGAACCATCGATACGTTATCCACACCATTTCTCATGTAATATTTTGCGATAGAAGAATCTACAATGCTGATACATACACGACCTTTCTGATGAGAAACAACATTAGAAAGATATGTAGCGTTCTGCATATGATCCTCGTTCATTACACGTTTTCCCTGCAGGTTTACAAGCAGGTTCGGCTGTCCCATGATATTTCCTACACTTCCCGGAAGATCATCTACACCTTCAATCGCTGCTGCCTGTTCAATTCTTACCGGAAGCTTGTCAGCTCCAGTCTCCCATGCCATTCTCAGACCGTCGCCCATAATACCAGGAATTGCAAAGTTGAACATATCCTCTCCATGTTTATATCCTGTCTCATCCTTGATCAGTTTCGGATTACATCCGGCTCCACCTGTACAGATAATTGCTGCTTTACATGTGATTTCGATTTCATTTCCATCTTTATCTGTTGCAAGAACTCCTGCCACTTTTCCATCTTCCATTACGATTTTCTTTGCAGGTGTCTCCAGCAATACTTTCACGCCAAGTTCCTGGGCTCTGGAATACAAAGCTTTGTTCATGAATGATGCAGCTCTTGGTCCGATTCCCTGATCTGTTTTTACGATATGCCATGTCGGTTCTGATTTTGGGAAGTAGCGGTATGCGCCTTCGAACTCAACTCCCATGTCCTCCAGCCACTCGATTGTCTCTCCTGACTGCTCGAAATAACGTTTTACAAGACGTGCATCTACGTTGTAATGTGTATATTCCATAAACATGTTAAATGCTTTTTCTACTGTGATATCTTCCATCTGCTTTTTCTGGTATTTTGTACCGATTCCAAGCGGTCCCATTCCCATGTTTGCTGCACCGCCGACTGCAGCTGCTTTCTCAAGAACGATAACCTCTGCTCCGTCCTCTGCTGCCTGAACAGCAGCGGATAATCCAGAAGGACCTGCTGCAATAACAACAACCTGTGTTTCATAATTTGCCATGATCTTTACCTCACTTTTCGAACTTGTTATTTTTTAACTTGTACTCATTTTATTATATTTGCCAAGTTTCATATACCATGTTTTAAACCTAAATCACTTGTATTTTTGTCCTGAAAAACCTGTTTTTTGAATGGAGAACAAAAAAACATATATCATTTTTGCTCTTTGAGAATAAACAAAAACAGGCAAGTCACAACCATCAATGTAACTTGAAAACGCCCGCAGAATGACTACAAAATCTTTGACTTAAATCTTTGATTTCATAATCCCCATGCGGACGTCTCAAAAGACAGTTAACAACTCATTTTTTACTCTTCAAATGCGATTGCTTTTCCGGTCTTAGCAGACTCTCTGACTGCATCCATTACACAAAGAACACGTCTCACCTGCTCCGGTTTAATAATAATATCTTCTTCTCCGTTAAATGCTTTCAGGAAATGTTCAAAGTAATTTCTGTGATCCACATTTACTTCCGGCAATGGCTCTTCAGACAACAGTCCCGGCTCTGGAGGTCCAAAGCTTCTTGTAGGACCTGCTGCAGTCATCGTAATCTTTCCAGGAACATTTTCCAACAGATGCGCTGTGCGGACAATCTTGCCTTCTCCTGCGAATCCATCAATCAATGCAGAACCTTTATTTCCACCAATGAACCATGCACGCTTTGGTGTCAGGTAATATGTTCCAAGCTCAATCTCTGCTGTCACACCGTTTTCAAACTTCATGATTATCTTGAAGTAATCATCTACATTTTCATTGATGACATTCTGAACATCTGCATAGAGAGATACGATTTTGGATTTCACCATATCCAGCATCTGATCGATCAAATGTACACCCCAGTCATAGAGCATTCCTCCACCCATCTCCGTAGATATGCCAGTCATGCATATTTCCGTTTACTCCGTAAAGCTGGGATTTGATGATGTACATATCTCCTACCATTGATTTGTCGTAAACTTCTTTCATAATACGGTAGTCTTTGTCCCATCTTCTCTGCTGGTGAACCGTAAAGATCACACCATTCTCCTCACATGCAGCAACCATCTCATCATATTCCGCAACACTCATTGCTGCCGGTTTCTCACAGATTACATGTTTTTTTGCTGCTGCGGCCTTTTTTAACCATCTCCGGATGACTTGGGTTCGGAGTCGATACCATTACTACATTGATATCTGCATTTGCAAGCATTTCATCAATATTTGCATAAGTCTCCACTCCTTCCGGAGCATCTTTTAACTGTTCCGGATTGGTATCTGCAACTGCTACAAGGTCAATATCATCAAATGTTGCCATCATATCAGCATCGCAGTGTCCCATGAAACCAAATCCGACAATACCTAATTTAATTTTTTCCATATTATCCACCTTCTCTTCAAAGGGGGTCAGCCCCCTTTGCCCTTCGTTTTCGGAATATTTTGAATTTAACCCTCGATTGCTCTTCTCATTGCTTCCTGATGACGGCGTACCTGCTCAATACTGTCTACTTCCATATCCGCACGCAGATGCTCTCCGCCTTCATACTCTGAACTTAAATAACCTTTATATCCTGCCTTCTTAAATGCCTCAACAACTTCTGGAATTGCAACTGCTGTCTCTACATAGTCTTCACTTACGTTGTAGAATTTTGCATGTGTATGGAAAATATAATCGATGTTATCTATAATATCCTGTGGCTCTGACCAGGAATATGTGAATGAAGATCCTGCATATTCCATATCAGCCGGGCCGCCGCCTGCTGCCTGTACAGCATCCATCATTTCTTTCATTCCGTTTTGCATACGGTATTCCATATTTGCTTTTCCAAGATCCAGATCATATTTAATCTTTGTAAATCCTTTTGCGATTCTCTGTGCATATGCATCATCGACAATCTTGATACATTCTTCTGATGCACCGTGTCTTCTCGCTTTATCTCTTACCACATCCGGAATGTTCTTACAGAAGATTCCCATGTCAGGAATGAATCCGAAGTATTTTGTTCCGGTGCGGTGAATCATCTCCATATATCCATCTGCCCAACCTGAATTCAAAGAGAACGGAGCATGTACTTCCAGACCGATCTTTACATTCATCTGTTCTGCATACTCAAGGCTGCCCTCTATGACGTCCATTGGTGTTGAAACAAGTGTACGGAGGTTCTTAAATCCAAGCAATGATGCCAGACGGATATCACGTTTCATCATGTTAATCTGCTCACTCAGAGTTAACATACGGTTGTCGTAAATGTGGTTCTCCAAAAATGCGTCATAACAAGATGGCTCAAGATTATATTTCTTCATCCATCCAAACCACTGATCACGGAATTCTTCTGTCTCGATCGGCAACGGGAATCTACGGATCATCTGCTCAGCAAGAAGCTCAACTCCTGTTGCGCCTGTCTTCGCAGTCTCTCTCAAACAACCTTCCAAATCTAATTTTTTATCATAATACTCATCCTGATAACTGTACAGGGAAACACTTCTTTTAATATCGTAACTCATGCTTCGTTCCTCCTTATTCAATCACAAAATCTGTCTCACATACCGCTTCAATCTGAAATGGCATGTAAGAAGGGTCAATAATCTGTACTGCTTTAATGTGATGGTTTCCTTTTGCAAGTCCGCCTTCTTTCATTACAGAAACTGTTGCATAATCACCGAATTCCCAACGATAATCAGAATCGATCACCGTACGCATCTCTTCCAGTGTAAATGTTTCTCCGTTTACAGTGAAACGTACATTTTCTCTTTCGATATCTTCACCATCAATATTTACTTTGATATCTCTCACAATAGAAAGTGTGATTCCACGATAATACTGTGCTTTGAACTGAAATTCAAAGCCTGTAAGACTTCCATCTTTTTCAATATTTTTAAATCCTTCCGGATTGTATATTTGTCTGCCAGCCATTTTTTTCCTCCTATTTCAACCTTGACTTTTCTTTGAAAATGGCAGCTCCTATCCATTTCACACATCGCATGCGATTTATCAGGAGCTGCCCTATTGTTTACTGATTAGTCAAAGAATACTTCTTTTCCTGTCTCTGCTGATTTGTAAATTCCTTCCAGAATCTGTGTTACAACGAATGCCTGCTCTGGCTTTACAAGCGGATCTGTATCATTAATGATCGCATTGAGCCACTGCTCCTGCTCGCGAACTGCCTCTGCAGCTGCTCCACCTTCGAAGAAGTCAACAACACCTGCTGGTGAGATTGTTTTTTCCATCAACTGATTGTGCTCAACTGTGTTGTAGATCAGTTCATCCTGTGGATAACTTCCGCCGTGGTGAATCTCAGCTCCACCCTTTGTTCCGCAAAGTGTTGTAGATGCTTCCATAGATTTCAGAATGTTCAGTGCCCATGAAGCCTCAAGGTAGATTGTTGCTCCGTTTTTCATCTTTACAAGACCGAATGCGGAATCTTCTACTTCAAATGTCTTCGGATCCCATGGTCCAAATACGTTTCCTTCCGGACCATCATCCTGACGTCCCAGTTTGTAGAATACCTGTCCTGAAACTGACTCTGGCTCGTAGTTGTTCATCATCCAAAGTGTGATATCCAGTGCGTGTGTTCCGATGTCGATCAGAGGACCGCCACCCTGCAGAGCTTTGTTCGGGAATACGCCCCATGTAGGAACAGCTCTTCTTCTAAGTGCGTGTGCTTTTGCGAAGTAAATTTCTCCAAGTTCTCCGGCCTCACATGATGCATGAAGTGTCTGTGTATCGTCACGAAGTCTGTTCTGGTATCCAATTGTAAATTTCTTTCCGGATTTCTTCCATGCTTCGATCATCTTGCGGGCATCTTCTGTATTGTGAGCCATTGGTTTCTCGCACATAACATGTTTTCCAGCCTCAAATGCTGCAACAGTGATTGGGCAGTGAGCCACGTTTGGTGTACATACATGTACAACATCGATCTCGATGCTTGTATCTGCAAGCATTTCCTTATAATCTGTATAAACTTTTGCACCTTCAACACCATACTCTTTTGCTGCTTTTTCTGCACGCTCCGGAATAATATCGCAGAAAGCTACCATTTCCGCTTTGTCTGCCTGTGTTTTGATAGATGGCATGTGTTTCTGGTTAGCGATTCCACCACATCCTACGATTGCAATTCTTAATTTTCCCATTGTTTTTTCTCCTTTTATATGTGAATTTTATTTTTTAACAAATTAAATAACAAACTGTTTCAAATATCTACGGCTAAGTATCAGGGAATCCTCTACTTTTTCTTTGCTTCCTTCGAACGCTCTATCCTCTACTTCGATACATGTGCATCCGTCGTATCCAATATCTGTCAGTGCTGATACATATTTACTCCAGTCAACATCCCCCAGTCCCGGAAGCTTAGGCGACATAAAATCAAGTGGATAAGCCATGATTCCGCAGTCATTCAGGCGATCCGGATATATTTTAATATCTTTATAATGTACATGGAAGATTTTATCCTTGAATTCATAAATCGGTTTGATGTAATCAATCATCTGCCATACAAAATGGGATGGATCATAGTTGATTCCCAAATTGTCGCTGTTCAGAATATCAAATACCTGTCTCCAAATCTTTGGTGTTGTCATCAGATTCTGTCCGCCCGGCCACTGATCCGGTCCGAATAACATCGGGCAGTTCTCAATTGCAACTTTTACATCGTTCTCTTCTGCCAGTTTGATGATAGAAGGCCATACTTCCTTCACCAGTTCCAGATTTTCCTCCACCGTCTTTGTCTGATCTCTTCCGATAAATGTTGATACCATGTTTACGCCAAGCTTATGGCTTGCACGGATTACATTTTTCAAGTGAGCAACTGCTGCTTCACGTTTCTCCTGATTTCCATCCATTGTATTCGGATAGTATGCGAGGGTAGAAATCTCTACATTCTTCTCTTTGCTATAGTCCAGAATATGTTTTGCATATTCCTCATCTTCCAGCACTTTGTCTACATCAATATGAGTGACTCCTGCATATCTTCTCTCAGCCTTTCCCTGTGGCCAGCATGCAACTTCCACACATTCAAAGCCGTGGTCAGATGCGAAATCCATCATCTCTTCATAATTCCATGTGTCAAGAATCGCACTTACAAATCCTAATTTCATTGTTTGTCTCTCCTTTTCTTATTTCTTGTTTCACTTTTATCTTGAAATCATTATAGTCCAGTACATTTTCAAAAACTTTCCGCATATTATCCTAATTTGCTACTGTATTTGGACTCTTTTTATATCAGTCAAATCAGAGGACAAAAATAGGGGTAATTTTTTTGTCCTCTGCACTATCTCATCTCAAACCAGTCAAATTCTGCCTGTTCTCACTGTCCACGCCATTTCCGGTTGCATATATTCCGATGATAGTTTCTGACATGCGCCATTGTCCCAAACGTCTCCTGTTCCCATAATGTATGCCTTTCCGTCACCATCAAAGAAAAGCAATGATTGTATAAGACATCCTCTCTCAGAAAAAAACTAAAGTGATCCACGCAAAAAAATGCTGTATCGCAGTTATTGATACAGCATTTTTCGGTGAAAACAGGAACTTATCAGTGTCCATAGTCTCACTTTCTAATATTGATAGTGAATATCCAACGCCTTGATCTCATGTGCCATCAGCTTTGTATCCACTCTCAGCACACCATCCTCCACATGGATTTTACGCATCTCCACCTTCGGCATCGCGCCCCGGCGGATATACTCCACTTCACCTTTGGAAAGATTTTTCAGATAATCCATGTCACCCCAGACATCCTGAACGCTTCCATTCTCAGAATTAACATAGAACACACGCATGATATAATCTCCGTTTTCTACATGGTTAATACAGAATTTCAGATGTACCGCATCTGTATCCTCGTACAGTTCCTCCAAATCTTCGATTCTAATATCCTTCTCTTCCTTCATCGTGTATCGGTAATTAAACCGCTTACAATTGTGACAGACAATCGTATATGTCCCTCTTCCATCCGTAGATAAAACCGCATTCTCTGTCTTGCCCAGCAATTGTGACTGTAGGAAATTCATAAAGTGAAATGCATAAAACGATGGTTTCTTAATCCCATCCCTTGTCAGTAAACCGTTATCCCCGTACAGAACCGCCTCTGTGTCATAGTATTCCGTGTGCAGGTCTGACCCGTGCCAGTACCCCATTTTATCCACATTTCCGATTGACTCAATGCAGGTTTTCATCACGTAAGCCCCATGTGCACAGCTGTCGCTGATACAGTTACGGTTGGAAATGGTATAGTTCCATTCCGTAATATGTAGTTCCTCAGCCATAAACTCTTCTTCCTGAAGTACCTGTTTAAAAATATCCGTCTGGTTTTTCACGAAATTATTATCCAGGGATCGCTTCCCGAAATACATACTGTCCTGCTGGATCAGCAGATAAGAGTAGGAATACATACTGATAAAATCCGGTTTCACCTTCTGTTTTTTCCGATTCTGTATCAATTGATGGTATTGGTATCTGTCATACCCCAGCGCAAATCCGGCCCCTCCGACTTTAATTCTGTCAGAAATGCGCTTCAATGCATGATACCCGATCTCAAAACAATCAAAATACCATCCTTTTTCATCCATCATATTCAATCGATCATCTTTCCACAGTTCAAAATACCAGGATTCCACTTCGTCCATTCCATATCGATTGATAAGATGTGATGCAAAATCATTCATCACTTTATCGTAACTGTCTCGGTCATGGAAAATGATATCATTCTCTTTTTCTGTAAGTGTTGAATACAACGTATAACTAACATGAATCGGTTTAAAAGACAGTTCTATATATGGTTTCAACTGATTCTCCACAAGAAAATCCAATCCTCTGTCTACTCTGCTGAAATTATAATGCCAGCTTCCGTCTTTTTCCTCATACATATCCTGCACGAATATATTCCACACTCTCACATACCTGAATCCCAGTTCCTGCTTCATGATCAGAACCTGCTGCTGCATCTCACTGTCAAGAAGTGCGTCCACCTTCCCGATATTAATAATCGCATTCCAGTTTTTTTTCAGTTCTGTTGTCTCTTTTGCATCTACTGTAAACAAGTCCAGATTTTTTGCTGCCACTTCATCCTGCAGTACCGTATTCCCGGCCAGATATTTCTTAACTCTCTGCTCAATCTGCTCCTTGGATTCTGTATCCTGCACTTCCTCTTTCGTTTTCTGTCGGACACTTGTCCGATATCCAGACGGCGTCATATTATAAACTTCTTTGAAAACTTTATTAAAAGAAGCCGTCGTCGGAAATCCGTTATCCAACGCAATCCGAGTAATTTTTTTTGTCGGTGTACAACATCTCATCCACTGCATGAAAGAGTCGAATGTTATTCACATATTCAAGAAAACTCAATCCAAACCTCTTTTTTATATACTTGGACAGATATGCATTGGACAGATACAATTTCTTCGCCAGGTCATTCAAACTAATCTGCTTCTGATAATTTGCCTGTACATAATTCTGTATCTCAAACACGCGGGAATTATCCGGCGTCACATCGTCCTTCAGACGGCTGTCATCCGCTTTGATTCGAAAATAACTAGTCAGAACATACAGTGCTTCATAATAAATACTGTTCAGATACAGTGCACCTTCCCCTTCTTTATCGTAGAATCGGTTCAGCACGCGATCCAATATTTTCCTGAGCTGTTCATACGCCTCATTTTTATCCGCAGTCGTATTACACCAGAACAAGATCTGATTCGTCCCGAGATATTCTGCCAGCATAGAAAAATTAATACGAAAACTCGCTGTCAGGAGTTCTTCTTCTGTCTCCCGGATCGAATGCCGCTTATTTGCATTGATCAGCAGAAAATCACCTTTCCCCAATTCATATTTTTCCGATTCTATCTGGATTTCAAGCCCGCCATCCAGCACATACAGTATCTCCAGATCCTGGTGAAAATGTGTGTTCTGCACTTTCTTTGTATCAAACTCAAAATCCATCATTGTCCGCATAATTTCCATTTTTTATCCCCTGAAATAAATAACTTTTTTACCCTTAAAAGTTTAATTGATATGCTACAGATTTTTAATTACCGGCAACAAGCTTTTTATTGCAGTAATTTATCCTAATCCCTCGTATCCGCATAATCCAGATCAAACCCAATCCACACCTTAGTTCCTTTTCCAAGCTCTGACTCCATGCGGATTGTATGCCCCAGCTTATCTGCCATCTGCCTGCACAGATAAAGCCCTATTCCCGTAGCCTTCTTATCAGCATGACCATTGTAGCCTGTGTAGCCCTTTTCAAAAACGCGAGGCAGATCCTCTGCTTTGATTCCTATTCCGGTATCCTTTATTGTAATAAAAAACCGATCTTTTTCCTCTGCAGTTTCTATTGTAACATACCCCTGCGGTGTATATTTTATGGCATTTGAAAGTATCTGCTCCAGTATAAATGCAAGCCATTTTTCATCTGTATATACCTGTTTTTTTGTACCTGAATAGTTTATCCCAATATGCCTTCGGATCATAGTCTTTGCATATTTTTTAATGGTATCACGTATGACACCATCCAGACTGACTTTTTCAAGCACAAAATCATTTTCGGTGTTGCTCACACGCTGATACTGCAGAGCCATGCTGACATATTCCTCTATGCGGAACAATTCATCCTCAAATGAACCCACATTATCTGATAGTTCTTTAAATACAGCCTTCTGTTTCGCGGCATCATTTAATTCTACAACATTTAATCCGGCAGTACTGATATTCCCACCGTTCATATCCGCTATCCCGCACTGACTCTGCTCATCATCACTCATCAGCAGCCCAAGCTCCTCCCGCTCTGCCTCAAGCAGTAATTTCATAGCTGATATCGGGGTCTTTATCTGGTGTACCCACATAGAATAGTAGTCTCTCATACGGGATTGTCTGACTGCAGCACTGCTTTCTGACTCACTTCTTGCAATGCTTTGATTCTCAAGCAGCCGGGTGTAAAGCTGCTCCACATCATCTGTCGGTTCAAAAAGCTGTGCCTGCTCCTCAACCGGACGATTTAAGGCATTGCTTAGAGCCTTTACCTTGCTGCTATATCTCAAATAGCCAACAAAAACTGTTATCAGAAGCAGGATTGCATCAAGCACTGCCGCATACACCACATCCTGTTTGCGCGCACCAATCAGGTACATGTAAAGCAAATGGATACATGACAATTGTGATTATCATCAGAATCCATATATAGTTTTGTTTTATAAAATTTGTCAGATGCGGTTTG
>ENA-OQCE01000329-OQCE01000329.1-human-gut-metagenome-genome-assembly--contig:-NODE-329-length-23385-cov-3.201178_pt1 | contig 23385 bp, 27 predicted proteins | sample MGYA00242495_ERZ504572 | MGnify/ENA primary metagenome ERZ504572 (study PRJEB26092, sample SAMD00036228) | human gut metagenome | host: Homo sapiens | study: EMG produced TPA metagenomics assembly of...
GCAGGTATACTGTGTTGAAGATGATGAAAATTTAATCGTGGAATTACATTTTCACTGAAAAAATCCGGATATGAGGTTTTTTCAGCAGAATCAGTTGAAAAAAAGCGAAAAGAATTGCAAGTGATAATAATGTGGATGTTACCATTTGTGATGTGAATCTTCCGGATGGAAACGGATTAGAGCTTGTCAGATGGATGCGGAATTGTCAAAATGTATATATTATCTGTCTTACCGCGTTGGATCAGGAGACAGATCAGGTCATGGGATATGAAGCCGGTGCGGACGATTATATGACCAAACCATTTGAAATTCGTGAACTGCTCATGCGCATACAGGCGATCAGCAGACGCAGCAATCATCAGGATACTTCACACCCTGTCGTTGGAAATCTCTCCTACGATCCCGCTACCTGCGAAATCTGCAACACACAGACCAAAAAATCTGTCCAGGTATCCGGAAAAGAAATGCAACTGCTGGAGTTTTTTATGAATAACTGTAATCAGGTTCTCGAGAAAAACCAGATTACCACAAAGATCTGGGGATTCGATTCCAATGCAGAATACAATAATGTAGAAGTATATGTTTCCTTTCTGCGACGAAAATTTCATCATCTGCAGGTCAATGTGACAATTCGCGCCATTCGCGGAGTCGGTTATATTATGGAGGTTTCCGATGATTAAATCTTTACAAAAGAGAATCAGTACACTTTTTATGTTTCTGCTTACCATCATCTGGCTTGTTATTTTACTGCTTTTTGTCAACAACTCCTACCGGAACAATCTGAGTGATCTCCAGCAAACCGTTCGTGCCGCTCTCCACTATACTACATGGGATGCATTTGTCATCTCTAATGGACAGACGTCTCCGTCCGAACTTGATCATATTCCCTATTGTCTTTTTTCTATTGATGAATCCAATGAAATGGATATCATGTTTGACACTTTTTCTGATGTCTCCGACAGTTATCTTTTAAAACAGGGAAAAGCTCTCATATCCAATAGTAAGAAATATGTATTTATCAGGCGTTATGTCTCTGTAAATCATCTTCGCGCCAAAAAAGGACAATATTATGTTTTGATGCTCAGCGGAACACCTGCTTTAAAAGCAACACTTCCGACGATCTCTCTCTGTTTTATTCTGGCAATTCTCGGTATTATTGTATTTACCATTTCCTCCAAAGCACTTTCCCGCTGGATGGTAAAACCGATTGAAAATACCATTTTATCCGAGAAAAAATTTATTTCCAATGCCAGTCATGAACTGAAAACCCCTCTCTCCGTCATCAGCGCCAATGCCGAACTGTTATCTTCTGAAGTAGGCAGGGACAATAAACATCTGCTGTATATTCAGCAGGAAACTTCCCGGATGATCTCTCTTGTCCAGAAAATGCTTACGCTCACACGGCTGGATGCTCCACAGATCCAGAATACCCATGCAGTTTTCCCTGTAGATGACGCACTGCTTGACATTATCTATCCAATGGAAAGTGTTGCTTTTGAAAAACACATTGCGCTTTCCATTGATGTTCAGGAACAAATGAAAATGGATGGAAACGAGAGTCAGATTCAAAATCTCGCTTCCATCCTGTTAAATAACGCATTAAGCTATACCCCGGAAAACGGAAGTATAGAAATTCACGCCCATATCCACAACCGTAAGTTTTATTTATCCGTGGAAAATACCGGCGATCCGATTCCGGAAGAAATCCGTGACCGCCTGTTTGAACGTTTTTTCCGCGCAGACGAAGCATGCGCGGATAACGGTCATTTTGGGCTCGGTCTGTCCATTGCGCACTCTATTGTCACGAACCATTCCGGCAAAATTACCGTAGAACGGCAGGGGGACAAAAATGTATTTTCCGTTATGCTGCCTGTGACTTTCCACAAATAATTCAGCGCACCTGATTGCCCACAATGCGGTAATAAATTTTTGAAGTGATCCGGAATACCACATAATAGATAACCGCAAATGCAAGTACCGTTGTAACGAGACACCAGACAAACAACTGCCCGCTGTCCATAATCAACAGGGAAAGCACTCTGCGGATCAGTGGAAATGCCGCCACGACATGCAGTACTGCCACCACGATCGGCAGAAAGAACACCATGCGGATCTGCGTCTCGATCGCCGACTTCACCTCGACATTGCTCATGCCCACCTGTTCCATGATCCGGTATCGCTCCTTGTCCTCGTACCCCTCCGATACCTGTTTGTAGAAAATAATCATCACTGTCACTGCCAGAAAGACGGTGCCAAGGAAAATCCCAAGGAAGAAAAACCCTCCGTACAGTGCCAGCAGCTCCTTCCGGTTTACTGCCCTGCCGCGCACGCGCCGCCAGACAACGCCATATTTTTCCCCAGAGGAATAATTCTCCACGTTTCCGCTGCACGCGATCTTTTCTGTCTCCGTTCCGGTAATATTGATTCCAAGTACATTTTCATAGGCATACGCACTGACATTCTCTGTATTTGCCTCAGCGATCGCCAGTTTCTGCAACTTCTGCAGCGTCTGCATATGATCCACAACGATATAATAAACCCCGTCCATGAACGAAATAGCCCCTCCATTGCTGCGATTCTTACAGTATCCATTTTGCTGTACGGTAAACGTTTCTCCAAGAATCTGTATCTGATCTCCACGCAATGTTTTCGTAGACTGGAACCGTTTTTCCCGGTAGATAAGAATTTTTCCGGCTTCTACCTTTGGCACATCCGCCTCTGTCAGCGTGTGATCCATCCGAAGGAAATTATCCCGCGTCAAAAAATACAGGCTCGCATTTGTCGGTTTCTGCCCAATCGTAAGAGAATCTTTCTCCAACGTCATCGCAAAATTCAGATACGAATAACTCTCACTGTCCGTCACGTTTGTTCCCGTATCCTCTATAAACTGTATAATATCCGAACTCTGCTCCGATACATTTTCCTTCACCTCAGAATAGCCGGTCTGCACGTTGATCTCATATGGATAGAGTATGTTAATCTCATCATCAAAACCCACAAACATACAGACCGTGGTAGACACCATGACCATCACCATCGTCGATAAAATACAGATGCTTGCCAGCCCCGCCGCATTCTGCTTCATCCGGTACATCATCGTCGATACCGCGATAAAATGCTTTTTTTTGTAATAAAATCCATGGGTTTTCCGCAGCAGCTTTAACACCGCAATACTGCCCGCCGTAAACAGCATATATGTTCCAGCGATCACCAGAAGCACTGCCACAAAAAACAGGCTGATCACTTTCATTGGCTGCTCTGTCGTAATGGCAATTGCATATCCCGCACCGAGACATACTACTCCTAAAATTGCCATAAGCCACTTCGTTTTCGGCTCCTTTTCCCCCACACTGCTGCCCCGCAAAAGTTCCACCGGATTTGCCAGTTTCATCTGCATCAGATTGTAAAAAAGCGTCATCATATACAAAATACCAAACACCAGCACGGTATTTTTCACGGCAGACGGCGGAACGGAAAATTCGATCGTCACCTGAATCCCCAGAATCCGGTAAATCAGCATAAGTGCCAGTTTGAAAAACAAAATTCCAGCAACAATGCCTCCGACGATCGAGACAAACGCGGTAAACACCGTCTCAATGGCAAGCACTTTTGCAATATGCCGCTTTTCCATCCCGAGAATATTGTAAATTCCCATCTCTTTTTTACGCCTTTTACTGATAAAGCTGTTTGTATAAAAAATATAGATATACGAGAAAACGCCTACCACAATCACACCAAACGACATGATTGTTGTAATATAATAGGCTCCGCGCATTTTTTCAAGCCCGGCACTGTTGTTGATAAACATCATAATGTAAAACATAAGCACCGTGATCATTCCCGCAACCATATAAGGAACATACAGTGATTTGTTATTTTTCAGGTTGTTTTTTGCCAGCCGTACATACAGATTATTCATAGTTCTCACCACCTGTCGTCAGAACGGTCAATGTTTCCGAAATCTTTGCATACAATTGTTCATTACTCATGCTTCCGCGGTACAATTGGTGGAAAACTTCCCCGTCCTTGATAAAAAGCACCCGGTTTGCATGGCTCGCCGCCTTGGTACTGTGCGTTACCATAAGAACCGTCTGCCCTCCTTATTGATCTGCGAAAACAGCGTCAGCAGGCTGTCGGTTGCTTGGAGTCCAAAGCTCCTGTCGGTTCATCCGCAAGGATCAGCTCCGGCTTTGTGATGATTGCCCGCGCCACCGCCGCACGCTGTTTTTGTCCACCGGACACCTCATACGGATACTTCTCCAGAATATCCACAATGCCAAGTTTCTGCGCAATTGGATAAAGCCACTCATTCATCTGCTTATAAGGCACATTTGAGAGCACCAGCGGCAGGAAAATATTGTCCTTCAGCGAAAAATTGTCAAGCAGATGAAAATCCTGAAACACAAAGCCAAGATGCTCCCGCCGAAATGCTGCAATTTCTTTTTCCCGCACCGTCACAAGGTTTTTCCCGTTCAGCAATACTTCTCCCTCCGTCGGACGGTCAAGCGCCGCCAGAATATTCAAAAGTGTTGTCTTGCCCGATCCGGACTCGCCCATGATCGCGACATCTCGCTTCCTCTACCGAGAACTGGATGTTTCGCAGTGCCTGCACCTGATTGCCACCAAATCTCGTCGTATAAACTTTTTTCAGATTATGCACTTCTAAAATTGTCATGATTTTTACTCCTTATAAATCTGTCCTTTTTTCTACTGTTTTTCATAAAATAACTCTGTCCCTTTTTTACAATTTCAGAATAGCAAAAAACCGAAATGCAAGCCATTGATTTGTCTTACATTTCGGCTTTGTATCTTACATTTGTGTAAGATACCTGTTTTTACGTCCCGAGTATCCATGTTATTTGTCTCCCACGTCAAAACACTTAATCCCGGACATCCAAATTATTTCTTTCAAATACAATCGTCACATCCGTACCTTTTCCAATTTCGGATGTGATCATAATCCCATGCCCAAGCTTTTTGGTAATCTCCCGGCACAGATAAAGTCCGATTCCCGTCGAAGTTTTATCTGCCCGTCCGTTATACCCGGTATAACCTTTTTCAAAAATCCTTGGCAGATCCTCCTTCCGGATGCCGATTCCCTGATCAGAGATCACAAACTCACAGGTATTGTCGCTTCATTCCGGTTTATATGTATTGTAACCGCGTGATTTTCGCCGCTGTACTTAATCGCATTGGACAAAATCTGCTCCACAACAAATTCCAGCCACTTTTCATCCGAGAGCACCATCTCCCGGCATTCCTCATAGTGAATGGCAATCTTTTTACGAATCATAATCGGTGCAAACCTCCGGATCGCAGTGCGCACCACCTGATCCGCTGAAACCATCTCAAGCACCAGATCATTCATACCGGAATTCATCCGCTGGTACTGAAGTGCCATATTGATATACTGGTTAATCCAGAATAATTCCTGCTGCATGTCATACAACACACTTTTTTTCCATTCCCACTGTTTCATCCTCTGTCTGTTTTTGTTCTTCCCTCTGCAAAAGCAGACGCATCGCGGAGATCGGCGTTTTGATCTGATGCACCCACAGAGCATAATATTCTTCCATTTCCCGCTGCTGGTTCCTGTATGCTCCCTTTTCCTCCTGCCGCTTATTCTGCAGTTGTTCAAGCGCATCCATATACACTTCCTCCAGCGCATCCTCCGTATCTGAAAGTGCCTGCATGCCCTGCATATAATCCCGGATCTGCCTTTTTACTGTCTGCAGGCGATACCAGTACCGTATCCCGCAAAATAAAGCGGACACCACAAGAAAAACAATTTCCAATCCCGCAAAATACCGGATATCTGCTGCGGATACGCCACAGAGGTAAAGCGTGAAAATATAGAAAATCATAATTCCTGCCACAAGTGCAAAACAGCCTTTGTATCTGTTTAAATACTGTTTGATGTATACCTTCAAGGTGTTCCCCTTTTCATGATCCATTTTTAATCTGATAACCGATCCCTTTTCGTGTTAAGATAAAATCCGTCAGCCCAATTGTTTCCAGTTTCCTTCGCAGCCGGTTCACATTGACCGACAATGTGTTTTCATCCACATACACATCACTTTCCCACAATGCCATCATCAGATTCTCCCTCGTTACAATTGCCCCCGGATTTTCAAGTAGCGTCTGCAAAATCTTCCGCTCATTTTTGCTTAACTCCAGTATCTGCTCTTCGTAGGTCAGTGTCCCATCCGACAGATTCAGCCACATCCCCTGATGCTCAAGCATATGGCTTTCCCCAGCAAATTCATAAGTCCGGCGCAGCATCGCCTGAATTTTCACCGTCAACACATTCAGATCAAAAGGTTTTGTGATGAAATCATCCCCTCCCATATTGATCGCCATCACCAGATTCATATTGTCATTCATCGAAGAGACAAATATAATCGGCAGCTTTGATACTTTCCGGATCTCCGTACACCAGTAAAATCCATTGTGAAACGGAAGCCTTATATCCATCAGTACCAGATGCGGTTTTACCCGGGCAAATTCTTCCATCACACTATTAAAATCCACTACTGCAAAGACTTCATAATTCCAGCTCTGTAAATGCTGCCGGATTGTTTTTGCAATCACTTCATCATCTTCCACAACTAATATCCGATACATATTTTTCCTTTCCTGTAAAATATTCGTTACTGCTCACACCCACATCACAATCATACTCCCCCGGGCAGGATGATATTCAGATGCTGCGTGAACAGCAACAAAATTCCACTATGTCCTCATATACTTGCACCGTCTGCCCTTTCATGCTAAAATGAGCGCGTAAAAAGGAGTATAAATACAAATAAGGAGAAATTTATCTATGAAACCATTGAATTGGGCAACCCTTGGCTGTGGTGTCATTGCGAACGAACTTGCCACTGCACTTGCCAGGCAAAACCGCCATCTGTATTCCGTTGCCAACCGCACACATGAAAAAGCAGTAGCATTTGCGGAAAAATACCAGATTTCCAAGGTATATGATCGCCTTGAAGATGTCTTTACCGATCCGGATGTAGACATTATCTACATCTCTACCCCACATAATACGCATATTCAATATCTGCGTCAAGCACTGGCAAACGGAAAGCATGTCCTCTGCGAAAAATCCATCACCTTAAATTCAAACGAACTGGATGAGCCATTGCCCTTGCGGAAAAAAATCATGTCATTCTGCGGAAGCCATGACCATTTTCCACATGCCGATCTACCGCAAACTTGCAGAGATCATAAGCTTCGGCACCCTTGGACCACTTCGTCTGGTTCAGGTAAACTTCGGCAGCTATAAAGAATATGATATGAATAATCGCTTTTTTAACCGCAATCTGGCCGGAGGCGCTATGTTAGATATTGGCGTTTACGCCTTATCCCTGATCCGCTGGTTCTTTGTCGAAACTGCCGATCAGGTACTTTCACAGGTAAAATACGCACCAACCGGCGTGGATGAACAGGCAGGCATCCTTCTTATGAACCCAGCCGGCGAGATGGCAACCGTCACCTTATCGCTTCACGCAAAGCAGCCAAAGCGCGCAACCATCGCATTCGATAAGGGTTACATCGAGATCTTTGAATACCCAAGAGCTATGGAAGCAACCATTACTTACACCGGGGACGGACATAAAGAAACTATTTCCGCAGGAGAAACTGCAGATGCCTTAAGCTATGAAGTTGCTGACATGGAAGCCGCTGTATGCTCCGGCGATTTATCCACAATTGAATCACTTATGCATCTTAATTATTCACAGGATGTTATGCATATCATGACTGAAATTCGAAACAACTGGGGTATGAAATACCCGGAAGAAGAGTAATCTTACTTTAAACCAAAATTCGACTACACATTTAGTATAAATGTATGATTTTTCCTGTCAATCTGGTTTTTAAAACCACATCTATCCAACATGATAGTCCTTGATCCTCTCCCAGATGTGCGTATCGTACTGCGCTTCCGTGCTGCGCCGATCTTCTTTTAAAAGCTGGGCATAGATCAGATCAAGGATCAGCAGGATCGGAAATTGCGGGGAAATGACATTTCCGTATTCGAGGTTCTTTTTTTACCGGTGCGAGCACGATCTCCTCATACGTCCGTTTTTCCCGCTCTGCGTTGGAGGAAGTCAGATATATGACCGCTGCCCCACGCGCTTTCGCCCGGTCAAGTGCATCAATGAGCTCGCGCGTCGCGCCGCTTAGGCTGATGCCGATCACGAGGCACGCGTTTGTGATACGCGCTTCATTCAATACCATCTGGTGCAGTTCCGTGATTGCCTCCGCATCCATGCCAAGCCGCAGCAACCGAAGTTGAAACTCCTGTGCCGCCAGCCCAGAACTGCCAAATCCATACAAAAAAATGCGCGTATGTTCCCCGATTAGCTGGGACACATGTTTGATCTGTGGTTCGCGGATTAAGCTGTATGTTTTTTGCAGCAATTCCTCATACGAATACAGGACGTGGATGGTCTGTTCCTCCACATTCGGTCGCTCCGCGATCGAGGGCTGGTAGTTGTAAATAAACTCCCGGTATCCGCTGTAACCCATTTTCTTGGCAAAGCGTGACAGAGATGCTTCTGAAACATGTAGCATCTTTGCCATGCGTCCCGATGAAAAATCCATCTCTTTTTCATTCGAAATAAAAAAATCGGCGATTGTTTTCTCCACCACCGTAAACATCTCATAATTTGCCTCGATCATCGGCACAACACTGCTTCCATAAGTCTGCATACGCGTTTTCTCCTTTTCCTGCTTCCTCAGTTACTTGCGGAACATCAGAGTTTATGGTGCCCACGTCCAACGGGATATATAACTCTATGTCCATAACCCGATCTGTAATTTTATTTCATTATATCATATATTTTTGAAAGTTCTTTCAAAAGCACACACGATTTTTCTTTTTTTCCGTTTTTGGGGATTGTTCTTTCCATTTGCCCAAACCCTATGGATTTTTCCAATTTTGCATCCTATAATCAACTTAACAAATGCAGGAAACGCAATTTTAAGGAGGAGAACTACTATGCGTATTTATAAAACAAAAAACTATGACGAAATGAGCCGCAAGGCGGCCAACATTATCTCCGCACAGATAATCTTAAAACCGGAATCTGTGCTCGGACTTGCCACCGGTTCTTCACCGATCGGCACCTACAAGCAGCTGATCGAGTGGTACAACAAGGGCGATCTTGATTTTTCACAGATCCGCAGCATCAACCTTGACGAATACAAAGGCCTTCCTGCCGACAACGATCAGAGTTACGCTTACTTTATGCGCCACAACCTGTTTGACCACGTAAACATCAAATCCGTAAACACCTTTATTCCAAACGGCATGGAAGCTGATGTGGAAAAGGAATGCTCCCGCTACAATGCCATCATCCGCAGCATGGGCGGCATCGACTTACAGCTCCTTGGCATCGGCAACAACGGACATATCGGTTTTAACGAGCCATCGGATTCCTTTGCAAAGGAAACCCACTGCGTCGACCTGACCGAAAACACCATTCAAGCCAATGCACGTTTCTTTTCCTTCATTGAGGAAGTCCCGACACAGGCATATACGACCGGCATCAAAAACATTATGCAGGCACGGCACATCCTACTGATCGCAAGCGGTGAAGCCAAAGCCGATGCACTCTATGAGGCAGTTTACGGACCGATCACCCCGCATGTACCGGCATCAATCCTGCAGTTACACGACGAGGTTTCCGTCGTTGCCGATGAAGCTGCATTATCCCGCATCATCAAAGAAGGACTGATCTAGGAAAAGGAGTACGCATGATCATAAAAAACGGACTGGTCTGGGAGGAGTCTGGCTCCTTTCGGAAAAAAGAACTGGTTGTTGATACAACGACACACCGCATCGCAGAAACCGCAGAAGACGATACGGTATTTGATGCCGAGGGGCTTTATGTGATCCCCGGTCTGGTGGATGTCCACATCCACGGGGCAAGAGGTCACGATTTCAGTGACGGAAATTCCAAAGGACTTGCCGAAATCGCACAATATCTGCATTCCTGCGGTGTGACTTCATTCTGCCCGACTTCCATGACCCTGCCGGAAGAACAGCTTACAGCTGCCTTTGCGACGATTAACGATGTGCCGGATGCTGCCGGATATGCCCACATCGCGGGCATCCACATGGAAGGTCCATACCTCTCCCCGGAAAAGAAAGGGGCGCAGAAAGCAAGCTATCTGCACGCGCCGGATGCCGCCATGTTCCGACGGCTCTCTGCTGCAAGCGGAAACAAGATCCGCATCATCACGATCGCCCCGGAACTGCCGGGTTCCGATGCGTTTATCCGGGAGTTCAAAGACACCGTTGCGATCTCACTCGGACACTCCACAGCATCGTATGAAATCGCAGAAAATGCCTTTGCCGCCGGTGCCAACCATGTCACCCATCTGTTCAACGCCATGCCGCCACTACACCACCGCGATCCTGGCATTATCGGCGCGGCAGCGGACTGTCCGCATGCGATGGCAGAGATCATCTGTGACGGCATCCACATCCACCCGTCGGTCATCCGCAATGCCTTCCGCATGTTTGGCAACGACCGCATGATTTTAATCAGCGATGCGATGCGTGCAACCGGTATGGAGGACGGCGAGTACGAACTCGGCGGACAGCCGGTAATCAAAAAAAGGCCGCCTTGCGACCTTTAAAAGACGGAACCATCGCAGGTTCCGCCACCAATTTGTTTGACTGTATGAAAAATGCGGTGCAGTTTGGCATTCCGCTCGGCGTGGCCGTCAAAGCCGCCACCTGCAATCCTGCAAAGAGCATCGAATGTTCACAGGAAATCGGCACCCTTGCCGTCGGGGCAAGAGCGACATCCTGCTTTTAGATCAGGATCTGAATATTGTAAAGATCCTGTAATTATGCTTCTGTGCTCACCACGCCTTTCCATACAAAGGAAAACTGCATGGTTTTGTCCGTCTGCAACAGATATTCCGGATGCGTCTGCGCGCCCCAGCTGTCGTCGCCGCCGACACCCATCTGGGCTTTTGCCACACGGACAACCGTGTAGTGTACCGGTGGCAGCTCATACGGATGCATCGCATTTTCTATCTCATGCGGCGTATACGGCAGTGCGGAAAATACCATCGGACCTGTTTCTTCTGTCATTTCAAACAACATGCCATCTCCGGCACGGTTAGTCACACGCGCCCAGCGCACGCCACATTTTGCCCCACATTCCTGCGGAACCATATACCGCGCCACATTGTCTTTTACCTTATTGCTGTAGATGCCAAGTTTGGCTCCCTTACAACGGTCAGCATAGGTTTCCTGTTCGCCCAGTCCATACCACTGCAGTCGGTCGTAATCGGCATTAAATTTAAACAGTACGCCAAATTCCGGCATGTCGCCCAATTCTTTGACCGGATCATAACAGAGCGTGGTCTTTACCCTGCCATCCCCAAATACTTCATAGGACAACCGACATTCCGAAACCGGTGTGGTCGGCATAAAATAGCGGAACGAAACGGTAATGCTGTGTTCGTGTTCCGTGACTTCCGGCGTACTCGTCTCCTGCGGGCTTTTATGGCTGACATACAGACTGGCCGTTTTCCACTGTGCATAGCGCGCCGGCATGAGATTTCCACAGTCATTGTCCGTCGGTGCCCGCCAGAAGTTTGGTTTCGGGATCGCCTCGATCATCTCTTTTCCCGCATATTTGTAGGAAACCAGCCCACCGTTTAATACGGAAAACAGGACGGAAAAATGCGCACCCTCTACACCGATGTTGTGTGTGCTGTGGATCACTTTGATCTTGTCTGTGCATGTTTCTGCCTCACCCGCAACCGGATAGACATACTGCCCGAAAGCCACCTCATGCCCTGCCTTTGCCCAGACAGTGTCCGCTTTCAGATGGAAGGAGACGGTCACGGTGTATTCGCCTGCCTTTGTCTCTTTTGCAAACGGCAGTGGATAGGTCTGTTCCGAGAGCGGCTCCACAGCCGTCGGTAAGTCTGCCCGGCGGATCTCCTTTCCGTCTTTTGCAACGGTCACAACACACGCAAAGCGGTCGGTGTTGACAAACAGGTTTTTATTTTTGACCGTTACGGACTCCGCAGTCACTTCCGCCGTGATGTTCTGGTAATTGAATTTGACTTCCTGCATTTTTGGTGACACATCGCGGTTTCCACCGTAGACAATACCGTTTCCACTAAAGTTATAGTCGGTTGGACGTTCGCCAAAATCCCCGCCGTATGCTTGAAACTCCTCGCCGTAGCGGTCTTTTTTGTAGATCGACTGATCGATGTAATCCCAAATAAAGCCGCCCTGATACTTCGGTTCCGTGTCGGTCAGATCCGTATATTTGTGCATCGCACCACAGGAATTGCCCATTGCATGCGTGTACTCGCAGCAGATAAACGGCTTGCTCGAATCCTTTGCCAAAAATTCTTTGATGCTCTCCACCGATGGGTACATCTGACTTTCCATATCACTCGTATCGTTGTAACTTCTGTCGTGGAACAGCCCCTCGTAATGAACGAGACGGGTATCATCCAGACGGTGGAACAGACAGGACATTTCATAGATGTCCTTGCCGCCGTAAGACTCATTGCCACACGACCAGATCAGGATCGCCGGATGGTTTTTGTCACGTTGGTACATCGAATTGGCACGGTCAAGCATCATCGCAAGCCACTCCGGTTTGTTGTGCGGCACGATATAGGTATCGTCCTTCGTAAACTCTGCCACATCCCAGGAACCGTGCGATTCCAGATTTGTCTCATCAATCATGTAAATGCCATACTCATCACAGAGCTCATAAATCTTAGACGCATCCGGGTAATGGCAGGTACGGATCGCGTTGATGTTATTCTGCTTCATCGTGCGAAGATCCTTGCGCAGCTCTTCCTCCGACACATGCCGTCCGCTGACGGAACTGAACTCGTGGCGGTTCACGCCCTTAAAGACGATCCGCCTTCCGTTTAATGTCATAATACCGTCCTTCATCTCAAACCGGCGGAACCCGACGCGCTGCGGGATCACTTCCTGTAAAGTTCCCGCGCCATCGCAGACTTCAACCGTAAGGTCATAAAGCTGCGGGTCTTCCGCGCTCCACAAAACAGGCCGCTCCACGTTCCAGGTCAGGATCTGTTCCCCTTCGGTAACAGCCGATTCGTCTTCCAGCACAGTCTGTCCGTCTTTTTTGAGGACGACTTTCACCTTGCCGCTTCCCCACATCTGTAAAGTCAGTGCCAGTTCGGCAGCGGTAAGTGCTGCATCCGGCAGTGCCCGCACCTTTACATCATAGGCATGTACTTCCGGCACAGTATACAGGTATACATCGCGGTAGATTCCGGAAAACCGGAAGAAATCCTGATCCTCGCACCAGCTGCTCGCTGTCCACTTAAACACCTGTACCGCCAGTTTGTTTTCCCCGTCTTTTACCGCATCGGTCAGTTCAAACTCAGACGGAGTAAACGAATCCTCGCTGTAACCGATGAATGTGCCGTTTAACCAGACTGCAAGTCCGCTCTCCGCGCCCTGAAACGAGACAAAGAGCCGCTTCCCCTGCATCTGCTTCGGCACGGTAAAATATTTGACATAGCTTGCCACCGGGTTAAACTGCTCCGGGATCTCGCCCGGATGGATGTCCTCATGGCCTTCCCACGGATACTGCACGTTAGCGTACTGCGGCACATCGTAACCCTCCATCTGGATATGAGCCGGAACCTTGATGTCATCCCAACCTACACAGCAGTAGTCTTCCTTCTCAAATCCGGCAACTACGTCGGCATAGTTTTTTTGCATAGTGGAACTTCCACAGCCCGTTTAAACTGACGCGGTAGGAACTCTGTTTCTCTTCTGCCTCCTCTTTCGTCCGGTAATATATGTGGTCAGAATGCGCATCCATGCGCGCATCACGAAAATACTGAGGATCTTTTACTTTCTTATAATCAAATGTATTCATAGGCATATACCCCTTTCCTGTTATGGTAAAAAATGCCCTCCAAAAAGGAAGACATTTTTTACCATTTTTATTTAACCGCTCCGGTGATACCTTCTGCAAACTGCTTCTGTAATACGAAGAATACGATCATCGTCGGGATTGAGCAGAACAATACACCACACATGAGCATACCGTAATCCGTCTTGTATCCGGTAATCAGGTTGGCAATGAGCATTGGCATAGTCATCGCACGGTTATCGGACATGATTACCTTTGGCCATAAGTATGCATTCCATGCATTCATGAATGTGATAACAGCGGCTGCCGCATAGGTCGATTTCATCGTCGGGATAAACATCCGGAAGAAAATCTGTACCTCGCTTAATCCATCAATACGCGCAGCTCGATGATGTCAACCGGAAATGCACGGGCATTCTGGCGGAACATCATGATCATAAACGGTGTGGATATGATCGGAAGCATAAATCCAACCGCTGTATTTAACAGCTTTGCCTTGGAAAACATCTGAAACAACGGAACCATTGTTGCAACCTGTGGTATCATCATGGCAAGAAGCAGGATGGAAAACAGGCGGTCTTTCCATTTGTCATGGTAGATCTCAAAACCATAACCGGCGATGGAGCAGACCAAGAGACACAGCACCGTCGTAAGGATCGCATACAGGAACGAATTCCCGAGGGCTCTCCACAGTGGCTGCTGGGACATTAAGTTCTTAAAGTTCTCCATAAAGTGCGTACCCGGAAGCAGGCGACCACGGGATACGTCCGTGGATGTATTCGTGGCTGCGGAAATCATCCAATACAGCGGGAATACGGAAATAAAGGACACGATCCCCAGAAAGATATACGTCGGGATCAATCTTCTCTGGATCATTGATTTGCTTTTCTGCTTAGTCACGCGTATCACCTACTTTCAAGTTGATAAATGCAAGGATCGCTACCATGATAAAGATCAAAAATGACATGGCTGCCGCATATCCAAAGTTTGGCACATTGATAAAACATGTGTTGTATACATAGTGTGACATGGTAATAGTCGTATTGGCAGGTCCACCCTTTGTCAGGTTGACGGACTCATCGAACAACTGCAACGTACCATTGATTGACATGATAAAGGTCATGATGATCGTCGGTTTTAACAGCGGTACGGTGATCCTCCAGAATGTTTTCCAGCCGTTTGCACCGTCGATCTTGGCGGCTTCGTATACGGAATACTCGATATTCTGTAAACCAGCCAGATAAAAAACCATGTTATAACCAGTCCATCTCCAAATCAAAGCAAGGATAATGACCGCTTTGGCACTTCCGGAATGACCCAGGAAATTATAGCCGGAATGTAAGATACCAAGTTTCATGAGGATACTGTTAATCAGTCCGTCTGTTGCAAACATCGAACGGAAGATCAACGAATAGGAAACCAGTGAAGTCGCACATGGGAGGAAGACACAGGTTCGGAACAATCCCCGCAATTTTAAATGTTTGTTGTTTAATAACTGTGCCAGCAGAATTGCAAGTATAAGCATGATTGGCACCTGGATAATCAGGTAGAAAAATGTGTTGCCGATGGACTGCTGGAACACCTTATCAACAAGGATTCTCTGATAATTGGAAAATCCAGTAAAGCGCATATTGGCACCCGTTCCCTTTTGCAGGGAAATGATAAATGCCCGCACCATCGGATAAAAACTCATGATCGCAATCAGAATCGATGCCGGTGCTAGAAATGTCCATCCTGCCGCTCTTTGTTTTGCAATAAGTGACATCCCTTTTTTCTTGGAATTCACAACAAATTCCCCCTTTCGCATTTCTGGTCATTTTCACATATAGCGGAGGTCGCCCCCCGCTATACAAACTTGTCATTCTTTTTTATGTACCGGATTACTCCGTCATCTTAAACTGTAAGGTATCTTGTGCTTCCTGTAATGCATCAGCCTTAGCTGTTCCATTTACGATATTGACAACTGCTGTGTTGATGCACTCTCTTGCCTCATAGTGATACGGAGTCTTTGTAAACTCCGGAATATGGGAAGAGTATTCTACGATCGTGGAGTAAATCGCTGATCGTTGAAGAACTCGTTTGGCTCGTTGTATACATCCGATTCTCCGGCTGGTAAGTAGCAGGCAATCGCACCGGTCTGTGGAAGGATTGCATCATAGAAATCTGTACTGGAACCAAAAGTGCTCTTTAAGAAATCTTCTGCAAGATCTTTGTTCTGGCAGTTTGCGGTAACATACCAGGAAGATCCACCGTTGTTTGCATAATGAGTAGCGGAATCCACACCATCTACACTTGGCATTGTGGTGATTGCCCACTGGCCTTTCTGGTCTTCGGTAGAAGCGATCGTTGCAGTGATCCAGTTACCATTGACAACGCCTGCTGCCTCACCATTTGTGATGGTGGATACATACTCATCCCAGTTGTTTACTAATTTTACAACATCATTCTGTACGAGTTCGGTGTAGATGTCGACACACTTCTCAGCGATGTCATTTCCTACAATGTAAGCATCTCCGTTTTCATTGACAAAGTTTGCACCGCAGGACTGGATCATCATCATCATAGTGTCTCCGCCAGTTCCCTCACTGGTCAGTAAGTATTTGCCGGTCTTATCATGAACATCTTTTCCGATCTTTGCAAATTCGCTCCAGGTAATATCGGTCAGGTCGTCGATGGTGTATCCGGCTTCTTTTAAGATGTCGGTACGGTAACATGCGATAACAGCACCGTTATCAAACGGAACACCGTAGTGCTTGTCGTCTACCATAGAGTAAGACTGTTTTAATTTTCCGAAATCATCCCAGTTGATTCCCATATCCGTCAGGTCGGTAAAGGCATCCGGATAACTTTTTAAGAATTTCTGGTAGCTGTTGTCCTGCATGAGTACGATATCCGGCAGTGTGCTGTAATCACCGGCATTTGCTGCGGTTGTCAGCTTGGTCTGGCAGTCATCAGAAGAGGTCTCAACACTTCGAGTTCAAAATCCGGATGGTCTTTCTTGTACTGCTCGGCTGCGGTCTCTATTGCCTTGATGTTAAAGTTCTGGTCCCATGCCCATACGGTCAGCTTATTACTGTCGGATGAGGAAGAAGTACCGCTTCCGCTGGAGGATGTATCCCCGCCACCGTTGCTGTCTGTTCCGCCTCCACCGCAAGCAACCAGTGACAATACCATTGCACTTGCAAGTAATGCTGTAATCATTTTCTTTTTCATATAAATTTCCTCCTTCTCCCTAAGAGTATTTGTTACTTTTGCTGATGAACGTATTATAGCATTGCTTGAATATATCTAGTTTGCATAATTGTCCGTATAATGTGCAATTTCAATCATTTTGTGTGCTTTGCACTATTTTTTCGCATATTTTCGGTTATTTCCATTCATATTGCCATTATGCGTGCCATGTGATGCAACAAATCCACCATTACAACCGCTTGCATTCCTGCAATTCTTCGTTGAAATGATGGATTCTCTGATTTTGCGCACATTTGTTGTTCATGATTTGTTTGCAACTGTTCATATTTTATTCACCACTTTATGCAAAAACCTTAGAAGGATACTGTTTTTTGAGTGCAAACAGCAGTTCCTGATTGAGATCAAGCAACAATTTTTTCTTTTCCCGGTCCTCAATGACGATCATCGTGTAGTATGGAATGTCATCCTCATAGGAGGTATAATCAAACTTCGGCAGTCGGACCCCGCCCCCGTCTTTGCGGTACTTTGCCACAGCCTCGTGGCGGTTTGGCGCGGTCACTTCCATCTCGGTCATGTCAATGATGTGTGCCGTTTTACGGTACCGCTTCCCATAGATCACATCAATTGTGAGTGTTTTCCCGTCGAGGATGTACTCGTACTCTTTCCGGCTTAACACATCAAATACAAAATACAGTGCCACCAGAAGAAAGCCCGCTAACATAAATGCCTGTGAGATCATGATCCCAAGCAGCACAAAAAATACCCCGAATACGACCATGAGCTTCCGCAGAACCCCCGTCATCTTCTTTTGTTTCCTCTTTACCTGTTGTATCAGTTTTGCCCCCTGCATCGGTTGTTACCATCCTTTCTCTGTGTGGATCTCATAATTGAGCAGCCGCTGTTCGTAATTTTCCGGACGCTTCCTCCACTCCACGGGTGTGACCCCCATCATCTGCTTGAAATTGCGGTTGAACGTGGAGTTGGTCGTAAATCCGCATTTGTGGGCGATGTCCGCCACCGGTTCCTCGGTCTTTTTTAAGTGCTCGCACGCCGTGCGGATGCGCACCGTGTTGATATATTCAAGCGGCCCCATATGCATATATTCGGTAAACACACGCCGGAAATGTGTCTCGCTCAGATGGCTGTACTTCGCCAGTTGTTCTACCTTATTGGTTCCATGTAGTGATCGGAGATATAGTCCATGGCGCGGGAGACGATGCAGGTGATCCTGCCCTGCTCGGCATCCGCGCGCGTCTCTTTGTTCGTGTAGTTTAACCGTGTGATCTCCAAAAGAAGACAGCCCAGCAGTGCCTTTGCCTCCTCAAGATAAAATTCATCGCCTTTTCGCATGATGTTTAAGATTTCTTTAATTTTTGCCGCTTCCTTCGGATACTCTGCTTCCTCCAAAAACCACGGCTTTTCATAGAGCCGCTGCAGTGCGCGCTCTTTGCGGAGTGCATTGTCCGGGAAAATACCGTCAAGTACCACCTCCACATCGACAAACAGATATTCCCAGCGACTGATGTTGCCCGGATCGCTGTTTGTCGTGTGCGGAAAATTCGACGGGATGACGGTAAACTGCTGCCCCGAAAAACGGTAGGTGTCATCCCCCAGTACCACGTCGCCTGCCCCGTAATAACAATAGCCAAGTTCCATGTAATTGTGGAAATGAAGCCTGTCTGCCGTGCGGTCACCATAATTCTGCACCCACTTTTCTCCCAGAAGTGCAAGAATCGGACTTCCGGGCGGTAACTGGTAGTACCTAAACTCCATCTTCTTCTTTTTCTTTTCTGCCATTACCCTGCTGCCTTTCTTACAATGTCCTGCATCTGCTGCATCTTGCGCTCCATGTCTGCCACAAGCGTAAGCTGCGTGCGGGCACGGTCGAGATTCTGTCCGTCCCGGTGGATCTTGAAATAACGATCGCCCTGTAAATAATCCATAAGAAACCGCATGCCGCACTCATACGTCATGACCTTTGCCCCCATCGGAAGCAGCGCGGTCTCCTCCGGAGTCAGGCTGCCGCCGCAGCCCTCCAGAAATCCTTTGGTAAAGAGGGAAAACAGCTCCATGCTGCACGAGACTTCGGAGAGATCCCGCTCATCCTCCGCCGCAGTGCTCGCCCCGTAGCGGATCGCATCGCCAAAATCATTCATGGCAAGCCCCGGCATGACCGTATCAAGATCAATGACACAGACCCCCTTTCCGGTCTTATCGTCGAGCATGACATTGTTTAATTTCGTGTCGTTGTGCGTCACGCGGATCGGAAGCTCCCCGCGGTCAAGCCGCCCGGCAAAATAGCAGGCCGTCTCCTTCCGCTCTAAGAAAAAAGCGATCTCCTTTTGAACCTCCGCGGCCCGCCCCACAACATCCTCCCGGACGGCTTTTTCAAATGCCGCAAACCGCGCCCGCGTGTCGTGGAACCCCGGAATTGTCTCATGGAGTGTCTCTGCCGGATAATCCGCCAAAAGCCGCTGGAAGCTGCCGAATGCGACCGCGCTCTCATAAAACTGCTGCGGCGTTTCCACCTGATCAAAGCTGCTCGCCCCGGTGATAAACCGGTACGACCGCCAGTAGTCCCCGTTTGTGTCACGGTAGTACGGTTTGTTGTCCACGGTCGGGATGATATTTAACGTCTCCCTCTCCGGGTCGCCGCCCCGCGCAATAATCTTCTTTTTTAAGAACCCCGTCACACCCGCAATGTTTTCCATGAGTTGTTCCGGATGTGGAAAGGCATCGGCATTCATCCGCTGTAAGATCACATCCAGATCCCCCATATTGCCGACTGCAAACGTCAGGCGGAACGTGTCGTTGATATGTCCGCTCCCGTACACCGTATCTGCAATCAGTGTTCCCTCGTATGCAAATGCTGCAATGGCTTCCTGTTTCTGCTGTTCTGTAATCGCTCTCATATTGTTTTCCCCCCTTATGTGTTGTGTCTGTTACCACTTCATGATAAGGCGCGTGCTGCCGCTCCGCTATCGGGATCTTGTTTACATTGTTATAAATCTTGCGCTATAATTACTATAACAGATTTCAGGTGCAAATGCACATGCTATTTTCAGGAGGGGATGCCTATGCCATACCAGCAGTACAACTTCAAACCACAAACCTTTGACGCGCAAAAGAAACGGCCGGATCTGCGCCTGCTTTATATCAGCCATTCCAGCTACGACAAGACCTGGCCGAGCGTGCTGCACTCCCACCCGTTTACCGAGCTGTTTTATGTCTTAAACGGAACCGGCACATTCCAGACCGAGACACAAACCTTCTGCATTGCGGCAGATGACCTGATCCTCATCAATCCCCATGTCATGCACACAGAATTCAGCAACGGCGATGCGGCTTTGGAATATGTTGTTCTCGGATTTGAGGGCATAGCGTTTGAAACCGACGGACACGCGCCCATAACCTGCCTCTGCAAAAATGTAAAGACAATCCGCCCTGCCTGTCTGTTTTATACCAGATCGCTCATACAGGAACTGCATGACCGCAAAGAAAATTATGTAGAAATGTCACAGAATCTGCTCGAAAATCTGCTCTATCTGATCCGGCGGGAGATCCGCGTCACGCCGGAGGCCGTCTCCGTCGGCAAAACCTCACAGGAATGCCGCATGATCGAGCAGTACATCAATGCGCACTACGCGGAAACAATCACGTTAGATACACTAAGTGCCTTAACATTCCACAGCAAATATTACATTGCCCACGCCTTCACCAAATACAAAGGAATCTCGCCCATCAATTATCTGATTACCAGACGCATTGAAGAGGCGAAATCCCTGTTAGAACACACCGACTTTCCGGTCGCAAAAATTGCCCAGGCGGTCGGCTTTTCTTCCCAGTCGTATTTTTCGCAGGCATTCCGTCGGGAAACCACGCTCTCCCCCGATGCCTACCGCAGACAGTTTCTTTCCTAGATCTCGTACCAGAGGATCGCATTGGCCGCAAGGTCGACCGCAAAACTGCTGCCGTCCCCCCGGTAAACGGTCGTCTGCTGCGGTTCATACGTGTTGTTGACGACACAGTATTTGCCGTTTTTTACATAAGCATGCACTTCGACATTGTAATTTGTGGAAAACCAGCGGTGAATTTTCCCCTCCGCCGAAGCCGCCCACAGAATCGCCCGGTACAGCAGGCGGCTGTTTGCAAAGCTGTACGGCAGGCCACTGATATACACACCCCTGCCCTGCCCGAACGTATTCACGGCAAGCTGTACACCTTTGTCGATCTGGCGTAGCACGGTCGCGGATTCGAGCGCGAATATGTTTTTCTTGCCCTCGCCAAAATCAATCGCATCGCCGCTGTCCTCCGTGATAAAATGCGCATGATCTTGCCAGTTATACTTGTCCACATTCAACGTGTAGCCGGTTTCTTCTTCCACGCCAAGGATGTCCGCAAGCTGGAAGAAGTGCCCCTGCCATTGGCAGGATGCCGGTTCGCCCACGCCGATGAAACCGCCACCCCGGTAGACAAACCGGCGGACTGCGGTCAGAATCGCCTCATCCTTCCAATTGTCCCCGCCGGTATAAGCGGTGTAGGCATCGCCACATTTAAGACAACATCAAAGGAATCGAGCAGATCCGGATGATTCCTTATATCATCAAAGCTGATAAATTTCACGTCAAACGGAGCACCGCTGAGTGCCTCGATGATGCCCGCATAAGAATAATTCTGCTTGTAGTAAATGGCATGGTGGACCATATGGTTGCCCCACGCGCGCATTTTTCCCCAGCAGTTTAATATTGCCACGCGCTTGACGCAGTACGGGGTCGTTCCCTTAATATTTTCGTACAGTTCGCGGAACTCTTTGCACACGCTCTCCACATAGTCGATAAAATCCGGAAACTGTGTGGCAAGTTTTAAGTACCCACCATAGCCGATCCGATCGATCGGTTTGCGCAGAATCGCCCGGCGCGCCGTCACCCAGTTGACTTTCGCCTCGCGTGTCGGATCGCCTCCCTCGTGGAAGGTATCCGGGAAAAAGTACGGCAGGAACCGCCCCTCAGTGTATCTGACCCCCTCAATGTCACTAATGAGACGCAGCGTTGCACCGTTTCCGACGCTTCCGACCACAGCATCCAGCCCGATCGTCTGGAACTCCTCCATAAACGGCTCCATACCGATCCAGTGGTCACCGAGGAACATCATCGCCTCTTTTCCGCACGCATGTGTGATATCCACCATCTCCTTTGCAAGCTTTGCCACTTCCCTGCGCTGAAATGCCTGAAAATCCTGAAATTCTTTGGACGGCACGCGGTAAGTATTGTTCATATAGCCCTGGTCGATAATAAACTCCGGGCGGAACCGATAGCCACTTCCTTTTCAAACTGCTCTAAGATATACGGGCTGACCGATGCGGAATAGCCATACCAATCCACATATTTTTCCCGCGCCAACTCGTCAAAGATGAGCGTAAATTGGTGAAAAAAGGTCGTGTAGCGGATGACATCCACATACGGATGCTCCGCGATAAATCTGCGCAGCCGCTCCATGGAGTAGGTGTGGGTCTTTGGCTGGCGCACATCAAACGTAATCTGCTTTTCCACATCTTTCCAGCCGTTGGTCACGGCATTATACATATGCACCGGGTCCCACATAATGTATGCCAGAAAACTGACCGTGTAACTGTGGAACGCCTCCGGCTTGTGGATCGTCACGTCGCCAGTTGTCTCATCATACGACCACTGGCTGGTTGAAACAACCGCCCCCGTCGTGCGGTCGATAACTTCCCACCAACGCGTAATGTCATCACGGTTGTTGACTTTTAACATATCCGGGTACAGATGCGTCATGAGATGGATCTGTAAATCTCCGTCGACCGCCGTATAAAACGGCGTCATAATATACATCTGCTGTATCTCCTCCGGATGTGCCTTTGCCCATGTATTGTCTTTTCTTGTGGTGTAATAGGTCGAATAGACCTTGGCATCCACAGCGCGCAGTTCCTCTGGGTAATCCGTACCATCGCAGTCGCGGATGGCATCGGCCCCCCAGCGCTCCATCAGTGTAAGTGTCTCCGGCACGACATCTACATCAGTCGGAATAGTGACTCTTCCTCTTTGCTGCATATTGCTTCCTCCTCCGTAATTCCTGTATTCTACTTTCAGCATACGGAGTTTGGAAGCAAAATGTCTATGGATTTCTTGCTGTGAATGTTAGAAATATTGTTCTCTATCTTTAAATTTTACCAGATAAGCCCAAAAATGTCTTTTATATTAGACATAATTTTTATTAAAAAAAACACGATGAGAAGTCTTCATCGTGTTTATAAAAGGTG
>ENA-OQCE01000331-OQCE01000331.1-human-gut-metagenome-genome-assembly--contig:-NODE-331-length-23354-cov-2.127567_pt1 | contig 23354 bp, 29 predicted proteins | sample MGYA00242495_ERZ504572 | MGnify/ENA primary metagenome ERZ504572 (study PRJEB26092, sample SAMD00036228) | human gut metagenome | host: Homo sapiens | study: EMG produced TPA metagenomics assembly of...
GGCCCGTGAAGGCTCTGGGAGGCAAAACCTTGCTGCAGGCGGCTGCAACTCCCTATATGGACAAGCTGGCACGCATGGGACGTGTGGGAAGGCTGGTGACGGTGGCCGAGGGATTTCATCCCGGCAGTGAGGTGGCGAATATGTCCGTTCTGGGCTATAACCTGCCGAAGGTGTACGAAGGCCGCGGTCCGTTGGAGGCGGCGAGCATCGGTGTGGACTTGCAGCCAGGTGAGATGGCGATGCGCTGCAATATTATCTGCATCGAGGGAGACAATATCAAGAATCATTCTGCCGGGCACATCACTACAGAGGAAGCGGATGTGTTGGTGAAATACCTTCAAGAGCATCTGGGCGACGACCGCGTGCGTTTCCATACGGGCGTGCAATACCGCCATCTGCTGGTAATAAAAGGAGGGGACAAGCGCATTGACTGTACGCCGCCCCACGATGTCCCTTTGAGGCCTTTCCGTCCGTTGATGGTGAAGCCGATGGAGGGACGGAGAATATTTCGGTCCCCGAAGGCGGTGCAGAGCTTACTCCGAAGCAGACTGCCGATTTGATTAACGATTTGATTATCCGTTCGCAAGTGTTGCTGGAAAACCATCCGGTCAACATGAAGCGGAAGTCCGAGGGTAAGGACCTGCCAATAGCATCTGGCCGTGGAGTCCCGGTTATCGTCCGCAGATGGAGCGCCTTTCAGACAAGTTTTCGCAGGTGAGGCGCGGCGCCGTGATTTCTGCCGTGGATTTGATTAACGGCATCGGCTACTATGCGGGGCTGCGGCGTATCACCGTAGAAGGTGCGACGGGGCTTTATGATACCAACTATGAGAATAAGGTGGCTGCCGCTCTCGATGCATTGCGGACGGATGATTTTGTCTACCTGCATATCGAAGCCAGTGATGAGGCCGGTCATGAAGGAAACGTCCCCTTGAAGATTATGACGATTGAGAATCTGGACAGCCGTGCTGTAGGTCCTATCTACGAGGCTGTGAAGGATTGGGAGGAACCCGTTGCCATCTCCGTATTGCCCGACCATCCCACTCCCTGCGAGCTCCGTACGCATACGGCCGAACCTGTTCCATTCCTCATCTGGCATCCGGGTATCGAGGCTGACAAAGTACGGACATTTGATGAAGTGGCAGCCTGTGAAGGCAGTTACGGACTGATGAAAGAAGACGAGTTTATCAATGAATTCTTTAATTTTTAATTTAATATGAAATATTATAGCACCAACAAACAAGCTTCCGAAGTCACTCTTGAAGAGGCCGTGGTAAAGGGGCTTGCCGCAGACAAGGGGCTTTTCATGCCCTTTACAATCAAAACTCTGCCACAAGAGTTTTACGATAGCATCGATACACTCAGCTTTCAGGAGATAGCCTATCGCGTGGCAGATGCTTTCTTTGGTGAGGATGTTCCTGCCGATACGCTGAAACAGATTGTTTATGACACACTCAGTTTCGATGTCCCTCTGGTCCGGGTGACGGAGAATATTTATTCGCTTGAGCTGTTCCATGGTCCGACACTTGCCTTTAAGGATGTAGGCGGTCGCTTCATGGCGCGTTTGCTGGGGTACTTTATCAAGAAAGAGGGCAAGAAGCAAGTCAATGTGCTTGTGGCTACTTCCGGTGATACGGGGAGTGCCGTTGCCAATGGTTTCCTCGGTGTGGAAGGCATACACGTCTATGTGCTCTACCCGAAGGGAAAAGTCAGTGAAATCCAGGAGAAACAGTTCACTACCTTAGGGCAGAATATCACGGCCATTGAGGTTGACGGTACGTTCGACGATTGCCAGGCTCTGGTTAAATCCGCTTTTATGGACGGGGAACTAAACGAGCACCTGCAACTGACCAGCGCCAATTCCATCAACGTGGCGCGTTTCTTGCCGCAGGCATTCTATTACTTTTATGCCTATGCTCAACTGAAGCGTGCCGGTAAGGGAGACAATGCCGTCATTTGTGTACCCAGTGGTAACTTCGGCAATATCACTGCCGGCCTTTTCGGCAAGCGTATGGGACTACCCGTGGAACGCTTTATCGCTTCCAACAACCGCAATGATATCTTCTTCCAATATTTGCAGACGGGCATTTATACACCGCGTCCCAGTATCGCTACCATGCTAACGCGATGGATGTGGGCGACCCGAGCAACTTTGCTCGCATACTCGACCTTTACGGAGCAGCCATGCCGCCATCTCTGCCGAAATCAGCGGTGCCACTTATACCGATGAGCAGATTGCCGAAACTATGCGGGAAGTGTGGAAGAAGGACCATTACCTGCTCGACCCGCACGGAGCCTGCGGCTTCCGCGCTTTGGTCGAAGGACTGAAACTCGGTGAAACGGGCGTGTTCCTTGAAACGGCTCATCCGGCGAAGTTCAAGGATACAGTCGAGAAGATTATCGGTGAAGCCGTAGAAATACCAGCCAAGCTTCAGGCCTTTATGCGCGGTGAGAAGAAGAGCCTGCCGATGTCGAAGGATTTCGCGGACTTCAAGCAATATCTGATGCATGTATAAAGAATGGGACGTCAGTAAAGAAAAACACCGGATTGCTTGACATTGCCTTTCGGATGTTGTATCTTTGTAACTGCAATCTTAGTTCAGATTCAATTTTAAATTAGCATAAAAGGAGAGGCGTCGCTTCTCCTTTTTTGTTGTGTTCTTCCGTCACTTCATTTGCTAAACCTTAGGGTTTACTCTCCTGAACCAGTGCTTTACAGATTTAATCCTCCACTTCAGCAAGCGGAATAGCGGGCATTTGCTTGGAAAATCCCAGTGGTTTTGACGAAAAGCTCGGATGTTTCGGATGATATGTTCAGCGCCGACAGATGGTGTGTCGAGGATAAACAGATGATATGTTCGGGACGGATACATGGTTTGTTCCGGCTATATGAACGGACGATAATGCGTCTGTTCCGTTAATCTTCCATAAATCTGCTCTTGACAAGATTGGCTGCTTTATTCTGTATCGGGTTCTTCCCGGATGAGGTCTATCATGCTGCCCAACTTATGATGGTTGTTCCATAGCACAAGCACTTCTATCTTCCGGAGACTGTGCCGGTAAAGAAGCGTATAGTCGGGATGCGGGATGATGTACCGTATGTTCTCTGCTTCGGTGGGCTGTCCGATAAACGGATTCAGCGTGATGCGGTACAATGCATTTTGGAATAAGGAGTACAGAACCCCGCCACACCGTTTGTTGCCATCTCTTTCTTGCGAGGAAATCAGCAGGCCCTTCAGCGCCTCTTTGGCGAGGGGCGACCATATTATTTGTTTAGCCATGCCTTCACCTCCTTACTGATTGTGACGTCCTCTTGTCCTTCTCCCTCATCCAGTTGCCGGCAGGCTTTCTTAAGGTCATGGCGTAGCCGGGTGGAGAATGCGAGGACTTGCTTTGTTTGCTGAGACGATTGTTCTTCTTTAACTTTTGCCATAGTGTTATCTCCTTTTCTCCTAAAACATTTCAAAGTAATGAATTGTTTGAGGGGAAAAATACGAAGCTGATGAAAGATAAGAAACTGGAAGCCAATCTCAGTATGGTTGCATCGCGCGTCATGGCGGGGTTGAATATGAATGGATTGAAATTTCTGCTCCCTTTGTGGCTGGGTGCATTGACGGGTGTCACGGTGCGTTGTGTCTTTGCTGCCGTGGCATTTTGGATAACAGGCTGGTTTGTAAAGGAGGCACCGGCCACAAGGCGGCAGCGGATAGGGCTGTTCTGCCTGGGGGCTTTCGGACTCTACGGGTTCATGTTCTGCTATCTGCTGGGCATCAGTAAGACGACTCCGGTTTCCAGTGCCATCTTCAACTCCATGCAGCCCATTTGGGTCTTTCTGATATCTGTCTTTTTCCTGCACGAAAAGGCTACGCTGATGAAGATAATCGGCATAGCGCTGGGTTTTGGCGGTGCGTTGCTGTGCATCCTTACGCAAGGCAGTGATGACCTGGCGCACGATGCGTTTACGGGCAACATGCTCTGCATGGTGAGCTCGCTGGTCTTTGCCGTTTACCTGATTGTGAGCAAGAAACTGCTGGAAGAGGTCGGGGTAGTGACGATGATGAAGTACATCTTTGGCGGTGCGGCAGTAACGGGATTGATTGTGTCGTCCATTATAGGCTGGGATGCACCTTGCTTACGGATGCCTTGCATGGGAAGTGGCACTGGGTACCGTGGGCGGTGTTGGCGTTTGTGCTGGTTTTCCCTACTTACCTCAGTTACTTTCTGGTTCCGGTGGGCTTGAAGTATCTCAAGACGACGGTTGTATCCATGTACAGCTATCTGATATTGGTGGTGACTACCGTTGTTTCCCTCACCTTGGGGCAAGACCGTTTCAGTTGGACGCAAGCCGCTGCCATTGCCATGATTTGTATCAGCGTGTACTTTGTTGAAGTGGCGGAAGCGAAGAAGTAGTGACGAATACCAGGTATTCCCCTTCCGCCTCGATGGTGAATTCCGTACCGGTGCATTCGTTGAGTGTGCCTTGCCACCAGTTGGTGAAGTCGCTGAGAGGATAGACCAGTCCTTTGCCATGCAGACCGTGTGCAGTGAAATTGATGATGGATACTTGCTGTCCGGGATGGCTTGGGAAGGTGCGGGTACCCCGGCAGGGGATGAAGATGCCGTAATCGGTATAGGTACGTACATCGGCTCCGGCACGGAGATAGTCGATGAGCAGGCTGATATTTCCCAGTGTATGGTCTTCACGTTTGCCCGTGGCACCGATGATGGCGATGCGGCGTTTGCCTTGCGCCAGCAGGAAGTTGACGGCTTTGGTCTGGTCGTTGGTTTCCTGGTCGCTGATACGGTGCAGGATATGTCCGAACTTCCGGCGGTTTTCATCACTGAGGGAGTCGCCGTCGCCGATGATTATGTCGGGAGTATGACCCCGGCGGATGTATTCGTTCGCTCCGCCGTCGCAGCAAACCACGTATGGCGCTTCCGCCAATATCTTCAAAGGCAGGGGACCGGCAGGATATTCCCCATTCGCTAAAACTACGGCATCAATAGTTGATAATTGCTCGTTGCTCGTTGATAGTTCGTTTTTCATATCTTTCTTAATCCCTAATCTCTAATCCTTCGTCTTTGCTCATCATCTTTCTCCATTTGAAGTAGCCAAAGATAGCTATAATTGTATAAAGGGCATATAGTCCGGCTGTAAAATCAAGTCCTTTGTAGATGTACAGTCCGCGCTGACGGCATCTACCGCAATCCATGCCCACCATTGTTCTACATATTTCCGTGCCAGCATCCACATGCCGACGATGCTCAGTGCGGTGGTGAAGGAGTCCAGCCAGGGCACATTGCTGTCCGTGAAGTTTATCAATATCCAGCAATGCCGAGGAAGGCGGCGGTGAATACGGCAGTAAGCGGCAGCAAGTAGCGCGTCGGCATATAGGTAATGGAAAGCTCCTGCTTTTGTTCTTCTGTTCTGTTGTTCTCTCCCCTTTGTGGGCATCTTTCCGTTTCAAGATAGTACGTCGTAGTACAGCTCTGTACTTCCACATCATCCAGCCGTAGATGGCAGCACCCAGATAATAGATGTTGATGCCGAAATCTGCATACAACCCCGCATCATAGTAGACAAAAATATAGACGGCAGGCATAATGATGCCCGCTATCCAAAGATAAATGCTTGCCCGGTACTCCAACCAGAGGTAGAGGATCCCGGTCACAGTGCCTGTAATCTCAAGAATATGTTCCATCAGAAATTGATTGCTATATGTCCCAATACATTCGTTCCCGCCTGGGCAGCGTAGCCGGCATAGTTGTAACGGACTTTTCCTCCGTTATCGTCGAGATAGTATCCGCTGCCTGCGTATCCGTTATTCTCGTATTCTTCATTGAACAGATTATAGATGGTGCACCCTATGGTTACCGACTTTACTTTAGGCAACTTGAAGGTATAGGACAGATTCAGGTTGCTTACGAAATAAGCATCCAGCGTGCACTCCTCTTGCTTGGCGTTACTCATGTATTGCTTGCTGATATATTGTGACTGTAACGAGGCTTCGAATCCTTTGAACGTATAGCCGAAGCGGTTGTTCAGTATGAAGTCGGGAGAGAATGCGATGGGGGTATCTCCGTGTTCGATGACCCATGCTTCCGACCCTGCCTCTTCGTTTTCAAAAAGTGTCTCGGTAAAGTTCTGCACACGGTTCTTGCTGAGTGTGGCATTGATGTCCCATTGCAAGCCGCAGTCCAGTTTGATGCCAGCCATCAGTTCAATACCCGTACGGTAGCTGTCGGGCACGTTGCTGGCCATGGCTTCGCCTATCTCGTTCAGCTCTCCCGTCAGTACCAGCTGGTCTTTATAGTCCATATAGTAGAAGTTGGCACCCGCATGGAGCCATGAGTTGGCGAAGGTATATCCCAGTTCGTAGTCGAACAAGCGCTCAGCCTTGGGATGTTCGGTGAAGTAGCCGTCGGTGTAGTTGTTGCGCGTAGGCTCTTTATGGGCTACGCTGAACGAACCGTATAGGCGGTGGTTGCGGTCGATTTGCCAGGACAGTCCGGCTTTCGGGTTGAAGAAGTCGAAGTCTTCGTCGATGTCCAGCTTCTGCATTCCCGGAGTGGTGGCAGTCCAGTTGTACTTGTCGTTCAGTCCGTTTATCTTGTAGTCGATGTGGCGGTATTGCAGGTCGAGGTAGGCGCTGAGGCCGCTTACCAGTTCATAATTGGCTTTCAGATAAATATTGCCGTCATTCTTTGTGGCGTTGTTGCGGTAGTAGTCGTGGTCGGGGTTCAGTTCGCCGATATAGTTCTTTACCCAAAGCACTTTTCCAAAGTGGTCGCCGTCATAGCGATTCAGTGCACCGCCTAGCGAGGCATGCAGACGGTCGGCTTTGTAGCTTACGGAGAAGATTCCACCGCCAAACCAGTTGTCCATTGCCTTCTTGCGGATAAGGTCGCTTACTTCTACCTTGCCGCCATTGTATTCGAAAGGCGACATGCCGTACTCTGTCAACGAGCGTTCGCCTTTATATTCCTGGTAGTACCGTCGCCTTTGGTGTAATGCAGGCCGATATTCAGATTCCATTGCGAGGTGAAATTGTGGTTGAACAGCAACTGGTAATTCTTCTGCGTATAGTTGTCGGTCTGGTCGTCATAGAAATGCAGTGCACCTCCTTCGTCCGTGAGGTAATGCTTCTCGCCGTTGTCGTCTTTATAATATTCTTTGCTGTATACATGGCCGTCCCGGTCGGTGGCGTACATGAATCCGCAGGAATTGTAACGCCGTCCGTAACGTTCCATCTCCTCCTTGCTGGCATAGTTCCATGCGTGGTAAGTGCGCTCTTTGCCGGCAAAGGTTATCAGTTTGACGGAGGTATTGTCATTGTAGTATCCTCCTTGCAGATAATAGGAGTTCAGTCCCACAGATGCCCGGTCTATATACCCGTCCGTACTGATGTTGGAGAGCCGCGCATCGAACGACCAATGATTGTTGATGAGTCCCGTTCCCACTTTCACCGTCTCCTTGTGCGTATGGAAGGAGCCGTAGGAACCGTTGAATTCTGCATAGGGTTTCATGGAGAAATCACCCGTCTGCATGTTGATGCTGGCACCGAAAGCTCCTGCACCGTTCGTTGAGGTACCAGCTCCGCGTTGCACCTGCATGTCCTTGACGGAGGAGGCGAAGTCCGGCAGGTTGACCCAGAATACCGTGTGACTCTCCGCGTCGTTGATGGGAATACCGTTGGCGGTGACGTTGATGCGTGTGCCGTCTGTTCCGCGGACTCTCAGCGTGGTGTAACCCACCCCGGCACCGGCATCGCTGGTAGTAATGGCGGAGGGTGTCATACTCAACAGATACGGCAGGTCTTGTCCGAAATTCTGTTTTTTCAGTTGTTCTTTGCCTATATTGGTGAATGCCACCGGTGTGCTGTTTGTGGCACGTGTGGAGATGACTTCCACTTCCTGCAGGTTTATCACCCGCAGGCTGTCTTGTTCTTGTGCCTGCGCACAGACACCCAGTGCTGCCGTCAGGAGGCAGACCGCCATTGCATGTCTCTTCATTTGCAATTGTTTCGTTTAGATGAATACAGAAAAGGGGAACTTTTCTTCTTTTCCCTCCGCCGGCATTACCCGGATCAGGTTAATGGGTATGATCTCAGCCCGTCGTATTAGGGCACCCCTTAGTTGAAATCGGGGCAAAGGTAGGAGTTTTCGTCGAAAGTGGCAAGTTAAGTGAACGAAACTCAGAGTTATTTGTTAATTTTGTAGCATTAATTTTAAAAAAAGAATATAGTTATGTTATCATCTTTATTCATGGCAGCCTTTGCTGCCCAAGTTGCTGACGATGGTTTCAGCAAACTGCAGATATTCCTTCAGCAATTGATAGATTGGGCGTAAGTGCCGGTGGACGTATTATTGGAGCTGTCATCATCTTTGTGGTAGGACGGTTCTTGATTTCCTTTCTTAGGAAAATGCTGGCGAGGTTATTGGCAAAAAGACATGTGGATGCCAGTATCCAGAGCTTTGTGAAAAGTTTAGTCAATATCTTGCTGACCATTCTGCTGATTATTGCCGTTATCGGCAAATTGGGAGTGGAAACTACTTCATTTGCAGCTTTGTTGGCATCTGCCGGTGTGGCTATCGGTATGGCACTTTCCGGAAACTTGCAGAACTTTGCGGGTGGATTGATTGTACTGTTGTTCCGTCCTTTCAAGGTAGGCGACTGGATTGAAAGCCAGGGAGTGTCCGGAACGGTACGTGAGATTCAAATCTTCCATACGATTCTGACCACAGCCGACAATAAGGTAATCTATATACTAACGGTGCGTTGAGCAGTGGTACAGTGACTAATTACAGCCGTGAGGATACGCGTCGTGTAGATTGGGTGATCGGTGTAGAATATGGTGAGAACTATGACAAGGTAGAGAGCACCGTGCGTCGTATCATCTCCGAAGACAGCCGTATCTTGAATACTCCCGAGCCGTTTGTGGCTCTTCATGCCCTGGATGCCAGCAGTGTGAATGTGGTGATTCGTGTTTGGGTGAAGAGCGGAGACTACTGGGGCGTTTATTTTGATATGAACAAGAAGATTTACTCCGTATTCAATGAGGAAGGTATCGACTTCCCATTCCCGCAGTTGACGGTGCATCAGGCGAAAGACTGAGTGGGCTACAAGTTTCAATTTACTGGCTATCAGCTACTATAAGTTACGGGCTACAAGTGTCCTGCAGTATGATAATGCAGGACAACTTGTAGCCCGTAACTTAATAGTAGTCGGTAACTCCGTAGTTTATTTATAACTTAATTCTGCCTCTATTTCTTCGCAGACATCTTGTTCCAGGTTGAGCAGCTGATTGATTTCTTTTCGTTTTTCCAAATCCGTGAAATAGCTCTCCACTACTGCATAGATGTTGAAGCCGGTTGTGGAACCCGCAGCCAAATCCAATGACTCAACCATTTTCTCTACTGCTTGATGAATGCGTTTCTTACTGATAAAATGCAGTTCATTACTATGAATTAAGCTCTTTTCCATGATATTTTCTGTTTTAGTTATTGTAGTTATAACATTCTATCAAGCAAGTTAGTTCATGTAGATTGAACAGACTTGACAGTCGACCGAACGATATTTCTTTTTATATTTGCCAAAAATATAAGCGCGGCAATGAAAGAACTGTTTATAAAAATACTCCGTTTTCTGATGTTTGTACTGGTCGTAGCTTTGGGCTGCATCGGATATAACATCTATGAAGATACGTTGGCTGCTGTGTGGATACCCGTAGGGTAGGACTTGTGGTGGCAGTCGTTACACTTCCTCTATATAAAAAATGGATATGGCTGACAACGATGGAGCAAAAGGCAGTGAATATATTGTGTCATGTGGTGTGCGTGGGTGTCATCAGTTGTTCGCTTTTTCTGGTAGGAAATTATCAGATGGCGGCTCCTGCTTCGACAAAGGAGGTGACGGTCACCGTACTTGAGAAGCTGATAAAAGAACATGAAAAGAGACGTAAAGTAGGCAAGCATCGTTATGTGTCGGACGGAGTACGTAAGGAGTATTACTTAAAGGTGGCTTTCGAGGATGGAGCGATAGAGACCTTGCATGTTTCCACAGCCACATACAACAAAGCACGAAAAGACAAACCGAAAGTCTTGACTTTGCAGAAAGGAGCTTTCGGATTGCCGGTGATAACGAAGGGGTTATAGTTCTAATTCCCCCATGCAAGACATCAGATGAGGAACAGAATGCTCTTCTTAAAGATTTCTGCGTACAAAATGTCCGTCAATCCAAATGGTGGCATGGTGTCCTTTGAATTTCAGTAATACATAATTGGGATCTGTCGGGCCTTTGCTGAAGTGTGCGCTGAACCACTCTTGCCACATTTCCTGCTTGGTGGCTTCGTCTTCTATAATCTCCACCTCACCGGTGAGCACTACGCTGTTTCCTTTTTCCTGAAAGCACAAACCTGCTTTCGGATTGGCTGCAAACTCCTTTGTTTTAAGACTGTCTTTGCCGGTCGCCAACCATACGGTTGTGGCCCCTTCCGACTTGATGTTGCTCATTGGAACGGGGCGGGGATATCCCTCTTGGTTGATGGAAGTGATGACGACGGTTTCGCATCTTGCCAAGATTTCTGCTGCTTTCTCGATTAATGTTGCCATATTGGATGTTTTTATTGATTTGATTGCTGCAAATATAGGATGGTAATAGGAAGAGCTATTGTAAAAAATCGACTTTTATGTTTTCACATAACTCAAAGTCCCTTCTTCCAATGGAGCGGAAGTGAGAAGCTGGCTTGGCGCGTTGCCGGACATCTTTTTGATTTCTTTTGAGAGATGGGAAACATCATAATATCCTGCTTTGATGGCAACGGACAGCAGATTGTCGAAAGAGGTACTTCGCAACAAGTCTACAGCATGTTTGAACTTCATAATCCGACTGTACTCTTTGGGTGTAAGTCCGGTGTGCTGCTTGAATTTCCGTTCGAAATGGCGTTGGCATAGGCAAGTCTCCTCCGCTAACCGGAGGAGTGACAAGTCACCCTTGCATCGATTGATTTGCTGTATGGCGAACAGCATGCTCCGTTCTGCTTTTGGACTGTATCGGCATAAGGCTTGAAGCAGGAAGTTTTCAATAAAGACCAGGTGCTCTTGAATGGTTCCCAGTTCGCCCAGTCTCTCTGCAAAAGAGTGGGTAAAGAGGCTTGTAAGCTCATCGGCGTTTAACCGTAAGTTGGTGAGCTCCTGCAAAGGGAGGTCCATGAAGCGAAGTATTCCGCAAGGCAGAAAACGGATTCCCAGCATATGGATTGTTACCGTATGGGTCACCAATTCAGAATATTTGGTCATGGCTCCAATGAAGTAGGCATGGTAGGGCTGCATAACGAGGCTGTCGTGTACGGCCTTAGGAGCTTCACCCAACGTGAATATAAAGTCAGTGCATCCGTCAGGCAGGATATTGATGTGCATGCCGTATCCGGGTTGTCCTTTAAACTCCCAATATTTGTCAATATAGGGGGAGAGCAGGGGGCTGGATGATATTCTTTGTACATAGGTTGTAAAGATAGGAATAAACTTCGAAGATAGGGAAATCCCTATGTATAAATAGAGAGAATCACGGAAAAGGAGGTTTTTATCATACTACATTTGCTGTATGGATAAATACTAAAACTTTCTATTATGAAAAAGATGTCAGTTGTTTTAGGCTTGTTACTCGCTGTCTTGGTGACGGGCTGTGGCATTTATGAGAGCTACGGGTTTGATTATAAGCAGTTGAGCAGCATTGAACGTGGTATGAGCTTTAAAGAGGTGTGTACCATTTTAGGAGAGCCTGCATTTAGAGATTTGAATAAGGAGGGAGAGGCTTGGACATTCCGTGCTTATACTCCTGCGGGGTGGTCGGCTGTCAAGGTGTGGTTCAAAGACGGAAAAGTGGACGAAATGAAGAGCTATCTGGAGGATACTTATCCAGTTACCACTTCGCGGGACAAGAGTTTCATGGACGAGAAAAAAGAATCTTCCGACAAGAGTAGCGAAACAAAGGTAATAGTTTCGCCGGAAGGGAAACATTACATCAAAATGGGCTCGGTAGTAGTCACTCCCGAAGGCAAGCATATAATAGTACCTTGATTATACCAGCATAATCGTTTCCGGATATAGTATAATGTGAATATACCTTTCTATAAAGTGCTGATATTTATAAAGTTCTATATTTTTTGCAGATTTTAGGTATATGTAGTTCAAAGAATGTTATCTGAAATGAAAAGAATGGGCAATGTTTGTCATTGCTCTGTCTTTATCTTATATTTGAGTAGATAATATAGGATATCATTTTAAGAAAGGAACTAATAATAAGATAATAATATGAAGAATATTGAGAAGGCGACCAATAATATGAAAATGGTATATTCCATTCTGTGCAATCTTAAGAAGTGTACAATCTTTGAATTACAGAAACTGACGAAGTTCAGGGATGTGGATTTGTGTTTGGCCTTGGGGTATCTGCTGCAGAATAACCAGATTTATCAGAAGCGTATTGATAACATGGTTTACTATGGAGTCGTCGCAAAATGAAAAGATATACAATAGGTTTACCACACATTTTGCTTACATGCTTGCATGGCGCTTTCTAATTGTTTGTTATACCGCGTTTTACGGTATGTAAGCAGACGCTATGCAAGTATGTAGGCAAACTTTGCTTGCATGCTGTTTTTTCTTGTGCAAATGGCTGGTCTTCTTTCCGCAAAGAACGGCTCTTTCTTCTACTAAAGCTTATTAATGACTATTGTGCACGGTTGTGATTGCAGTTTCTTCACTATTGTGGGTACGGCTTCTTCATGCTTGTGGAGAAGCAGTACCACAATAGTGCGCATATCTAACTGTCATTTACTCAGTGGACTAAAAACCTATATTTGAGTGATGAAAAACTGATAAATAGTCTTTCATTGGCTGTGTATGTACCTTCAAAAGAGTGATATGGCAGTGGATAATGTTCATGTCTTACAGTTTTTCAGTGAAAGAAATCATGAATATTGGGATACTTGAAAAATAAGTTTCTCTTTTGCACGCGAATTAGAAAACCAAAAGAGTTTTGTAATCCTCATCGGAGGGGCGTAAAAATACCGGATAAGATGACTGGGTAAAACCAATCATTTTCATTGTGCTTCTGTTTTGTGTTCTGAAGTATCGGTATGATTATAAACTTTCCAACCAACTCATTACGTAGCAGATGCCTTTAAAAGAAAAAAGCAATTATCTATTTCAGATAACTGCTTTTCTTTGGTGAACCGCTTGGGGCTCGAACCCAAGACCCCAACATTAAAAGTGTTGTGCTCTACCTGCTGAGCTAGCGATTCAGACCTTATTGCTGTTAAGCGGGTGCAAAGATAGATACTTTTGTTTAAAAAACAAATGGATTAAGGGAAAAAGTTTTGATAACGACTTCTGCTTTTACTCTTCTTGTTGATTATCAGTCTGTTCAAACTTGTGAATTTTTTCTCTGTTTATGATGAAACGTTGATAGTAGGAGAGCATAAGGGTGGTAAGCGGAAGTGCTATAATCATACCCAGCATACCCATCAATGAGCCCCAAATTGATAAAGACAGTAGGATGATGGCAGGGTTCAGGCCCGTAATTTTCCCCATGACACGCGGTACGATGAATCCGTCTTGAATGGCTTGTACTATGATGAATACCGCAAGGGCCGATGCAATGATAATCCAGAAGTTTCCTCCCGTATCCGCTGCTTTCAGTATGGCCAGCACGATGGTAGGTATAAAGCCAATAATCTGTAAATAGGGCACTAGGTTTAAAGCACCGATGAACAAGCCGAGCCCAATGGCCAGTGGGAAATCAATAATCAGAAAGCCTATACTGAACAGAATACCGACACACAATGCCACGAATGCTTGTCCGCGGAAGTATCTGTTCATGCCGTCTTTCACATCGTTCATTACATTGATTACGAAGGGCCGGTATTTCTGTGGTACCAGGTGGGGCCACCCTTCGGAAATGCTTTCATAGTCCAGCAATATGAAGATTATATAGAGAAGAATGAGAAAGAAAGTGAAGAAGCTGAACAGTAGATTGACGGATTCTGACAGCAAGGACCAGAGCCGGGGAACGGTTTCCTTGATGCGTTCAGCATATTCTCTTCCTTGAACAATTGGGTGACAAACTGGGTGTCTATGTTCTCACGAAGGAATTCAGAGAGTGTTTTGGGCACATTGCCGTCGTGGGTTCCGTTGGAAAAGTAGTCTATTACCAAATCTTTCACCCTGACGAATTCGTCCATCATGGGAGGCACAAGCAGATAAAATGCGGTTCCTCCTACAATCAGAATACTGAATAAGGCGCAGAAGATGGATATGACCCGGTTCTTGAGCCTTAATCTGTACTGGAAAAAGGTGACCAGGGGGTATATCAGATAGGCAATGAGCCATGCGATGAAGAATGGCAGCAATACGCCGCTTAGACGCTTGAAGAGCATAAGGATGCCGATAATAATGACACCGAGTATGACACCGCGGATAAAACTGTCGAATGTAATCTTTTTGCGTTCCATAATGCTCTGTTTTTTGTATTCGTTAATGACCGCTTTCCTTTTGGTCGGCTTGGATGGCTTGCTGATAGCACTCCCGGCATAGAGGTTCGTACTCTTCGGTTTCCCCCAGCAGTACTTGTTTGTCGTTCTTGACGGTACGGTGGGAGAACGAGGCGAGTTGGCCGCATTTCACACAGATGGCATGTACTTTGGAAACTTCGTCTGCAATGGCACACAGTCCCGGCATAGGACCGAATGGAATACCCCGGAAGTCCATGTCCAGTCCGGCAACAATGACGCGTATACCATTGTTGGCAAGCTGGTTGCATACATCAATCAGGCCGCTATCAAAGAACTGGGCTTCGTCAATGCCCACTACATCTATCTCTGAAGTGAAGAGCAGAATGCTGGCAGACGAGTCGATGGGAGTGGAGGCTATGGAATGACTGTCATGCGATACTACATCGGCTTCGGAATAACGGGTGTCTATGGCGGGCTTGAATATCTCTACGCGTTGTTTGGCAAATTTTGCCCGTTTCAGTCTCCTTATCAGCTCTTCGGTTTTGCCGGAAAACATAGAACCGCAAATGACCTCAATTCTTCCCCTGCGTTTGGTTTCCTGTATATGATCTTCTGAGAATAATACCATGCTTTCGAGTGTTATATTTAAGCGCAAAAGTAACACTTTTGTTTGCTTTCCGATATTTTTTCATTATTTATTTCTACATTTGTAGCGTTAACACGGACTGTGTAAAGGATATGCAAACCTTATTAAATGACATAGAATTAGATATTCAGGAATTGAAATGTTTGATGCAAGCCATTTCAAGTGATACCAATCCGACATTGAGGATTGTGGCAAAACGGAATATCCAGCAGATGAAGGTACGCTTGGAGGCGTTGCAAGAACTGCTTGAGGAGGCGCCAACGGCTGTTGTGCCGCCCCTGAAGGACATCCCTACTGCTACTACTCCTTTGGCTGGACCGGTTTCTCCGGTTGTACCGGTCGTCCCTGATACAATGAAGATGGTATGTGAGGAACCGGAAACAGTTCATACGGCTGAAGCGCTCCAGACTGTTGTAACTTCGGCATCTCCTATTTTGGCAGAACGTATCAAGCCTGCCAAGGATTTGAGACATGCATCAGTCTGAACGATTCATTCCGTTTTGTCCGCGAGCTGTTCGCAGGCGATGCTGCACGGATGAATGAAGTGGTACGACGTTTGGGTGAGGCCCCTTCTTTGGACAAGGCTATGGATATTTTCGTTTCGGAAGTGCAGCCGGATGAAGAGAATGAAGCCGCTGTCGATTTTATGGAACTCCTCAAAAAATATTTCAGCTAAACAACCGATAAGTATGGGAAAACTTTATGTAGTGCCTACCCCGGTAGGGAATTTGGAAGATATGACATTCCGTGCTATCCGGATTCTGAAAGAAGTGGATTTAATATTGGCTGAGGATACACGTACTTCCGGCATATTGCTGAAACACTTCGAAATAAAGAATGTGATGCAATCTCACCATAAATTTAATGAACATAAAACGGTTGAAAGTGTTGTTAATAGAATAAAGGGGGGAGAAACTGTAGCTTTGATTTCGGATGCAGGTACACCGGGTATATCCGACCCGGGCTTTCTGGTGGTCAGAGAGTGTGTGCGCAACGGCATCGAAGTGCAATGCCTGCCGGGAGCGACAGCTTTTGTGCCGGCATTAGTGGCTTCCGGATTGCCGAATGAGAAGTTCTGTTTTGAAGGTTTTCTTCCACAGAAGAAAGGAAGGATGACTCGCCTGAAGCATTGGCCGGGGAGCGTCGTACCATGGTGTTCTATGAGTCTCCCCACAGATTGGTAAAAGCTTTGGCGCAGTTTACCGAACATTTCGGTGCCGGACGTCAGGCATCTGTTTCGCGGGAAATTTCAAAGGTGCACGAAGAAACGGTGCGTGGAACGCTTACAGAATTAATAGAACATTTCACGGCGAACGAACCGCGCGGTGAAATTGTGATTGTAGTAGCAGGAATAGACGATTAAATAACTTCATTAACCAAACGTAAAACGAAAGCGTATGAAAAAGTTAGCAGTTTAATTGTATGCGCGGCTGTAATGGCTTCGTGTGACAGTTTCTCTGGTGGCAGTAAGAACCAGCTGAAAGCTGAAAATGATTCTTTATTGATGGAACTGACTCAGCGTAATGCTGAATTAGACGAGATGATGGGTACTTTCAATGATATTTCAGAGGGATTCCGCCAGATTAATGCGGCGGAGAGCCGTGTGGATTTGCAACGTGGCGCTGTGGCAGAAGGCTCTTTGAATGCCAAGCAGCAGATTGCGTCGGACATTGAATTTATCCGTAAACAGATGGAAGAGAACAAGGAGCAGATTGCCAAACTGCAATCTATGTTGAAGAACAGCAAAAACAACTCTGTTCAGTTGAAGAGAGCTGTAGAATCTTTGACTCAGGAGTTGGTGGCAAAGACCCAGCGTATTGAAGAATTGCAGGCTGAGCTGGCTTCCAAGAATATCCGTATCCAGGAACTGGATGCTGCCGTGACCGGCTTGTCTAGTGAGAAGGAGGAATTGACTGCCGAAAATGAGGCGAAGGCCAAAACCGTTGCCGAGCAAGATAAGGCACTTAACACAGCTTGGTTTGTGTTTGGCACAAAGAAGGAGCTGAAAGACCAGAAGATATTGACAAATACCGGGCTTTTCAAAAAAGGCCAGGTGCTGAAAGATTCTGATATCAACAAGGACTACTTTACACAAGTGGATATCCGTACGACAAAAGAGATTAAACTATACTCCAAAGATGCTGATATCTTGACCACTCATCCTGCTGGCTCTTATGCGTTGGAGAAAGATGATAAAGGACAGCTGACTTTGAAGATTACAAATCCGAAAGACTTCTGGAGTGTGTCCAAGTATTTGGTAATCCAAGTAAAATAACACTGTTATAAGATTGATACAGAACGGACGCAGGTTATTGGAATTGATAATCTGCGTCTATTTTTATATATACCTTTCCTTTAAGTAATGGCATCTCAATATAAAAACCTCTTTTTTGATCTGGACGATACGCTTTGGGCATTTTCCCTTAATGCACGTGATACATTCGAAGAAATGTATCACAAGTATGACTATGGTCGTTTCTTTCGCTCTTTCCTGCATTTCTATACTCTTTATCAGCATCGTAATACAGAGCTGTGGGAAGAATACGGTAGAGGGCAGGTCAGTAAGGAAGAGTTGAACCGCCAGCGTTTCCTATATCCTCTGGAGGCAGTAGGGGCGAGGGATGTTGCTTTGGCTGAGGCTTTTTCTGATGATTTCTTTTCGGTCATTCCCACAAAAAATCGGCTGATGCCGCATGCTTATGAGGTGCTGGAATATTTGGCGGGGAAATATAACCTCTATATCCTTTCCAATGGTTTCCAAGAACTGCAATGTCATAAGATGCGTTCGGCGGGTATCGACCGCTTTTTTAAGAAGATTGTTCTCTCTGATGACATCGGTGTCTTGAAGCCCTGGCCCGAAATCTTTCATTTTGCACTTTCTGCCACACAATCCGAAGTGCGTGATTCTTTGATGATAGGCGATAGTTGGGAGAATGATGTGGCAGGAGCCAAAGGAGTGGGCATGCACCAAGTGTTTTATAATGTAACAGGGAAGGAAGAACTGCCTTTCCAACCGACTTATCATATCAGTAATCTGAAAGAATTGATGCAGATTTTGTGACATTGAAATTTTTAGTTGTACTTTTGTCTGCAGAAACGTATATTATACAGCTATGGACACAATCTTACCTTTCGCTTTACTTTGTTTTACCTCCTTCTTTACGTTGACAAACCCTCTCGGCACCATGCCGGTGTTTTTGACCATGACGCATGGAATGACAGACCGTGAACGGCAGTCGGTAGTATCGCGCGCCACTTTGGTTGCCTTTATTACGATTATGGTTTTTACGTTTGCGGGACAGTTCCTCTTTAAGTTCTTCGGTATCTCTACCAATGGTTTCCGTATTGCCGGTGGAGTTATTATCTTTAAGATTGGCTTCGATATGCTGCAAGCCCGTTATACCCCAATGAAGCTGAAAGACGAGGAAATCAAGACTTATGCCGATGATATTTCCATTACTCCTCTTGGAATTCCGATGCTTTGTGGTCCTGGTGCCATAGCCAATGCCATTGTGCTGATGCAGGATGCCCACACCATTCAGATGAAAGGAGTTCTTATAGGAATGATTGCCTTTATTTATCTGATTACCTTTTTCATATTGCGTGCTTCCACGCGGTTGGTCAAAATTTTGGGTGAGACGGGAAACAATGTGATGATGCGCCTAATGGGACTTATCCTGATGGTTATTGCCGTTGAGTGTTTTGTCAGCGGAGTGAAACCTATATTGGTGGATATATTGAAAGAAGGAGGCATACCATCACTGGCACACCTCCTCTAAACACTTTATTTATAAAAACACATTGGGAAAATTCCCAAGTTTCTTTAGGCTACTATTGATTAATAGCCTGGATTTTGTTCTATGTTCGGATTGGCATTGATTTCACCGACGGGAATCAACGGGAGCGCTTTCTTGGAGTCGCGGTTGAATGTACGCGCTTCTTCGCTCAATACGTCGTGCCATCCTCTGTCATTAACGTCCGTGTAGCGTGTAACGGTTTCACCTCGGCGCATAACATCGAAGTAGCGCTGTCCTTCACCTACAAGTTCCTTGCGGCGTTCGATGTAGATGCGGTCTAATGTGATGTTTCCGCTGGTTACTTGTTTGCTTTCATCCGTTGTGCGGTTGGAGATGATATCGTTCAGCAAGTTGGCAGCCTTGTTCTTGTCTCCGGCTTGGAAAGCTGCTTCTGCTGCTGACAAGTAAACTTCTGACAAGCGCAGCAATGGGACATTGGAGTAACGTACATCTCCGTTTACAGCAGGCATTTTGTTGATGTAACTTTACGTTTGTCAAATCCTCCTGCTGCCGCTGCCAATAATATGTCGTTACGGATGTCTGCCGGGTCGGATGTAAGCATGTCAGAGAAGTCTTTTGTGACAATTACATCTCCATATCCGGGAGAAGCGCCAGCCTTGTCTGCATATAAGTAGGCAATACCTTCACGGTCTGTCCAGTCAGTATTGTTGTTGATGGAAATCTCGAACATGATTTCTTTTGAATGATTGGCATCACTTTTGCTCCATGCAGCAACATATTCTGACGGTTCCCAAAGTTTGTAAGACGAGTTTGATATGATGTCTTCAGCTACGGATAAAGCCTTGCTCCATTCGCCTTTTGTCATATATACACGTACCTGCAAGGCTTTGGCAGCCCAAAGGTTGACATAACCCACTTCATTGGTTTTGGGCAGTGCATTTGAGTTGATTGCATCTGTCAAATCCTTTTCAATAGCCTCATAACATTGGGCTACCGTGCTGCGGCTTGGCTTTTCTGTCGATTCCAGCGGGGAGGTAGCGATGGGCACACCGAGTGAGCTGCCTTGATCTACCGTATAAGGTTTACCGTAGATACGTGTAAGGTCAAACAGTGCCATGGCACGCAGAACTTTTGCTTCTGCATCATATTGGTCAATAGTGGCTTTTGCCTCTGCCGCGTCGGTCAGGTTGCCACTTTCTGCTGCCTGAATCAGACGGTTGGTGCGTGCTATGACTACATAAGGCATCTGCCATACGGCTGTTGAGGTGGTGAAATTGTCGGCAGTTGTATATTCCATATAGTAGTAGAAGTTTGCTCTTCCACTTCCACCGTTATATTCATATTGGATATCTTCCCCTCTCATGTCACCGTATACGAACATGAGGCGTCCATAATAATTAATTAGGCTACTGTTACCTTTAACGGCAGCATAAAGTCCCGTCCGCACATTGGCCAAATCATCGCTGTTCTTGATTGCGGTTTCAGCATCTATTCCGTCTGCGGGTGACTGATCCAGCCAACTGTTGAGGCATGATGAAGTGCTGACTGCCATAGCTGCGCAAAGCGTTGCTGTGTATAATGTCTTTAATATTTTCATTTTCGTATCTTTATTAGTTAGAAATTCAATTCTATTCCGAATGTATATGTTCTCAATGCCGGAGTCTCAAATGTGCATAGTCCGTCTACACGCATTTCCGGATCTACAAATAAGTCTTTAGACTTCCATGTAAGCAGGTTGGAACCAGAGAAGTAGATTCTGGCTTTGCTGAGCCCAAGCTTGCTGATATAGTTTTGCGGAATGCTTACACCTAATGTGAGGTTCTTCAGACGTAGATAATCAGTAGCATCAGCCAGCGTGAAGACAGTGAAGCTACGCTTCCATATTCAAATTTAGGCAATGTGGCATTCGTGTCGCCCGGGCCGGTCCACATCTTTGAGATGTCGTAGTATGTCGGTACGGCACCATCGTATAGATGTGAACCGCCATTGGAGTGCTGCCAAGTGGAGTAGTCAAAAGCATCACCACCCAATGAATAAGTGAAAGTGAAGCCCAAGTCAATAAACTTCCATTTGAGGTTGTTGGTAAGACCGCCTTCTATACTAGCCTGATGCTTGCCTACAATAGTTTTGTTGGCTTCAGAGATATTGGTTGTTGTCTTGCGGGCATTCTCTGTTCCGTCATTCAGGTAGAACATTTCTTTACCGGTCTCAGCGTCGACTCCGGCGTATTCATAAACATAGTATGAATAGTAAGGTTCGCCTACACGGTGAATCAGTGGTCCTGATACGATTTCATTCTGCTGGCCATCCAGTTTGGTCAGTTTGTTGCTGTTATGTGCCATGTTCAGAGAAGTGGTCCATGTGAAATCCTTGTTTCTGAAATTGGTTGATGTAATGGTCAACTCAAAACCGGAGTTCTTCAGTGAACCGATGTTCTGCGGAGTGGTATATCCGTAATCGCCATCATAATATCCTCCGACTTGTGATACGGGGAGGTCGTATATAAGGTCACTGGTTTTACGCTGATAGTAGTCGAATGTTACGGAGATACGGTCAATGAATGAAAAGTCGAGACCGATATTCCATGTTTTGTTCTTTTCCCATTTCAGGTCCGGGTTTGCAATTCCGACGATTGACATTCCTGACTGTCCATTGTATATGACTCCATATTTATAAAGATTCATATAAGCGTAATAGTCTGATGGTTGCGTTCCGTTTACACCATATGACACACGGAGCTTCCATCTGTCAATACACTCTTGACGGGATTCAGAAAACTTTCGTCTATGAATCTCCATGCTCCGGAAACCGACCAGAAACTTCCCCAACGGTTTTCTCTTGCCCAGACGTGAACTTCCGTCGGTACGATAGCTGAGACCGAGATAATATCTGTCTGCGTAGTTATAATTGGCACGTCCGAGGAACGAAGTCATGCGATAGCTCTGTCTGTTGGTTTCGGCACTTGTTGAACCGGCATTTGTCAATTCGTACAAATCACCCGGATAGTCTTGGCCTGCCATATAGTTGAAAGCATATTCCGTATCTTGTGTTTCAAAACCAAGCAGGGCATCAATATTGTGCAGGCCGAAAGAGTTGATGTAAGAGAGCTGGGTTTGTGTATTCAGCTGGTCATTACGATTGACAATGCGCTGCATGACACCACCTGGAGCGCCATTGTTTGAGTGTCTGTCCCAAAGAACATCATTGGTACCTTGTGCGTAATCATAAGCAATCTTTTCACTTAAATTTAACTTGTCCCAAATATTATAGGTCAACTTGATTGTATTAAATGCCTTCATCAGGGTATAAACGTCAGAGCTGTGCTCTCTTTCATACAAAGGATTGACTCCAAATATGCCGCAACCATTGTTTAATGTGCCGTCTTCATTATAGGGAGTTGATGAGGGGCTTTGGAAGAATGCATAATTGGCTACAGGCCCATCATAGGAGGTAGCTTCATTGGTTTTGTTTTGTCTTACTTTTGAAAATTGGCTTGTAACCTGAACTTCAAAGTCTCCAAACTTATGAGTGAGGTTTGCATTACCAGTGAAACGTTCCAGACCTTGTTTGTAAATGATGCCTTCCTGATTGGTATAAGCGGCTGAGGTGTAGAATTTGGTACGGTCGTTGCCGCCAGATACGCTCAGCTGGTAGTTCTGATGAGAACCGTTACGGAAAAGCAGGTCTTTCCAATCCGTCCATCCGGTTGAGGGTTTTGAAGCGAAGTCCTCGATGTTCTGGTCTGCAAAAGTTGCGGCATCTGCATCGGACATGTTTCCGCTGTATAATCCATAATTCTTGAGACCGGTCCATAAGAGTTCGCGGCGTGAGTCACCGTCGAGCATAGGACGATAATCTATTGCCATGTTTGAAAAACCCCAGTCAGAGCGGAAACTTACATTTGTTTTACCTTGTTTTCCGCTTTTCGTCGTAATGACCACAACACCGTTAGCAGCACGCGAGCCGTAAAGAGAGGCAGCCGCCGCATCTTTGATAACTGTGATAGACTCGATGTCATTGGTATTGAGTGAAGACAGAATATCAGTTCCTGCATCACTATAAGTGAACTCGGATAAGTCTCCACTTGTTACCGGTGTTCCGTCAATAACATAAAGCGGATTGTTTCCGGCATTGATGGAACCCATACCACGTACACGAATACTGCTTACAGAACCTGGATTACTTGAACTTGAACCAAAAGTAACACCAGCGACATTACCAGAAAGCTTGTCGGCAACAGAAAGAACAGGTACATCTTCCAAGGTGGAAGTGTTTACAGTAGAAGCAGCTCCGGTAAATGATGCTTTTTTAAATGTACCGTAACCGGTAACCACAACCTCTTCAAGCAGCTCAGAATCGGATTTCAAAATTACCTTTACATGAAGGTTTAATCCGTTACTTCTTGGGTTTGCATACCAACAAACGAAATCACTCAGAT
>ENA-OQCE01000332-OQCE01000332.1-human-gut-metagenome-genome-assembly--contig:-NODE-332-length-23349-cov-3.556627_pt1 | contig 23349 bp, 23 predicted proteins | sample MGYA00242495_ERZ504572 | MGnify/ENA primary metagenome ERZ504572 (study PRJEB26092, sample SAMD00036228) | human gut metagenome | host: Homo sapiens | study: EMG produced TPA metagenomics assembly of...
AAAAATTAAAAAGTATGAAATAATTGAGTATCAGATTACATATGTAATGGGATAAGATTTAACTAGGAGGAAGACTATGTATCCAAATAGTTCGAAAAGAAAAAATTGGCTGACAATATTATCCTTATGGATATAAAGGCACCACGAGTTGCAAAAGAGTGTCTGCCTGGTCAGTTTATCATCGCAAAGACAGATGAGGTAGGAGAGAGAATCCCACTTACCATCTGTGATTATGACAGGGAAAAAGAGACTGTTACTATTGTAGTGCAGACTATCGGTGCAGGAACAGAGAGAATGATGGCTCTTAATGAGGGAGATTCATTAGAGGATTTCGTCGGACCACTCGGCTGTCCATCAGAGCTTTGTCAGGAGGATAACCTCGAGGAGACAAAGAAAAAGCACATCGTATTTATCGCAGGAGGTCTTGGTACAGCCCCTGTATATCCACAGGTTAAGTGGCTTAAAGAGCATGGTGTGGATGCTGATGTCATCATGGGCTTTAGAAATAAGGATATCCTTTTCTTTGAGGATGAGATGAAAGCTGTTGCAAAGAATCTCTATGTTTGTACAGATGATGGCTCATACGGCTTCCACGGCAACGGCAGCCAGCAGCTTCAGGCACTTGTTGATACCGGCAATACATATGACTGTTGTGTAGCTATCGGACCTATGATTATGATGAAATTCACATGTCTGCTCACAAAGAAGCTTGAAATTCCTACAATTGTTTCAATGAACCCAATCATGGTTGACGGAACAGGTATGTGTGGTGCATGCCGGCTGATCGTGGACGGAAAGGTTAAGTTCGCATGTGTTGACGGACCTGAGTTCGACGGACATCTTGTTGATTTCGATCAGGCTATGAAGAGACAGCAGCAATATAAGACAGAGGAAGGCAGAGCTAAGCTTGCCTATGAAGAGGGCGCAACACATCACGGTGGCTGCGGAAACTGCGGAGGTGACAAATAATGGAAGTCGATGTATTAAAGAGAGTACCTGTCAGAGAGCAGGATCCAAAGGTTCGTGCCACAAACTTTGAAGAGGTTTGCTACGGCTACAATAAAGAAGAGGCAATGGCAGAGGCAAGCAGATGCTTAAACTGTAAAAATGCACAGTGTATGAAGGGCTGCCCTGTTTCTATCAATATTCCTGCATTTGTTGAGCAGGTTAAAAATGGTGATTTCACAAAGGCTTATGAGATTATTTCAGAGTCATCAGCACTTCCTGCTGTATGTGGACGTGTATGCCCGCAGGAGAGCCAGTGTGAGGGTAAGTGTATCAGAGGCTTCAAGGGCGATCCTGTCTCAATCGGAAAGCTCGAGAGATTTGTTGCTGACACAGCCAGAGAGAATGGCATCAAGCCAAAGACAGCCGCAGAGAAAAACGGCAAAAAGGTTGCTGTTATCGGCTCAGGCCCTGCAGGACTTACATGTGCCGGAGACCTTGCAAAGCTTGGCTATGATGTAACTATTTTTGAGGCACTTCACGCTGCCGGCGGAGTATTAAGCTACGGAATACCGGAGTTTCGTCTTCCAAAGGACAAGGTTGTTGCGGCAGAGGTAGAGAATGTCAAGCACTTGGTGTTAAAATCGAGACAAATGTAGTTATCGGAAAGTCGGTTAAGATTGACGAACTTATGGAGGAAGAAGGCTTTGAGGCTGTATTTATCGGTTCGGGAGCAGGACTTCCAAGATTTATGGGAATCCCTGGAGAGCAGGCCAACGGTGTATTTTCTGCTAATGAGTTCCTTACAAGAAATAACCTCATGAAAGCTTTTAAAGAGGGTTATGAGACTCCTATCTCAAAAGGTAAAAAGGTTGTAGTTGTCGGTGGTGGAAACGTAGCCATGGACGCAGCCAGAACAGCTCTTCGTCTCGGTGCTGAGACACACATTGTATACAGACGTAGTGAGGCAGAGCTTCCTGCACGTAAAGAGGAAGTACATCATGCTAAGGAAGAGGGAGTTATCTTTGACCTCCTTGAGAACCCGACAGAGATTCTTGTAGATGAGAATGGCTGGGTTAAGGGTGTTAAGCTTATAAAGATGGAGCTTGGAGAGCCTGATGCATCAGGACGTAGAAGCCTATTGAGATTGCCGGCTCTGAGTATGAGATGGAATGCGATACAGTGATCATGTCACTTGGTACATCGCCAAATCCACTTATTTCCTCTACAACAATAGGTCTCGATACAAATAAGAGAAAGTGTATTGTAGCTACTGAGGATACAGGTGCAACCTCAAAAGAGGGTGTATTTGCAGGTGGAGATGCCGTAACAGGTGCTGCAACGGTTATTCTTGCCATGGGTGCAGGAAAAGCTGCAGCAAAGGGTATTGACGAGTTCTTATCTGCAAAATAATATAGAGCTTAAAGCATTATTTATGATGCTTCATACCAAAAAGCTTCCGGAAGGATTTAATTCTTTCCTGAAGCTTTTTGGTTATATGTTATGTTTATATAAAGGCATTTAGCATCATTGTGTAAGGCAATTAATAAGCCTTGTGTTGTCCTCTGGCTTCATTATACAAAATCGTATGAACGTTCCTCAAGCCCGGGAAAGGTAGAGCAGTCCCTTATCATCATGCCCTGCCTTATGGCGCGCTCAAAGAGCATATGTGCATCCACGCCTTCATCAAGTATCTTAAGCAGATAGAAGTTGCTGTAGGATGGATAAAGCTTGAATTTGTGTGATTCTTCAATCAATTGCCTGCATCTGGTTTTCTCCGCAAGTATCAAGCTTCTTGTTTTATCTATATATTCTTCATCCAAAAACATGGTTTCGCCTGCAACAACGGCGAGAGAGTTAATCATCCACGGATTTTTGTTTGTGTTTATGTCTGTAAGGATTTGTGAATTTGATGTTATGGCATAGCCCAGACGAAGTCCCGGGGTGGCAAAAAACTTGGATGTGCCGCGTAATATAATCACATTGTCAAACAATTCAGTCAGAGGTATTGCTGAAAGCTCATCAACATCTGGCACAAACTCTATATATGTCTCGTCTATCATCACATAAGTATTTGTATCTTTACAGTGGGTTAAAATTGTTTTGAGCTTATCCGGTGTGATAAGACTGCCTGTCGGATTGTTGGGATTACAGATGATGACAAGGTCGGTATCAGCTGTGATTGCAGAGATAAATTCATCCGAATTAAACTTAAAATCATCCTTTTCCTTAAGAAAATAGTAGGAGATATCACTGCCGTTTATCCTTAGGTCGCGCTCGTACTCAGAGTAAGTCGGGCCTAACAGAATTGTCTTTTTGGGAGCTGTAATCTGAATGAAAAGTGAGATGAGCTCCGTGCATCCGTTCCCGACTGTTATGTGATTGTAATCGCACTTGCAGTAGCTGCCGATAGCCTTTCTGAGAGAAGTATACTCCCTGTCAGGGTATTTTGTGATTGCATCAATGCGCTCAGACAGCGCTGTCTTTAGTTTACCGGATTCACCGAGTGGGTTGACATTTGCTGCAAAGCTCACAATATTTTCTTTCTTTATACTGTATATTTTTTCTATTTTTTCAAGGTCACTGCCATGAAAATGCTCCTTTTGTTCTATCATTAGCTGTAATTTCCTTTCTATTTGCATTGCAACAGCATTGCAAATCGTATATAATTTACATTATATAATAAGTGTATAAAAAATCAACATTTAACGTAAACGGGGTAACAATTGTGCGAGCACGTATAGGCAGATAGCTGCCGGCAGATTTAATGGCACGAAACCGATTTTGGCGTTTTCAGAGGAGACAATAGACCTTTCGGTCATTGAGGGAAGAAGCGAAGCGGGAAGCTTTGTAATAGAAAGTACGAATCAGATAAAAATCTGTGGCATAGTTTATTCGACTAATCCAAGGATGGAGTGTCTGAATCCGCACTTCGAGGGCGAGAAAGTCAGGATTCGTTATCAATTTAACAGTAAGGGTCTCACGGAGGGCGATGCCTGCGAGGGCAAATTTGTGATTGTATGCAATCAGATAGAGTACAGTCTTTCTTTTTGTGCAAGAATCACAAGGCTCTATGCGGAAGCATCCACCGGAGCGGTAAAGAGCCTTGATGATTTTACAAGGCTTGCGGCATCTAATTGGGATGAGGCTTATCATCTGTTTTATAATCGCAATTTCTTAAACACAATTCCTTATGACAATGTATATGAGAGGCTGACCTATGAGGGCTTTGCCTGCGCCAGACCATCCGGTCAGAATATGGAGGAGTTTCTGATTGGCGTAAACAAAAAAAAGCTGTTTCCATTAGTGTAGACAAGTCAGAGGAGATTTTTATGGCTTCTAAAGAGCCACAGAGTGGATGCTTTACCATAACAAAGGATAACTGGGGCTATACCGAGATACGCCTGCGCACGGATTGTGAATTCATAAAGCTGTCTAAGCCTGTTTTAACGCTTGATGATTTTATAGGTAAAACTTATCTGTATGAGTATATCATCGATGCATCTGCAATGCATGCCGGACGTAATTTTGGCCGTATATATATTGATGGTGTATATCAAAGCTTTACAATAGATATCACGGCCGGTGTAAGAGATGATGATGGCAGCATAAGTGGTATAGCTGTGACAAAGGACATAAAGGAATGCATGGTCGGAATCATGGAGCTTTATACCGGCTTCAGGCTGAAGCGGATAGTGACCGGGGTATGGGCAAACGAGACTATAAGCATATTAAACCACCTGCATGCACTCGTGCCGGATGAGCATATGTATGAGCTGATGAAGGCTCAGGCATTTATTATCAACAGGCAAAGGCAGGAAGCTAAGTGGATTCTTGATGATTTCAAGCACAGTAATCCTGATAAGAAAGCTCCAATCTGGGGCTATTATCTGTATCTGATGACGCTGTTAGAGAGAGAGCCCTCATACATTGACAATATGACACACGAAGTGGAGCTGATTTTTTATGAAAATCCTGACTCTGTGCTTTTGTTCTGGGTACTTTTATTTTTGAGGAATCAGTATTTTGATGACAATGCCGGTAAGCTTAAAGATATAAAATACTGGGTACTGCGAGGCTGTTCGTCTCCGTATTTGTATATTGAAGCTTATTATCTCATATCACAGGATCCTTATCTAATAAAGGAGCTGTCGGTATTTGAGCTTCGCATACTAAGCTGGGCCGTAAAGAAAAAGGCTCTGACAAAGGAGCTTGCCGGAGCAATTTTTGAGGCGGTTGATCTGGCAGGCGGGTTCGATAACAGGGTATATGAGCTTCTTACAGCAGCCTATGAGATATGTCCGGAGGCAGAGTATGTCAGCATCATATGCAGCTACCTGATTAAGGGACACAAAAATGATACCTGTTTTCATAAATGGTTTGAGCTGGGTATCGAGAATAAGCTGCGTCTGACAGGCTTGTATGAGTCGTATCTCATTACGATGGATGACAGGCAGATTTCCCCTGTGCCAAAGATTATCCAGATGTATTTCAGCTATGATAATAAGCTGCCATACCGAAAGCTTGCAGTGCTTTACAATAATATAATTGCTGCCAAGGAAACAGAGCCTGAGGTCTACCACAAGTACAGGAAAGCTATGGGCAGGTTTGCTATGGACCAGGCACAGCTTAGGCATATTGATGACAATCTGGCTGTTTTATACGAGGATATGCTTGAGTTGGGATTCATCAATGAAGATCTTTCGGCAGCTTTTTCAGATATTATATATACCACAAGCTTATTGTATTTGATAAACGCATAGTGAGAGCCATCATATATCAGAATGAAATGAAGGAGCCTCAGATAGTTCCGGTTACAGACCAGTGTGCTTATTTTGAACTGTTTTCAAACGACTATGTTATACTTTTTGAGGACTCAAGGGGCTATAGATATGTTAAAAGCATCTCTTACAGACTGCAGAGGCTGATGGATGCCGAGAAATACCTTGACAGGTGTATAAGCCTCTCGCCAGACAGACCACAGTATATAGTGTCACATTTTAAGAATGTAAGGGATTATTCTGATTTTACAAAGGGTGATTTGAAGCTGTTTAAACCTGTATTTTATAGTGAATCTTTTTCTGATTCCTACAAAGCTGTTATGGGATACAGAATTTTAAAATATTGTCAGCTTCACGATTATGAGGATTACGTCAGGCCATTTCTGCAAAGCATTGATTTTGATACCCTGCAAAAGGATGCAAGAAAATATCTTATTGACATGCTTGTATCAAGCCGCCTCTATGAAAAGGCATATGATATGGCCATGGAGTATGGAATAGACATGCTTGCTGCCGCATCGCAGGTGGTTTTGTGTGAGAATGCACTTAAGGTGCAGCATGTAGATGATGATTTTATGGTGCAGCTTGCCATATCTGCCTTTAAAACAGGCAAATACAGTGACCTGGTGCTTAAATACCTGTGTGAAAACTATACCGGGCCTACAGACGAACTGATTAATCTGTGGCATGCTGCTGATAAGTTTTCAATATCTTCCATGAAGCTTGATGAGCGTATTCTCGAACAGGGTATTTATACGCAGATTGAGCCTGAAAAGATATCGGATATCTTTCTGGAATACTATAAAAGAGCCGGAAATGATAAGCTGATTTTAGCTTATATATCTCTTGTGGCACATGGATATCTGCATAGTGGCATGTGCAAGGCCGATTTTATTTTTGATATTATCGAAAAGCGATTTATTGGAAACAGAACATTAAATGATGCCTGCCAGTTAGCCCTATTGAAGCATTTTGCTGAAATAACGGATATCACTCAGGCTGAGCTTGAGATTGAAGATACATTGCTTAAATATTATATATATAACAATATGTATTTTGATTTTTTTGCGAGGCTTGATTACAGACTGCTGGAGAAATATTTCCTCTATGACAAGGCATTTTTACAGTATGAGAGTACTCCGGGAACTCATGTTGTGCTGCATTACAGCCGAGACGAGGATGGTGAAGAGTTTAATACAGAGGATATGGTTGAGATGTACGACGGCATATACGTAAAGACCTTCGTCATATTTTTCGGTGAGCTGATCAGGTATTATATTACTGAGGAGCATGACAACAGCATAGAGGTGAAGGAGAGCAATCGACTTACATGCAACAATATACCGGGTGACAATGATCACAGCCGCTATGATCTGATTAATGAGATGATAATATCAGATACACTGTCTGATGAGACAACCTTAAAGAGCAATATAGACGAATATAAAAGGCTGGATGCTGCGACTAAGCAGCTTTTTAAGCTGATTTAAGAGGATTTATAATGGGACATAATGGCAATTCATACTATATAGGCATAGACTTAAATGACAGCTATGCTATGGTTAGTTATTTTCAACAGAATATGAAAGAGCCGGAGACTGTCAGCACTGTTGCGGGCAGTGAGGAGTTTCAGATTCCTCTTGTACTTGCACGCCGTAAGAGCATTGGCAAATGGTATTATGGAGATGAGGCAAGAAGACTCTCTAAAAGCGGTGAGATGGTGTGTATTGACCAGCTGCTTAAGAGAGCACTGAATAGTGAAAAAATAGTCATTGATGATGATTCATTTATGGCAGAGGAGCTTTTGGCCTTGTTTCTTAAAAAGGTTATGGAACTGCCATCCAAGCTTGGTAACCATTCATCTTTGACAGGCTTGTTATATGTGTTGACAGGCTGACAAAGGAGAACGTGAGCATGTTTTATGGCATGGCGGTCAGGCTTGGCATAAATTCCAGACAGCTTACGGTCATAGACCGAAAGGAGAGCTTTTATTATTTTGCACTGAACCAGGACAAGTCACTCTGGCTTCATGATGTGGTGATGTTTATGCAGGAAAAGGAGAGTATATTTTTTTATTCCCTAAAGAGGGATCTTCGCACAACGCCACAGGTAGTATCTATAGATGAAAGCATAAGCTACACTCTGGATAAAAATGATAAGGACAAAAGCTTTTTGGATATAATAAATGAGAGCTTTAAGAATCAGATTATCTCAACGGTCTTTCTCGTGGGAGATACGTTTGCTGAGGGCTGGATGAAACAGTCTGTTGCACTTTTGTGCAAGGGCAGACGAGTGTTCATGGGCAATAACCTCTTTACTAAGGGAGCATGCTATGCGGCAGCCACGAGGGATAAGGAAGCAGAATGGCCTTTTGTATATATGGGCGAGAATGAGATGAAGTTCAATCTGAGCTTAAGGTACATGATAAGGGAGAACTGTCGTTTTATAATCTTATCAGTGCCGGAAGCAACTGGTTTGAATCCAAGGGGCAGTGTGAGGTTATAATTTCAGGCTCTTATGAGGTGGATTTCTGGAAGCAGCTTCCTAAAAGCAGGGAGGCAAAGATTGAGACACTAAGACTTACGGATATGCCGCCCAGGCCGGATAGAGCTACACGCATCAGAATCACGGCGACACCTGTATCTGATGACAGGATAGATATAGAGATTAAGGATTTAGGCTTTGGCGAAATATTTATGAGCTCGGGCAAAGTCTGGCACTATGAGATGACTATGTAGGAGGCATATGGGAGAATTATTACTGTGTAATGAAGCTATAGCGGCCATGCCCTATTACATAGAGGGTATGTCTATAAATGTTTACTCGATAGAGGAGCTTAATTATTATATAATCAACAATACATATCTTTTGGATGATGACTTCATGAGTCTTGAGCTGTGCACCTGGATTGAAAACCATGCACATCTGCCAAAGCTTGCCATGCATCTTAGAACCATTATATCCACAAACGGCAGACTGTCTGCTTTTGTGACTGAGCTGCTTGAGTACAGCGGCTACTGCACTAAGGAGGAGCTTAAGAACACACATGATGCACTTAAGGAGCTCGAGGAAAAGAGCGAGTTTGAGTGCTTGAAAATCAGGGCAGACAGACTGATGGAGAAGAAAAAGTACACTGCAGCAATTTTTGAATACAAAAAGCTGCTGTCATGTGAGGATGCAAAGCATACTGAGCGTGTATTGTACGGAAACATATATCACAATCTGGCTACAGCTATGTGCAGCTGTTTTTGTTTGATATAGCAGCGGATTATATCTTGAGGCTTTCAGGCAAAATGGGGACAGAAAATCGCTGTGGTCTTGTCTATATGCCTATAAGCTTGATAATAACGATATAGGATATGCGCGTATTGTCAGGGAATATAGTGTTACAGAGCAGGAAATAAATAATCTGGACAGCGTATTAAAGGGCGTATGTGCAGAAGCTTCAGATGGTTGCGATGAGGGCAGACCAAAAGAAACAATTTTGAAATACAAAGAGGATTACAGGGCGCATGTTATTTAAACGCAAAAAAAAGACCGATGATACACAATTACATATTGAGAGTATACCGGATGAGAGTACTAAAGGGTTCAATGTAGTTGAAATATGTGAACAGATGGTTGATGCCGCCAGAGAACTTGAGGATAACAGAACAGAGTATGCACTTGTCACAAATTATCTGACTGACATAGAAAGGATGGAAAATATGTCAGAGACAGATAAAAAGACCATGAATGATGCGGCTGCAAACATATTGACACTCGAAAAGACCAGAAGTGATTTTTTAAAGACCAAAAACCGCATATCAGACAGCCAGTATGCGCAGATGCAGCAGCTGGAGGATGAGATTCCGCGGGCAATAAAGCGTCTTGAAAAAAACGAAAGCAGTCTGGATGTAATAAATAAAGACCTGAGGTATCTCGAGGGAGAAAAAGTGCAGTTCGATATAGATGGTGAATATGCCAAAAGCAGACAGCGGGCATTTAGGGTGTACGCAGTGCTTTTAGTGGTATTTTTTGCTGTAGTGGTAGCTGTATGCACGCTGATGCAGATTGTATATGGAGCCGATACCACTATCTTTATGCTTATCGGGGCACTTCTTTCAGCGGTTGCAGGCTCGTTTGTGCTTTTGACATATCAAAGCTATTCAGATGAAGTAAAAAGCGCTGCAGCATCCAAAAATAAAGCAGTAGCTCTTGAAAACAGAAGTGAAGATCAAGTATGTAAGTATAAAAAATGCTGTTGACTACACATACGAGAAGTATCATGTGAAGAATTAAAGGAATTTGTATACAACTATGAGCAGTATCTTCTCGCTGTAAAAGACAAGGAGCGCTTCAGAAGGACAAACGAGGATCTGGAATACAACAGCAAAAAGCTTGTTCGGTGCTTAGTAAAAATGACTTCTACGATGCCAGAGTATGGCTCAACTACACAAACGCTATTGTGGATCACAAGGAGATGGTTGAGCAGAAGCATGAACTTATAGTCAGGAGACAAAAATTAAGGGGCAGGATGTCCTGCAATGTGGAGACTATAACCAGGCTAAGACGAGAGATTTTATCACATAGGAGCGAGCTTGGTGACAGAATCCACGAGGTAAACAGAATTTTAAATAAAATCGCAGAGCTTGATATGGAAGTTCAATCTGAGGATTGATAAAATTTCCATATTGTTATATAATTTCAAATTGAAAAATGACTAAAAAATATTAATATAGAGGAGCACATTTTAAAATGAGTAAGATTAGAACAAGATTTGCACCAAGCCCGACAGGAAGAATGCATGTAGGAAATTTAAGAACAGCACTGTATGCTTACCTGATTGCAAAGCATGAGGGCGGTGATTTCATTCTCCGTATAGAGGATACAGATCAGGTACGCCAGGTGGAGGGTGCTGTTGATATTATAAACAGGACACTCGAAGAGACTGGACTTTTCCATGATGAGGGACCTGACAAGGATGGCGGATGCGGTCCATATGTGCAGAGTGAGCGTGTGGCACAGGGTATCTACATGAAGTACGCCAAGGAACTTATTGACAAGGGAGAGGCATATTACTGCTTCTGTGACAAGGAGCGTCTTGACAGTCTTAAAACAACTGTTGCTGGAAAGGAAATCTCTATATATGACAAGCACTGCTTACACCTGTCAAAGGAGGAGATTGAGGCAAATCTCGCGGCCGGCAAGCCATATGTCATCAGACAGAACAACCCTACAGAGGGCACAACCACATTTGAGGATGAGATTTACGGAGATATCACAGTAGATAATGCAGAGCTTGATGATATGATTCTTATCAAATCTGACGGATATCCTACATACAATTTTGCAAACGTAGTAGATGATCACCTGATGGGCATCACACATGTAGTCAGAGGAAACGAGTATCTTTCATCATCCCCTAAGTATAACAGACTTTATGAGGCATTTGGATGGGATGTGCCTGTATATGTGCACTGTCCGCTTATCACAGATGAGGAGCATCATAAGCTTTCAAAGAGATGTGGTCACTCATCCTTTGAAGATTTACTGGATCAGGGATTCCTTACAGAGGCTATTGTAAACTTTGTAGCGCTTCTTGGCTGGAGTCCTTCAGACAATCAGGAGATTATGTCACTTCCTGAGCTTGTTGAGAAGTTTGATTATCATCATATGAGCAAATCACCTGCTGTATTTGACTTCACAAAGCTTAAATGGATGAACGGAGAATATATAAAGAAGCTTGATTTTGACAAATTCTATGAGATGGCACTGCCATACATTAAGGAGGTTGTCACAAAGGATTATGACCTTAAGAAGATAGCAAGAATGGTTCAGACACGTATTGAGATATTCCCTGATATCAAGGAACATATTGATTTCTTTGAAGAGCTTCCGGATTATGATATTGCAATGTATACTCACAAGAAGATGAAGACAAACCCAGAGACATCACTTGAGGTATTAAACGATGTGGTTCCTATTCTTGAAAGCTGTGATGATTTCTCAAATGATGCACTTTTTGAGACTCTTAAGGCATATGCTACAGAAAAGGGCTATAAGATAGGCTATGTTATGTGGCCGATCCGTACCGCTGTTTCAGGCAAGCAGATGACACCGGGCGGAGCTACAGAGCTTATGGAGGTGTTTGGCAAAGAGGAGTCTATAGCCAGAATTAAGAAAGGCATAGAAAAGCTTTCTAATAACTAATCTATTAACAAAGGGTATTTTATGAATTTTAACAAAGCCCAGCTTGGCGCCATCGAACACAAGGATGGCGCTATGCTTGTTTTAGCAGGACCGGGTTCCGGTAAGACCGCAGTTATCACACACAGGACTAAAAACTTAATAACAAAGCATCATGTGAAGCCTTCTGAAATTTTAGTTATCACCTTTACCAAGGCTGCTGCAAATGAGATGAAGGAGCGTTTTAATTCACTGATGAAAGACGAGAGGGTGAACGTATCTTTTGGTACTTTTCATGCTGTCTTTTTTACGATACTCAAATATGCATATCGCTTTACAAGTGCCAATATTGCTGATGAGTCTGTGAGATACGGCTTTATCAGGGAAATTTTATCCTACTACCGCCTTGAATACAAGGATGAGAATGAGTTTATAGGCAATTTACTTGCTGAAATCAGTCTGATTAAAAACAGCCGCATTGATATAGAAAATTTCTACTCGGGAGTGTGTGGTGAGGAAATATTCAGGGATATATATAAAAAATATGAGACAAGGCTTAAGGAAAACAGGCTTATTGATTTTGATGATATGCTCTCGTATACTTATGAGCTGTTTAAGGAAAGACCTGATATACTGGCATTGTGGCAGAACAAGTATAAATACATACTGATTGATGAGTTTCAGGATATTAACCGTCTGCAGTATGAGATTATAAAAATGCTTGCCGCTCCACAGAATAATCTGTTTATTGTAGGAGATGATGACCAGTCAATATACCGCTTCAGAGGGTCAAAGCCTGAGATAATGCTTGGGTTTGAGAAGGACTATCCGGATGCAAAAAGAATCCTTTTAGATACTAATTACAGATGTGGCAGATATATAGTGGAGGCCTCGTTGAATCTCATCTCGCACAACAGGGAGAGATTTGATAAGAAAATCATTGCGGCAAGCAAGTCAAAGGCGCCTGTTACGTTTGCTGATTTTGAAAACAGAAGAGACGAAAATATCTTTCTCATACGCGATATAGATAAAAAGATAAAGGCAGGAGCTGTATTCAGCGACTTTGCGGTGCTTTTCAGGACAAATACCCAGCCAAGACAGCTTATAGAGCAGCTTATGAGCTATAATATCCCATTCAAAACAAAGGATAATATACCTAATATATATGAGCACTGGATTGCCAGAGACTTGTTTACATACCAAAGAATTGCAGGAGGCAGCAGAGACAGAGCTGATTTTTTGCAGATTATGAACAGACCAAAGCGGTATCTGTCAAGAGACAGTCTGTGTGATGCAACTGTGGCATTTGATGAGTGGATTAAGCTGTTTGATGAGAAGCCGTGGATAGCTGAGCGGATAGAAAAGCTCGAGTATGACATGAAGCTTATAAGCCGGATGAATCCATATGCCAGCATAAACTATATCAGAAGAGGGATTGGTTATGACGACTTTTTAGCTGAATATGCCGAGTATAGGAATATAAATAAAGAGGATTTGTTTGATATACTGGATGAAATCCAGTCAGGTGCCAAGGGTTTTGCTACCTATGAAGAGTGGTATGAGCATATAAGGGAATATACAAAGCAGATGAAGCTTATGGCTTTATCGAAAGAAAGTGACCCTAATGCCGTGACACTTGCAACCCTTCACAGCTCAAAGGGGCTTGAATTTGAAAACGTGTATATAATTGATGCAAATGAAGGGATAATGCCGTATAAAAAGGCTGTGCTTGAAAAGGACATAGAGGAGGAGCGAAGGCTGTTTTATGTCGGCATGACCCGTGCAAAGACAAGCTTGTCTGTTTACTCGGTCAAGTCGGTAAACGATAAATCAGCCCAAGCCTCCAGGTTTGTCCGTGAAAGTAAAGAGCCTAGACAAAATAATAGTAGAGATGATTAAATATCATCAAACATTTCGTCATCCAAAAGCTCATCGAATCTGTCGGCAGCAGCCTCGTACTCGTCGTCGGATTCGATATTTTCTATTCTCGGAAGACCTTCCTCGTCCTCGAAATAGCGATACAGATACACTTCGCCACTCTCATTCTCGTTGCCATTTTTGTCTAACGGTAGAAGAGCTATGTAATCCTTGTGATCTGCATCAAAAATGGTGATAATCTTGCATTCGACACTTCCGTTGTCCAGATCGAGTGTTACGCGGATATCGTCTGCCTCATCAGGTGTAACAGGTGTTGCTTTTTCTGCCATATTGTACCTCTTTCTTTATAGTAATCTAAAGTAACTATTATATTATATCAAATTATTCTATACAAAAAAAAGTCAAAACTAGTATAATAAATAAATACTAGAATTATTGATTGGATGGTGTTGCATGAATTTTCGATTAACAAAGGGAAACTTTTTAAAAACAGGTGCTTATATTGAGGGGGATAGTGCAATATTCACCTTTGCAGCAGAAAAAGAGGATGAATGCAGCATTGTTTTACTTGATAAATCGGGAAATACCGCCTGTGTGATTGATATACCTGCCGAGTATTCGACAGGTTCACTTTACTCTGTGAGACTTCATGGTTTTTGCAGGAATGAATATGCATATTATTTTAGAATTAATGGAAAAAGGTGCATAGATCCCTATGCCACAAGAATTTTCGGCAGAGAAAAATGGAATGATAAAACAAGAAGTGACAATGATTACGAAATAGCCTGCGGGATAGACAGTAGTGATTTTGACTGGAAATATGACAGCTTTCCTGAGATAACCAGGGACCGGATGAAGCTGTATAAGCTGCATGTGAGAGGCTTTTCCATGGATGTTTCAGGGGACAAGAAGCATAAGGCACCTTTGAGGCTGTATCGGACAGAATAAATTACATCAAGAAATTAGGCTTTACTTCAATTCTTCTCATGCCTGTATACGAGTTTGAAGAAATGACAATCCCTGTAAAGCACGATATTCCGGAATATGCAAAGCCGAAGTATTCCTTAAAGGATGAGCAAAGTGTGCACACCGACAAGCAAAATGACAAGGTCAATTTCTGGGGCTATACCTACGGAAATTATTTTGCCGTAAAAGCATCATATGCCAGTGACGCTTCAGATGCCTCCAATGAGCTTAGGCGTCTCGTTGAAAGGCTGCACAAAAATGGCATGGAATGTATCGTAGAGATGTATTTTCCGGACAGAACTGACCACAATCTGATACTCGATGCGCTCAGATACTGGGTCATGAGCTTTCATGTAGATGGTTTTAAGCTGCTTGGGGACAGGCTGCCTATTACTGCGATTGTGCAGGATGCTCTCCTTAGCCGGACCAAGATACTCTATGATGGCTTTGATATGTCGGTTGTACCGCAAAACAGGACATATGAAAATCTCTATATTGACAAGGATGAGTACCAGTTTGCGGCGCGTATGATGTTAAACCATATCAACTGCAATATGTATGAGCTTTTAAACCAGCAGAAAAAGCAGGGGGAGAATGTCGGATTTATAAACTATATATCAAGCAATAACGGCTTTACCCTGAGCGATTTATTCATGTACAATGACCGCCACAATGAGGCCAATGGTGAGAAAAATGCTGATGGTCCTTCATGGAATTTCAGCAATAATTACGGTTGTGAGGGTCCTTCACGAAAGAGGTTTATCCGTGAGATAAGAAAACTTAAGTGGAAGGATGCCATGCTTCTTTTGTTTTTGGCACAGGGAGTGCCTATGATTATGGCAGGTGATGAGATCTGTAATTCACAGGATGGCAACAACAATGCTTACTGTCAGGACAACCCTACAGGCTGGGTGAACTGGTCAAATGAGCAGAGCAGAAGGGAAAACATCAGGTTCTTAACCAGACTTATCAAATTCAGGGATGAGCATCCTGTTATTTCCTGTCCAAAGCCGTTTAAATTCAGCGATTACAAGGCTGTTGGGTATCCTGATTTGTCCTATCACTGCAAGAATGCCTGGATAGGCGAGTGTGATGCCACAAAGCTATGTGTAGGTGTGATGTACTGTGGGGATTACAATGAAGTGAATAAAGACTATGTATACGTAGCTTACAATTTTTATTCATCCAGGGAGAAGTTAGCTCTTCCTAAGCTAAAGAAAGGAATGAAATGGTATAAAGTCTGCGATTCTACGCTCAAAGAACCGTTTTATGACAATCCGGTGCTGTGTGAAAACCAGCAGTATGCAGATGTCTCACCGCAGTCGGTATACATCCTCATAGGCAGATAGACATATGAAAGCAATAAGACATTTTATAACAATTACACATCACAAGATTTTAGTCATGCAGGGGTGCTTTAGGATAGGGCTTTATAAACAGGGACTTCTTCATGACATGTCAAAATATTCACCGACGGAGTTTCTCGTCGGCTGCAGGTATTACAAGGGGTATATGAGCCCGAATAATGCGGAGAGAGCCGACAAGGGCTATTCATCTGCGTGGCTTCATCATAAGGGGCGCAATAAGCATCACCTGGAGTACTGGATTGACTATGCTGTTTCAAAGCCGGGGGACGATAAAGCACATACAAAAATGGAGGGCATGAAAATGCCCATAAGGTATGTCTGCGAGATGTTTATAGACCGTGTAAGCGCCTCAAAAAACTATCAGAAAGAAAAGTACACCGACAAAAGTGCACTGGAATACTATGAAAAAAGCGTGGATCACTACATGATTCATCCAGATACAAAAGCAATGCTTGAGTATCTGCTTGTCATGCTCTCTGTAAAGGGAGAAGAATATACTTACAGCTACATAAAAAAAGAGGTTTTAAAAGGGCATATCCCATACGAAAAGGATAAAATAAACCAACTAGAACAGGGACTTCATGTCTGATGGAATATCAGATATGAGGTTCATTTTTTGTCCTGTGACAGGGTGCGTGAAAACAAGACGCCCTGAGTGCAGTGCTTGTCTGGATATATATGTATAGTCGGGATTATATAAAAAGTCACCTATCAGTGGAAAACCGATATACTTCATATGGACGCGTATCTGGTGAGTGCGTCCGGTAAGAAGTCTTAGCTTGACAAGCGATAAATTATTATCCGGGTTATATTTGATTCTGATAAAGTCGGTTACTGCATATTCACCATGTTTGAAATCAACACACCGCTCTATGGTGGAAGCATCCTTTCTTGCAATCGGAGCACTGATGCGCATGCATATAGGTGTACACCCACTGCAGACGGCGTAGTATGTCCGGTGTATGGCACGCTTTGCGACAGCGTTGCCAAGTATCCCGCCTGCAAGTGCATGCTTTGCGACAATTGTAAGCCCTGTGGTATCTCTGTCCAGCCTGTTTATGCATCTGTATACAAACGGCTTGTTCTGACTGCCATAGTAGTACATGAGCGCATTTGCAAGTGTGTTGTCATGGTTTCCGGCGGAGGGATGGGCAGGCATATCAAACGGCTTGTTTATTACGATGATATCATCGTCCTCATATGCTATATCAAGAGGCAGATTTACAGGTGCTATATTATCCGAGCATTCGTTTTCGACAATTTGGACTGTGATTAAATCATCCTTACACAGCCTTTCATTTGTATAGGCCCATATACCGTTTCTTAGTATGCCATGGTCTGTCTGCTTCAGCCTTACAAGCACCTGATGTGTGTAGCCACGCTCCTTCAAAAAGCCTTCTACTGTTTTTCCTGTATCATTTTCATTGATTTTGTAGTCTATTTTTCTATTCATGGCAAAGATTATATCACAAAATACAGATTTGAACATAATATATTATAAGCAAATAATGACAGGGTGCTATGTGAATACATTTTTATCACCTCTTAGTTTAGAACGTGAGACGGAATGTCTGAAAAAAGTGGCTCAAAATGATAAAGAAGCTAAGGATGAGCTTATATTACACAATATGCGCCTTGTGGCACATGTTACAAAAAAATATGCAGTAAGCGAGGATGAGATGGAGGAGCTCATATCCATAGGCACTATAGGACTGATAAAAGCAGTGTCATCATTCAAGGCTGATTACGGAAATCGTTTTGCAACCTTTGCAATCAGATGCATCGAAAATGAGATTCTGATGCACTTTAGAAGCCGTAAAAAGAGCCGGGGTGATGTGTCCATATTTGAACCTATAGGCACTGACAAGGAGGGAAACCAGATTCATTTGGTGGATGTGATTGAGAATGGACAATCTGATGTGGTATCGGATATAGAGGTATGTGAGTCACTTAAGATTTTAAGGCAAAATATGAGAAGCGTTTTATCGGACAGAGAATATTATATTATTACGAAACGCTTTGGCCTTGACGGTGAAAAAGAGCTGACACAGAGACAAATTGCTAAAACGCTCAGCATTTCGAGGTCATATGTTTCAAGAATTGAAAAGGCCGGTTTGAAAAAATTACGAAAACTGCTCGAATAGGTGTTTACAAAAGGCAAAAATATGTTATCATAGAGCCATGTCTTTTGTGCATTTGTCTATGCATTTACCCCAATTGGAATAGGAGTATATATGTACAGTACAGTCAGAACGGCTGTTTTGGATGGAATCAGTGCGATTCCGGTACAGGTGGAGGTTGATATTTCAACCGGCATGCCTGTTTTTGATATGGTTGGAAATCTCACCTCAGAGGTAAGAGAAGCAAAGGAGCGTGTTAAAACAGCGCTGCACAGCGTTGGTATTGTTTTGCCTGCCAAGCGTATCACAGTAAATCTATCGCCTGCAAATATTAAAAAGACCGGAACAGGCTTTGATCTGCCTATAGCTGTTGCTGTTTTAACAGCTATGGGGGTGATTGACGCTGATAGCATAAAGGACTGCACACTTGCAGGTGAGCTAAATCTAAACGGTGAAATTTTGCCGGTCAGCGGTATTCTGCCGATTGTATTTGATGAGTACAACAAAGGCATTGGAAAGTTTATTATTCCAAAGCAGAATGAAAATGAAGGCAGACTCGTCTGCGGTGCAAAAATATTTGGGATAAGCCATTTAAATGATGTAATTGCACAGTTTGATGAAGCAGCATTTACGTGTCAGAAAACCGGCATGGCACATGAGCTGCAAATGGATGAAAAATACGCCGATTTTTGTGATGTTAACGGACAGAAATTTATTAAAAGAGCATGTGAGGTGGCTGCTGGAGGTATGCACAATATACTGCTTGTCGGACCTCCCGGTGCAGGCAAAACAATGATAGCAGAGCGTATGCCGTCAATTCTGCCTCCTCTTAGTGAAAATGAGAGACTTGAGCTGTCAAAAATATACAGCATCTGTGGTCTTTTGGACAATGACAGCTCCTTAAGGGACAGCAGACCATTCAGAAATCCCCACTATTCCGTCACCCAGGCCGCATTAATCGGCGGAGGAACAAGAATTAATCCGGGCGAGATATCGCTTGCACACAATGGCGTTTTGTTTTTGGATGAGCTCGCTGAGTTTAAGGGCGGCCTGCTGGATCTGCTCAGGGCTCCACTTGAGGAGCACTGCATCAGGCTTTCAAGAGCCGGCAGAAACGTGACTTATCCGGCTAATTTCCTGCTTTTTGGTGCGATGAACCCATGCAGCTGCGGCTATTATCCCGATATGCAAAGGTGCCGCTGCTCAGAGCCGACTCTGCGCAGATATTTTGATAAGGTCTCACAGCCTATAATAGACAGAATTGACATATGTGTGGAGGCGTCACCGCTTAGCTTTGAGGATATAAACAGTACTACATCCAATGAATCATCTGCGGACATAAGAAAGCGTGTTATGCACTGCCACGAGCTTCAAAAAGAAAGGTTTAAAGGTGAGAGCTTTTCTTATAATTCAAAAATATCAACTGACAAGCTGGAAAAATACTGTTACCTCGGCAGTCGAGAGAAAAGCTACATGGAAAATATGTTTGACAAGCTTGGACTGACGGCACGCACATACCACAAGATACTTAAGGTTGCGCGTACAATAGCTGATCTGGACGGCTGTGAAAACATAAAGACAAAGCATCTCAACGAAGCTATATGCTACAGAAGCATCAATGAGAAGTTCTGGGGAGGTGCTGTATCATGAAGTTCAAATACTGGCTTACAAGCCTTACAGATATAAGCAATGCGAAGAAAAAGCTTCTGCATGATTGCAGTATAACGGCAGAAAAGCTGTTTTTTATGCCAAAGGATGAGCTTTTTGATATTTTGTTTTTCACAGATGATGACAGAAAAATAATCCTTGAATCAAGAGCTTCCTATGACGTAGAGAAGGAGTGGATATTATTTCAGCAGAAGGATATCGGCTTTGTAACAATGGAGGATGAGGCTTATCCGGACAAGCTTAGAAATATACATAATCCGCCGTATAGTCTTTTTTACATAGGCGCTCTTCCCGACAAATCAAGAAAAAGTGTCGCTATAGTCGGAGCACGGGGCAGAAGCGCATATGGCTGCGAGGTGGCAAAGGTACTGGCAGCAGCACTTTCAAGGCAGGGAATACAGATAATCAGCGGCATGGCAAGAGGAATAGACAGAGATGCCCATATGGGGTGTCTTGAGGCTGGTGGAAATACATATGCAGTTCTTGGCTCCGGAGCAGACACCTGTTATCCGAAAGAGAACCGCTTTCTATATGATAAAATAAAGGTCTTTGGAGCATAATCAGCGAGCTTATGCCGGGCACCGACCCGCAAAAGATGTTTTTTCCGATGAGAAACAGAATAATTTCCGGGTTATCCGATATAGTAGTTATAGTTGAGGCAAAAAAGAGAAGTGGTTCACTGATTACGGCTGATTTTGCAATGGAGCAGGGAAAGGACGTATATGTCATTCCGGGGCGTATCACCGACACCTTAAGCTACGGCTGCAACAGTCTGATAAAGCAGGGCGCAGGCATTATTTATAATATTGATGAATTTGTCTCAGACATTACAATGACTGGGTTTACAGAGTGCACACAGATGGATTTCAGAAAAAATATACTTGATAAAAAAGAAGCATTGGTGTATAGTTTACTCGATTTTTGTCCTATCGCAATCGGGACATTGTCTCAAAAAGTGCCGTATGAATTATCGGAACTATTTGAAGTGTTAGAAAATCTTATACAAAAAGGATTTGTTAAGGAGACAATTCCAAATTACTATATAAGGAGTTTATAATGGCTAAATATCTGGTTATCGTAGAGTCGCCTGCAAAAGTAAAGACTATAAAGAAATTCTTGGGAAAAAACTATGAGGTAATGGCATCAAACGGTCACGTGAGAGATCTGCCAAAGAGCAGCCTTGGAATAGATGTGGACGGAGATTTTGAACCGAAATATATCACAATCCGTGGAAAGGGTGAAATACTCGCTAAGCTTCGCAAGGAGGCTAAGAAAGCCGATAAGATATATCTCGCAACCGATCCCGACCGTGAGGGAGAAGCCATCTCATGGCATCTGCTTCACGCACTTAAACTTGAGGGCAAGGATGTAAGCCGTATCAGCTTTAATGAGATCACGAAGAATGCTGTCAAGGAATCCTTAAAGCACCCAAGAAAAATAGATATGGATCTTGTAGATGCACAGCAGGCCAGACGAGTTTTGGACCGTATTGTAGGTTACAAAATCAGTCCGCTGCTTTGGGCCAAGGTCAAGAGAGGACTTAGTGCGGGAAGAGTACAGTCTGTTGCGCTTCGTATCATCTGTGACAGGGAGGATGAAATCAATGCTTTTATTCCTGAGGAGTACTGGAGCCTTGATGCCACGGTTGATGTGGAGGGTGAGAAGAAGCCAATTACTGCAAAGCTATACGGCAGGGGTGACGACAAGATAGCCATTTCCTCAAAGGAAGAGATGGATAATGTGCTTAGCGAAATAAAGGGTAAGGAGTGTAAAGTACAAAGCATCAAAAAAGGCCAGCGCAGCAATAAAGCTCCGCTTCCTTTTACAACCAGTACTTTACAGCAGGAGGCTTCAAAGGCTCTGAATTTCCCAATATCAAAGACTATGCGTATAGCCCAGCAGCTCTATGAAGGAGTTGACATAAAGGGACAGGGTACGGTAGGTATAATCACATACCTGCGTACTGATTCTGTCCGTGTATCAGATGAGCCGAGGCCATGGCAAAGGATTTTATTTCAAAAAGCTATGGAGACAAATATCTTTCCACCGGTGAGGGAACAAAGAAGAGCAGCAAAAATATACAGGATGCCCATGAGGCAATCAGGCCAACTGATATAAACAGAGTGCCTTCTGAGATTAAGGAGTCACTGTCAAGAGACCAGTTCAGGCTTTATCAGCTTATCTGGAAGCGTTTTACTGCAAGCCGAATGGCAAAATCTGAGTACGAGACTACTACAGTAAAGCTCTCAGTCGGAGATTATGTATTCAGCTTTGCTACGTCAAGACTGTTATTTGATGGTTTTGAGCTTGCATATACTGCTGCAGACGATGCAAAGAAAGAAAAGCAGCCTGTTCTTAAAAATCCTCTGACAGAAGAATCACTTCTTACAGTTGAGGAGCTTTTGCCTAAGCAGCATTTTACCCAGCCCCCGGCACACTACACAGAGGCTTCTTTGGTAAAGACACTTGAAGAGCTTGGAATAGGACGTCCTAGTACCTATTCTCCAACAATATCTACAATACTTGCCAGACGCTATATTACCAAGGAGAGTAAAAATCTCTATGTGACAGAGATAGGAGAGGTTGTAAATTCTATTATGAAGGAATCATTTCCAACTATTGTCGATGAGCATTTTACAGCCAATATGGAGTCACTTTTAGATGCGGTAGCAGAGGGGAAGGTTAACTGGAAGACAGTTGTTGAGAATTTTTATCCTGATCTTAAAGATGCAATCGACAAGGCTGAAAATGAGCTTGAGAAGGTTACAATACATGATGAGGTGACAGATGAAATCTGCCCTGAGTGCGGACGCAATCTGGTTATAAAATACGGACCTCACGGCAAGTTTTTGGCATGTCCGGGATTTCCTGACTGCAGATTCACTATGCCTTATCTTGAAAAAATCGGCGTCAATTGCCCTAAATGCGGTAAGGATGTTGTACTCAAGAAAACAAGGAAGGGAAGAAAATACTATGGCTGTATTGACAACCCAGAGTGTGATTTTATGAGCTGGGGCAGACCTGTTGCAGAAAAATGCCCTCGTTGTGGAGGATATATGATTGTAAAGGGAAACAAGATTGCCTGCGCAGATGAGCAGTGCGGCTACGTAACAGATAAAAAGCCCGAAAGAGAGGAATAACAATTAATGGGAGTACAATTATTAGATAAGACACGTAAGATTAATAAGCTTCTTCACAACAACAATTCATCAAAGGTTGTGTTCAATGATATATGTCAGGTGCTCACCGGGGTGCTCGACTCAGACATACTTGTAATCAGCAAAAAGGGCAAGGTGCTTGGCTCAAGTATCTGCAAAGGCGTGGATGAGCTTCATGACTGATAGTAGATGAGGTTGGTGGCTATATTGACACTGAGCTCAATGAAAGACTTCTTGGCATACTTTCAACAAAGGAAAATGTAAACCTCGAGACACTTGGCTTTGGTGAAGATACAAG
>ENA-OQCE01000333-OQCE01000333.1-human-gut-metagenome-genome-assembly--contig:-NODE-333-length-23293-cov-2.769662_pt1 | contig 23293 bp, 28 predicted proteins | sample MGYA00242495_ERZ504572 | MGnify/ENA primary metagenome ERZ504572 (study PRJEB26092, sample SAMD00036228) | human gut metagenome | host: Homo sapiens | study: EMG produced TPA metagenomics assembly of...
CTTTCTTTCCATTTTCTTACGCATCATTTAAACATAAAGTAAAACCAGTAGGTATTTCCGTACGACCGGTTCAACAGCCCGGCAATAGCACTGTTATTGCGGTTCGCAAGCACCTGCTTTTATAGTCGGTGAAGCGGGCAACAATTGTTTCGGAGACATTGAAACGTTTCCAGTAATCCGGTTCTTTTTCAGACATCACAATAACGGCTTCCTGAAAATGCACGGGCAATACGGGCAAAAACTCTGTCCCGTAATATTTTTCCACCAGCGCTTTAAATCCTTCCAGATCCTTAGCCAATAAATACATTGCACCCAAATACTGCAAAGCAGCAGAGTTGGCAGGTCCTTTTTCCAAGAAAAGCGCCAGATCTCCTGCCAACCCCTTTATCATTGCCAATGAATTCCGATCCGGCAACATCCGCCTACGGGTTCCTAATATGGGATCGCTTTCGACAACTTCGTCATTATAAAGGTATTTGCGCTGTGATTGGGCCCAATCCCGGTATGCATATGTTTTCTCAAGTATTGAGATATATTTTTCAGCTACGGGATACGTACCGTAAATCAGATTTGTCTGCACCAGTCTCTTCAACATACGAGGATTACCATCCTCCATAGCACTCACATACCCCTCAAAAGCCATTTCCTGCGATGAAGCGGTTGCTCCCATCGTAAAATAGATATCACTGAGCATGCAAGAGATATTTTCCGATTTATTCCATTGTACAAGCAACCCTTGAGGTCCCCGTTGGTCGAAGTTGAACATTTTATCCGAAAGTTCTCCCTTATTGGCCAATGCCATATTCAGATGGCACATATATAAGAAATTTGTCAGTTTCCCTTTACATTCTTCTATCGTCTTGTCCCATTGTTCCGTACGGGCAAAATAATCCAGTTTTTTCAACTTCAATGTCTTTGCATCGCTATATTTGGGCATTCCCCACCACAGAACGGCAGCAATCATAGCCAATTGAGCAATACAACTGATCCCTGCCCGCCATTTCTTTCCGGACAAGCTATTTTTATTCCGGATAAAGAAAGCGACAAGAAAGACCAAAGGCAGGCAAATCCAAGAATAATAAATGATTTCTTTTGGATGGAGCGTATAATGGTAATACAGATCCGGACCAAAAACCCATCGGTATTCACCCATCAAAGAGAAATAAACCGTTCCAACACCCAATAGCAAAACCTCTGCAACCCCGATCAACGAGATATACCATTTAGGCGTCTTACGCAACCCTTCGAACAGGCAAACCATTCCGGCAAACAAGACGGCAATCGATCCTGCCAACCAAAACAAGACCGGAACCAACACACAACCTGCCACCAAACGGAAAAGATCATTCCGTATCCTCATATACCCACAGAGCAAAGCCATCATCATCAGGTAGCAAACAGTGCCCTGTACCCTGTAATTGAAGTCGAAATGCATGAACAGCAAAGCCAACATCGGTAGCACATAAAGGATAAAAAGCCCCGAAACAGGCGCGATCCGTTTCACAATACCAGCCGTACAAACCCCGACACCTGTCAATAAGGCCGCAGTAACCAACGCCCCAACATAGGGACGGATAAAAAACTGCACCAGGAATTCCGCCACCAACATGGAAAAGCCACCCGGAAGAAGCAGTTTATTCCTTATATACGCCTCGGAAAACAAAAACAGCTGACTCTGTTCTATATAGTAAAAATGATACTCGAAACACATTTGCAAAAAAGCAAACAAAGCTCCGAAAACGATCAACCAAAAGGCAACAAGTTTGTATTTCATCTGACAAATCCTTAAGCGTGTTTAACCAATTCAAAACGTTTATCCACACAAGCTGGCAATTCATGCGGATAGTGCGTGACATAAATCAACGTCTTTCCCGGACGCGAACAGAACTGCTCGATAATGGCAACCGCCTTCTTTTTATTGCTCACATCCAATCCGTGCAACGTTCATCCAAGATAATCAGGTCCGGATCTTTGACAAACGCACGCGCTAAAAGCGCCAACCTCTGTTCACCGGAAGAAAGTGTAAGAAAAGAACGGTCTTTCAACTCTTCAATACCGAATACACGCATCCAGGCCAAAGCTACCTGTTGCTGCCTCTCCGTGCATTTCCTGAACAACCCGATCGAGTCAAAAAATCCGGAACTGACGATATTCAATACCGGCACATTCTCCATATAGAAAAGATGCATTTCCGGAGAAACGTATCCGATACGCTTCTTTATATCCCAGATACTTTCCCCCGAACCACGTTTACGATCAAAAAGATAAAGCGTATTGGCATACGACTGCGGATTATCGGCATAAATCAAACTCAACAAAGTCGATTTGCCAGCCCCGTTCGGACCGAACAACGCCCATTTCTCCCCGTTTCTCACTTCCCAATCCAGATCTTTCAGAATCGTACGGTTACCATACTTGATCGAAACATGTTCCATCCTGAAAGTAACGAGATGAGCGGAAGGTTCTTTCTGTTCCCCGACCGGAAGTGAAAACGCCCCGCTCCGAACGGAATCTTCCTTTCCTTCGAATGGGAATAAATCGGCTATCAGATCCGTTTGCTTCAGGAATTCCTCTCGGCTGTAAACAGGAAGACATTTGCGTTGCTTGACCGGTAAGACATGTGTAATCATTTCAGGTATATCGTCCGGATTAGAAAGCAGTAAAACCACCTGCACACATTTCAACTTCGTTATTTGCTGCAACATCTCCACCAGAACACCCCTCGAAGGAGCATCCAATCCGATAAACGGATTATCCAATATCAAGACACGAGGATGCTTCAATAACGTACGAACAATCAAAAACTTCCTCAACTCACCACTGGACAGGAAGATCAGTTTCTTTGGCAAAAGCTCTTCTATGCCGAACAAAGATAACACTTTATGATAATCTTCCGATCCCGCATCTTCTTTTAATATATCTTCTATTGTTGGGACCTCATCCGTTTCAGTCGAATGCCAACGTTGCTGATAATAAGAATTACGGCAATCGGCCAAGGAGTAAATATCCTTAAATGCTATACTTTTCACTATATTACTGACATTTTCCTCGTACCCGAAAGCAACTTCGCCTTCCTTCAATGCAAATTTACGCTGCATGACGTCAGCAATCAATGTTTTGCCCGCACCGTTCGACCCGATAACACCCCATTGTTGTCCCTCTTCTATTATCCAATTGAGAGGTTCTTCAAAACGCAGTTCCGGCAAACGGGTCACGACGTTCCGAATATTCACAACTATTTTCCTATTTTCCATCGCCTTTTTATTACACGAAGCAAAGGTAACAGAAAAGGGGAAACTCTCCCAAGCTCCCCCTTCTATTTTGTACAGGTATATTGTTATATATTCCTTCGCAAATTAGTTACCCAAAAACAGACCTGTACAGTATCCCAACGTTCGTCTTAAAAAATACACTTAAACTATTTACACCACAAATATACGAAACAATTTTACTTATTATCATTTTACAACCCAAATTTGTTGCAAAACATAATATTAGCAACAAATTTAGTAACACATTAAAAGACACGTGTACCTTTCCCCAAATGAATATCCGAAGCCTGCGTGATAATCACCTGCTTAACCCCGGCATCGATCGCCTGAAACGAATTTTCGAGCTTAGGGATCATTCCCCCTTGAATCACACCCGCTTCCACATACTGCTCGAAAGCCGTACGGTCTATTTCGGGAATCACACTTTCATCATCGTTCTCATCTTTCAAGACACCTTTCTTTTCAAAGCAGAACATCAAAGTCACTTCAAAATGTTTCGCCAGAGCTTTTGCGGCTTCTCCTGCGATCGTATCGGCATTGGTATTCAACATATGTCCTTGTTTGTCGTGTGTAAGGGGAGCCAATACCGGAACAATACCTTGATGAATCAGGGATGCCAGCAGATCCGCATTCACCTCTTTCACATCACCGACAAAACCGTAGTCCACCTCTCCCACCGGACGTTTGTCCGACCGCATCAGATTCATATCCGCTCCGGTCAGTCCCAACGCATTTATACCTAAGGCCTGAAGGCCGGCGACAATATTCTTATTGACCAGTCCCCCGTAAACCATTGTAACCACCCTCAACATGTCAACATCCGTAATCCGGCGACCGCCCACCATCTTACTCTCGATACCCAATTGTGCAGCCAGCTTCGTAGCGGAACGTCCGCCCCCATGAACCAGCACTTTATATCCTTCTACCTGCGAGAAATCATTCAACAGATTGCGAAGTGTTTCCTCTTCTTCCACAATCTTTCCTCCCACCTTTATCAGCGTTAGCTTTCCATTCCTATAAATTATTCTAATTTTTTTGAGCCAAAGGTAGTAAAAAATAAAAGATTTGTATACTTTTGCACCATCCAACGCGGTAGTAGCTCAGTTGGTAGAGCATCAGCTTCCCAAGCTGAGGGTCACGAGTTCGAGCCTCGCCTACCGCTCAAAAGAAGACACTCTCTGATTATCATGTTATTAACAGATAATCGGGAGTGTTTTTTTGTAAAAACAAATTACATGCACAGCAAAATCCCAGTGACTCAAAAGTAAGCAAAACTTTTCTTTCAAAAGAAAAGTAATATTCCTACATTTGTATGCACAAAGAAACAAAGACAACCGATAGTTATGATAAAGATATTCTCAACAGATAAAGTCAGAGAGCTCGATAAATATACCATTCAAAACGAACCGATCAGCTCTATCGACTTGGTAGAACGTGCGGCAACCGTATTTACAAGTGAATTTTGCCGCCGCTATTCCAAACAAACTCGTATTATCGTATTTGCCGGACAAGGAAACAACGGAGCCGATGCGCTGGCAATCGCCCGTATGCTGACGGATGCCGGTTACCGGGTGGAAACTTATCTGTTCAATCCAACCATGCGTCTTTCTGATGACTGTGAGCTGAACAAGCAACGGTTGCTTCACATGGAAAAGATCGAATTCACGGAAGTCGTGGACGATTTTGTCCCGCCCGAACTGGAAGAACGGGATGTCGTGATAGACGGCTTGTTCGGTTCCGGTCTGAATCGCCCCTTAACCGGAGGATTTGCCGCGATGGTAAAATATATCAACCAGTCGGATGCGACCGTCGTTGCGATCGACATTCCTTCCGGCCTGTTCGGCGAAGACAACCGCAAGAACGATCCGGACGCTATTATCCATGCCGATCTGACGCTGACATTCGGTTTTCCGAAATTAGCGTTTCTACTTCCCGAAAATGCAGAATTTGTCGGTGAATGGAAAGTACTGGACATCCTGTTACACCCGGAAATAATTGCCAGCACTCCGACACAATTCACATTGGTGACGGAAGAAGATATTGCTGCTGTTTTCCAACCCCGTAACCGCTTTGCCCATAAAGGGACATTCGGCCATGCACTTCTGATCGCCGGAAGCCACGGAAAGATGGGAGCAGCCCTCCTATCCGCTAAAGCCTGCCTTAGAAGTGGAGCAGGTTTACTGACCGTCCACATCCCCGGACGTGGCGAGCAGATTTTGCAGACTGCCTTTCCGGAAGCGATGGTTGATCTGGATCAACATCAAGATCATTTCAGCTCTGTTTCCGGTATCAAAGCCTACTCCTCAATCGCGATCGGGCCTGGTCTGGGACAACATCCGGATTCCGTCAAAGCTCTGGAACAGCTACTCCAAGTAGTAGAAAAGCCACTTGTGATCGATGCCGACGCGTTGAACCTGATTGCAGCCAATAAAGATTTATTGAAACGCATCCCTCCACGCAGCATCCTGACACCGCATCCCAAAGAATTCGACCGGATAGCGGGTGAAAGCACTAATTCATACGAACGGTTGAAAAAGGCTCAAGCTTTCGCTACCGATCATCAACTTTGCGTTGTCTTGAAAGGGGCTTATACAGCAATCTGTACGGCTACCGGAAACGTTTATTTCAACAATTGTGGAAATCCGGGTATGGCTACGGCGGGCAGTGGTGACGTTTTGACAGGTATCATCTTAGCATTGCTCGCACAGGGATTAGAGCCCGAAACGGCAGCCGTTTCAGGTGTTTTCCTTCACGGGACAGCCGGTGACCTGGCTGCCGTCTACCGTTCAGAAGAAAGCATGATCGCCAGTGACATCACGGATATGCTGGGAAAAGCGTTCAAGCAGATAAAATAAAAAGATCCCATTAATTTAACTCAATAAGGGGGGCACATACATTTTTGCCCTCCCCAAAGTATCCCCCTCCGTTTTCAAAGAAGATTGTGATCGGCATACGAAGTTTCCTGAAAATCCTCTATCACTCTATCACTACGAAGGTTGTAGCTATTCATATTCAAGCGTCAGAGGAGTGATACAGGACGTTTTCCTCTATCACTCCTCTATCACGTCTGAAACACATAAAATCTATTATATAACTGGAAATCAATATACTACTTTCTTCTACTTTTTAAAAAGCATATAAAATAATCGAATAAACAAATGTAAAAACGAATATAATAGGTATTAAATTGGCAAAATACGGTTCTTCATTCCACAAAAGCTATCTCTTTTTTTAGCAAAGACAAGCACATAATTCTATAAACACCCCCATGTTGCCATCCTTAACATCCGGGTGTAGAGAGTCGGTACATCCGGGTGTAAGAGAGAGCAACATGGGGATGTCCGGCAACTAAAGTCCCTTATCTGACAATAAAAACTACCCGGTTTTACCTATTTTATAGCCGTTTTTTGCATAAAATAATCGAGTGATTTGCAGGGATGGGGTTCACGAATCAACTACTGTACCAGCAAAAAAAATAGGCTTTTTTCTTATAAATCGAAGTAAATAAATAAAAATGATTAAAACATTTTATTGGAAATAAATCATTTTTTTCCCGAAAACAAGTATATTCGAATCCATAACTAAAGGGAAGAGAAATGAATAAGTTTTTACTACATATTACATCGCTTGTTGCCCTCGTTTTGTTCCTGACCATGGGTGCTTGCAATAATACCCCAAAGACTCCAATACTACTTGAAGCGGAGAAAACCATCGAAAAACAACCGGACAGCGCCTTAAACTACTTAGGGCGTGTAAATTCCGATTTACCAAGATGCTCTACAGGCACAAGAATATTACTTAAAGGCTTTGGAGATAGGCGAAGATTCAAAAGATTATACTCTCCTGATTAACATTTATAACAACTTAGGTACTTTATATGCTCACCAGGATATCAACGACATGGCGTTACCCATGTATAAAAAGGCCCTGTCATATTTGGAGTTAGAACCCGATTCGGTAAAAACTGCTTTTGCCCTAAGAAACATTGCACGTATATATTCCTTGACACAAAAGCCAGATAGTTCAATAATATATTATAAACGTGCAATTTCATACTCTGCAATAAAAAACAGAGCCTCTATCCTTACCGATTTAGGGAATCTATATCTCAGTCTCAAAGACTATAAAAAAGCATATCAATGCATAGAAAAGGCAAAGCCTTTAATCGGTAATGAAAAAACACTCTATTCCTTATATTTGTCAAAAGGAGAACTGCACATTGCCACCAACCAGTTAGATTCTGCTAAATTTTATCTTAATCATTGTGTAAAGAGTTCCAATATTCATACACGTGCTGGTAGTTTGTACCACTTGGCTCAAATAGCTCAGAAAGAAAAAAACATCAACGATCTCATCAAATATTCCAATCTATATGAACAAACACGCAATTCCATAGTAGATAGTTTACATTTTGAAAATACGCGTCTAACACAAAGTATGTTTAACTACCAAAGGATTGTTAATGAAAAAAGTAAATACGAAAAAGAAGCAACCCAAAGAATGATTTTGATATATCAAGTGATTATCGTTTTCAGTATCATCTTTATTTTAAGTTTCATATTTTTCAAAAAAGAACAAAATAGAAAAAAGAGATTTGCCCATTTAAAAGAAGAGCAATACAAACGCAGTCAACAATACATAGAAGACAATGAAAAACAAATTTCTCAATTAACAGAAATGCTCCGATCTAAACAAGAAGAAATGGGTGAAGTCGAAAAGAAACTATATGAAGCGAGAAAATTAATGCTTGAAATGGAAAACAGGCAAATTTTCGAAAAACAGGGAACATTTCTTTTGTTGGATAAAGATTTTCATAACTCATCTTTATATATTAGGATTCATAGGGAGAATGACATACAACTTGGTCCAAATGAATGGGAAGAACTACATCAATTGATTGATGCAACATATCCAGATTTCACCAATCGACTTATAAAACTTTACCCACAAATCTCCATAGAAGAAATACATATTTGTTATTTAGTAAAGATGCAATTACCCATAAAAAAGATAGCCTTCATTATGCATATCACAAGTTCAGGGGTGTCTCAATGTCGCAGAAGATTATATAAAAAGTTCACAGGAGAGCCTCAAAACACAGAAAAGTTCGACAAATTCATATCTGATTTCTAAGGAAGTACAACTTGTCACATTTTGTCAACAAAAATACGTGCTTAATAATGAAGAGAAATTTACCTTTGCCGATCACTAAAACAAATCTTATTTTAATTAATATACAAGAACAGTCCCGGGCGGTGATTTAACCAAGCCTAATATCTCGATCTCCTTTTCCGCCGCCTTTGGGACCGTTCTTTATCTCTTCTCTGATCTATAAATGAGGAAAAGAGGCTTTTCCGGTTGGTTACTAACAAAATATTTCATAGTTTTGTACAATCATTTAGTAGAGATTAAACTTAGATTAGAATATGAAGAATTTAATCATTATAGCCAGTCTGCTCCTTAGTTTACCCATTATGGCTCAGACTAAAGTTGTAAAGAAAAATGCCGTCAAGGCAAATAATTTCGGTATAACTTATTCACTTCCTAAAACATCTCTGGTTGTAGATGCAGAAGTTACGAAAGTAACTTGCAAAGCAGGTCCCTATTATAAATACGCAGAAAAATATTTAGGAGTAAAAGACGCTATCACAGAAGATAAGGTCTATTACGAATTAGGAAAGATCAGCTTGGTCAACAAAGGTGTACCCGATGCAGACAATACATTCATCGTTGAATTTAAAGCGGGAACAGTTGCCCCATATGCTTATTTGACAGAAGACGGACTGCTTTGTTCCATCAATGCCGAATATACCCCCGATGAATCAGACTGGAAGCGGCAAGAAAGAAAAATCAGGCTCCGACAAAAGTAACCGATGCCTCTGTTTTGTCAGAAGAGTTGCTTATGGCGGGATCTACAGCCAAGCAGGCAGAAGTGGCAGCCAAACAAATCTACCGTATCCGCGAGAGCCGTATGAACATTCTTACGGGTGATGCCGATAACCTGCCACCCGATGGCGAAGCGATGAAGCTGGTCATCCAACAATTGGAAGAGCAGGAAAAGGCGCTAACCAACTTGTTCACAGGTATCCGAGCAAAGGAAGTCAGTGACTACGAAGTGACTATTGTACCTTTCGACAATCTCGATAAAGAAGTATTATTCCGCTTCTCCCCCCAATTGGGAATCGTAGATGCCGACGATTTGGGCGGAGCACCTGTGTATATGAACTTAAAAGCCATCGACCGCGCTCCTGTTTTAGACCCGAAAGAGGCTGAAAAGAAAGAAAAATCACTGAAGGGCATTATATATAATGTACCAGGTAAAGCCAGCATCGAAATCAGCATGAACAAAAAAAACACTTTATAAAGGCGAAGCACAAATTACCCAGTTCGGTACACGGGAAGGACTTGCCCCCATCATGTTCGAAGATAAAAAAGCTCCGGTAAAAGTTTATTTCTATCCGGAAACAGGTGCAATAAAACAAATCATTCAATAATCATCTAACAAATTAATTCTATGTTTGAAGGACAGCCTAAAGGTTTATATGCGTTAGCCTTAGCGAACACCGGCGAGCGTTTTGGTTATTACACCATGCTCGCAATTTTTGTACTTTTCTTAAAAGCAAACTTTGGTCTATCGCCAGGTATGGCAGGTACGATCTACTCCACATTCCTTGCTTTAGTCTATTTTTTACCATTCATCGGCGGTATCTTAGCTGATAAATTCGGGTATGGCAAGATGGTGACAATCGGTATCATCGCCATGTTTGCCGGATATGTTCTGCTCGCATTGCCATTAGGCAGTGGGACATTGGCTTTGGCCTGTATGTTTTCCGCCTTGTTGGTAATCAGTACGGGAACCGGACTATTCAAAGGGAACTTGCAAGTAATGGTCGGTAACTTATACGACTCTCCCGAATATGCATCCAAACGCGATTCCGCATTCAGTATCTTCTATATGGCGATCAATATCGGTGCATTGTTTGCTCCTACAGCAGCCGTAAAGATCATGGAATACGCCCAGCAAAATTTAGGGGTTAGTGTAAACGACTCTTATCATTTTGCTTTCGGAGTGGCCTGCGTTTCTCTGATCATATCCATGGCTATCTATTATTCCTCTCGCCGCACATTCAAGCATGTGGAAGGAAATATCAAACAAACAAGCGCAGGAAAGGAAACGGCCAAAGTGGAAGAACTCTCTCCGAGAGAAACAAAAGACCGTATCATAGCTCTGTGTTTAGTGTTTGCAGTTGTCATCTTTTTCTGGATGGCATTCCACCAAAACGGACTTACCCTGACTTATTTTGCCGATGAGTTCACGGCCAAAAGTTCAACTGGCTTGGAAAGCATGATGTTCGATGTATGGAATCTGGTTGCCATAATCTTTATCGTCTATGGTCTATTTTCCTTATTCCAGTCTTCTACAGGAAAAGGCAAAGCAATATCCGGTATCGTCATTCTACTTGCACTTGCATTCTTAGGATACCGCTATAGTTCACTCAATGGTTCGGTTCCCGTAGATGCTCCTATTTTCCAGCAATTCAACCCATTCTTTGTGGTTGCTTTAACTCCTGTTCCATGGCTATTTTCGGGGCATTATCCAGAAAAGGCAAAGAACCGTCGGCACCGCGTAAAATCGGTCTCGGCATGCTGGTGGCAGCATGCGGATTCATCTTAATGATGTTTTCATCATTCGGCCTATTGACTCCCGAAGCACAATCCGAAGCAATCCAGGCCGGTACTGCCTCTTTCGTTTCACCCAATTGGTTAATTTCCACTTATTTGGTTCTTACATTCGGTGAGTTATTACTTTCGCCTATGGGTATTTCCTTTGTTTCGAAGGTAGCTCCTCCCAAATACAAAGGTATGATGATGGGAGGTTGGTTCGTTGCAACAGCTATCGGAAACTATTTGACAGCCGTAGCAGCGTGGATTTGGGGAGATATGCCTCTGTGGATCGTATGGGGTGTATTGGTCGGCGTATGTCTCGTTTCTGCCGTTTTCATTTTCTCTGTCATGAAAAAATTAGAAAAGGTAGCATAAGACCATGAGGAAGCAGTATACATACAAACCTGTTGCTCTCCGCTTCAGAAGATGGAGCCGGAAGAGGTATGCTGCTTTCATTAGTATACAACATGCCGTTACGATCGGGCAGTTGTCGGCAAACGTATCTGAACGGTTCCAGGCAAAAAATGGTTCCGTACATACGTCCGTGCTCACTTTCGACAAGGTAAACAATGGGGAGACTGAAGAAAAGGAGAATACATCTCATCCAGACTGTTCAAAAGACATCACCCTGTCCCTGCTCCTGCAAGCCTTATGTCCTGTCCAGATCGCAAACCGACCTGCGGCATCGTATGCACACATAATAAAAGATAACATTTCCGAAATCGCGGAAGGTCCCAGTTATAAACTGAAGGCCTTCCGCGATTTTCGTTTATACAAATACCCAAATACATGATTGAAACACTCAAACAACATGTTCTTTCCGGTGGCATGATCAACGAAGAACAAGCAAAAGAACTGGCTGCGTTCCGGATAAGGAAGCCTCTACGAAGCAGCTCATCAGATCACCCGCCACTTCATGGGAAACAAGTTCGACACTTGTTCCATCATCAATGCCAAAAGCGGGAATTGCAGCGAAGACTGTAAATGGTGTGCACAGTCCGGACATTATAAAACAAACGTGACGCTTTACCCGCTGTTGCCGGCAGAAGAATGTATCCGCCATGCGACACATAACCATAAGCAAGGAATCAGCCGTTTTGCACTTGTCACCAGCGGTAAGAAGGTTTCGGACAAAGATATGGTAAAGATTACAGAGACCGTACGCCGTATCAAGCGAACCTGCGATATCAAATGTTGCGCCTCGATGGGACTCCTAAACCGTGAGCAACTGCAAGCCCTTTACGACAGCGGAACGGAAAATTACCATTGCAATATAGAAACAGCCCCCTCCTACTTCCGCACCCTTTGTACGACCCACACGCCGGAACAGAAACTAGAAACGATCCGGACGGCACGGGAAATAGGTTTCCGTATCTGTTCAGGTGGGATAATCGGGATGGGTGAAACGGTAGAGCAACGTATCGAGATGGCTTTATTGCTTCAAAAGGAAAGGATTCTCTCTATCCCGCTGAACCTCCTGCAACCAATACCCGGCACACCGTTGGAAAAGGCACAACCGTTGACGGATGAAGAGTTCCTGACCACGATCGCCCTGTTTCGTTTCATCAACCCGAATGCTTACCTGCGTTTCTCAGGCGGACGGGCCCAACTAAGTGAAAAGATACAGCGCAAGGCTCTTTATATAGGTATCAATTCGGCGATCATCGGCGACCTGCTGACAACGATCGGGAGCCGGGTAGCGGAAGACAAAGCTCTTTTCACCTCCGAAGGATATTCATTAACCGAAAATACAGATTGGGAAAGATGACGACAGAAGAAATACTACACTTTGACCGGGAACACATCTGGCATCCGTATACATCGACAATCGATCCGCTTCCGGTCTATCCGGTCGAACGAGCAGAAGGGGTTACGATCACCCTGAAAGACGGCCGAAAACTGATCGACGGCATGTCATCATGGTGGGCGGCCGTGCATGGTTATAATCATCCGGTGTTGAATGCTGCGGCCAAGGCACAGCTGGACAAGATGAGCCACATCATGTTCGGAGGCTTTACCCACGAACCGGCTGTAGAACTGGCAGCCAAGTTGTTCCCGTTACTGCCGCCTTCTATGCAAAAGATATTCTTTGCCGACAGCGGTTCCGTTGCAGTAGAAGTCGCCATGAAGATGGCCATCCAATATTGGCAGTCACAAGGGAAACAAAAAAAATATGCTTTCGCGACCATCCGAAGCGGCTATCATGGAGATACCTGGCACGCAATGTCTGTCTGCGATCCGGTTACCGGCATGCATGGGATCTTTTCCGGAAGCCTGCCTGTACAATACTTTATTCCTCAGCCTTCCGTCAGATTCGAGGAGAAATGGGACGAAAAGGCGATTGAACCTTTAAAAGACTTGTTAGAGAAGCATGCAGAAGAGATCGCCGCCCTGCTCCTCGAACCTGTCGTCCAAGGAGCAGGCGGCATGTACTTCTATTCACCCACATTCCTGATAGCGGCACGTGAACTGTGTGATCGGTATCAAGTATTGCTGATCTTTGATGAAATCGCAACGGGATTCGGACGGACCGGGCGGCTTTTCGCCTGGGAATGGGCCGGGGTGGAACCGGACATCATGTGCATCGGCAAGGCATTGACGGGAGGTTACATGACACTGTCGGCAACCGTCACCAGTACACCCGTAGCCGATATGATTTGCAGTGGTGAGGCAGGGTGTTTCATGCACGGGCCCACTTTCATGGGAAACCCGTTGGCCTGTGCAATCGCATCGGCATCGGTCTCGCTCCTGTTGGAAAGCGGATGGCAGGAAAAGGTGAAGGCCATAGAGTCACAGCTTCGGGAAGAACTGGCTCCTGCCGCATCTTTCCCCGACGTACAAGAAGTACGTGTGTTGGGAGCCATCGGTGTGATCGAGATGAAAGAACCGGTAAATATGGCCGTCTTACAAAAACGTTTTATCGAAAAGGGCATCTGGGTCCGCCCGTTCGGTAAGTTGGTTTACCTAATGCCACCCTTTATCATTCAAAAAGAGGAATTGTCTAAATTAACAAAAGGGCTGTTAACCGTATTAGATTCAAAATAAGATGAAAGATTATAACGACATATTGGAGAAACTAAGGGCTTCCGGTAATCTGCGCAGTCTTCCTGATATCGTCCATCGTGGCAAATGGATCGAAAAAGAGGGGCAGACAATGCTCAACCTATCTTCCAACGACTACCTCGGACTCTCGTCCCGGCAGGATCTGCGGGACGAGTTTATCGAACAGTTGCAGGAAAGCGGCCTGCCGTTCTCTTCTTCTTCATCCCGGTTACTGACTGGGAATTTCATGGTCTATACCGAGCTGGAAGAACTGATGGCCAACCGCTTCGGACGCGAAGCCGCCCTGCTGTTCAACAGCGGTTACCATGCCAATACCGGAATACTTCCCGCCTTGACGGATAAACAGTCGTTGATCCTGGCGGACAAACTGGTACATGCGAGTATCATCGACGGGATTCTGCTGAGCGGCGCACCTTACCAACGTTACCGTCACAACGATTATGAGCATCTGGAACAGCTATTGGCTAAATACGTACATGTATACGAGCAAATTATTATCGTCACGGAAAGTATTTTCAGCATGGATGGAGATATCGCCGATCTCGGCCGGCTGGTATCCTTAAAGAAAAGATATCCGAATATATGGCTTTATGTAGACGAGGCGCATGCTATCGGTGTAAGAGGGGAAAACGGCTTGGGGGTCGCCGAAGAGCAGGATTGCATCCGCGATATAGATCTCTTGGTCGGTACCTTCGGAAAGGCTTTGGGATCAATGGGAGCCTATCTGTTGTGCAGCCGGACGGTTAGGGAATATCTGATCAATACGATGCGCCCTCTGATATTCAGCACGGCACTCCCACCTGCTCAAATCGCCTGGACAAAGTTTCTGTTTGAGAGACTTCCCAGCTTTACCGACGAGCGGCATCGTCTGGCCGTTACCAGCCACTTGCTTTCAGAGGCCTTGAAAGGGAAAGGGGGAGAAATATCGGCAAGCCACATCATTCCTTTCATTATTGGAGAAAACGAAGACTGTATACAAACAAGCCTCTGCCTGCAGCGGAAAGGTTTCTACTGCCTCCCCGTCCGCCCTCCCACAGTCCCCAAAGGGACAGCGCGGATACGCTTCTCATTAACAGCCGACATAACTGAAGAGGAGATCCGATTTATGATTAATGAATTATGATTTATATCAAAACACACAAACTATAATTCACCATTCATAAATAAAAATTCATAAATAAAAAGCATGAACATATATAAACAAACAAAAACAGGCAACAGCCAACTTCTTCTCGTTCTTTCAGGTGGGCAGCTTCTCCTGAAGTATTCCGGCAGCAGGAAACGGAACCGGATACGGATCTTTGGATTTGCTATGACTACCGGGGAATGGATTTTGAAGGAGAAGCCCTTTCCGGATACCGGAAAATCCGACTGGTAGCTTGGTCATTAGGTGTATGGCTGCTTCGGTCGTGTTTGGTAAAAAGTCTGTATCTTTCACCGAAGCCATTGCCGTCAACGGGACTCCCTGCCCCGTTCATGACCGGTGGGGTATCCCGGAAACGATCTTCCGGGGAACATTGGATAACGTAACCGAAGAAGGCATACGACGCTTCAACCGGCGCATGTGCGGCAAACGGGATATTCTGCAAGCCTACGAGCAGATATCGCCTCGTCCGCTCGCCGACATCCGGGAAGAATTGGAGTATCTGTACGCCGAAATAAAGAAAGCCTCACCTGCTTCCGCCTTGTTTAACGGATGGACACAGGCTCTCATCTCCTCCGAAGACAGGATCTTTCCTACCGAGAATCTGCGTGCCTTCTGGCAAGGCCGTTGTCCTATAACCGAGATAGAAGCTCCACACTATCCTTTTTATTTATGGAAACAATGGGACGAAATATGGAAGCAATAGAAACTAAACAGATACATATCCGCTTTACACGTGCTTTGTCCAGCTACGACAACCATGCCGATGCCCAACACCGTATCAGTCGGAAACTCGCTTCTCTCCTCCCTCATCAGGCGAATGTCCGTTACAGACGGATGCTGGAAATTGGCTGTGGCACGGCGGATTCACCGGAGTGCTGAAACAACAATGCCATATTGACGAATGGATACTGAATGATCTTTGCGAGGACTGCCAGGAAAAGATAGAACAGCTCTTCCCAGGTTCTCCTCCCCGCTTCATAGCCGGGGATGCCGAAACACTATCCTTTCCCGGCAAGTTTGACTTGATTGCATCCGCCTCTGTTTTCCAGTGGATGAAAGAACCGGAAACGTTTCTCCATAAACTGTCGGGACTGCTGATGCAGCAAGGATTACTCCTGTTCAGCACTTTTGTCCCCGGCAACCTGTACGAGATCAAAGAATTGACAGGAAAAGGACTTGTGTACCCGACCTCCGATACACTTGCAGGGTGGCTATCCGCAGCAGATTTCAATCTGCTGCATCAGGAAGAGGATACGATCGTCCTTACCTTCAAAACCCCACTGGACGTACTGAGACACCTCAAAGCAACGGGCGTCACAGCGACCGGAAACGGCTGTTGGACAAAAGGCCGGCAGGAATCATTCTGCCGGCAATATGCGGAACAGTTCGCAACAACCGACGGCCAAGTGACACTCACATACCGCCCGCTTTATATATTAGCAACCAAAAAATAAAAAAGGATATGAAAGGAACAGTCTTATTTATTACAGGAATCGATACCAATATCGGTAAAACTTTCGCCACCGGCATGATTGCATGCGCATTGGCTGAAAAAGGGAAAAAAGTCATCACCCAGAAAATGATTCAAACGGGTTGCACAGAAGTCTCGGAAGATATCGAAATGCACCGGAAAATACAGGGAATTCCTTTCACTGAAGAGGATAAAGCCGGATTAACTTGTCCTTACATCTTCACCTATCCCTGCTCTCCCCACATGGCTGCGGAGAAAGACGGGAAGACAATCGATCTCTCTGTCATCACCGAGGCAACCCGCCGCCTACAAGAGAAATATGAGTACGTCTTGCTGGAAGGTGCGGGCGGATTGATGGTTCCGAACGATTTTCATTCGCTCGCCATCGATTATGTAAAAGAACAAGGATACCCGGTTATCCTGGTGACATCCGGCAAATTAGGTAGCATCAACCATACATTATTAAGTCTCTACGCCTGCAAACAATACGGAATTCCGGTCCGAACGGTTGTTTACAATCTTTATCCGCCTACAGACGAACTGATAACCGCCAACACCCTGGAATACCTCACTCAATATCTGGAAAAGGAATTTCCAGAAACTGCCCTTATCACACTTCCGGAAGCAACGGCAGGAGTGGCAGACATAGATATCAGCAGCCTGTTCTAAGCTCCCTCTACCCCTCCTTTTCAAAACACCGGTGTTTTGGATAATGCCTCAGCTTAAACAGACGTCTCTTTACAAGAACAGCCGCTTATCCATCTCTGTTAAAAGAATGATAAGCGGCTGTTTATTCATATATCATTTACTTCACTACTTGAAGAAGAACCTGAAAATGTCGTTTCCGTTCGCATAGATCAGTAAAGCAAACAACAGGAACATCCCGGTAACTTGTGCATATTCGAGGAATTTGTCACTCGGCTTGCGGCGTGCAATCACTTCATAGAGCAGGAACATCACATGCCCGCCGTCCAAAGCCGGAATCGGCAGAATATTCATAAAGGCGAGGATGATAGAAAGGAAAGCCGTTTTCATCCAGAACGAATGCCAATCCCATTCCGCCGGGAACAGACTGCCGATCGTACCGAACCCTCCCAGGCTGGAAGCTCCTTCTTTCGTAAAGACATATTTCATGTCGCTGACATACCCTTTCAGAGTGTTCACACCTAACATAACACCGGCAGGGAAAGATTCGAAGAAACCATATTTACGAGTCACCGTCTGATACATATCAAAAGGCGAAACAGAATAAATACCCATTTTCCCAGCCGTATCCGTATGCAGCGTCAATGTCTGCGGGATACCGGCACGATAAAAACCGACCAATACATCCTTATCCTTATTTTGTGCAAGCACTTCACCTACCTCATAGAAAGAAGGGGTTACGATGCCATTAATAGAAACGATACTGTCTCCCGGTTGCAAACCGGCAACTGCGCAGGTGATTCGCCACTTTCCGTCTTACCCAATTCGCGCACGACCATCGGGAAACGATAGGAGGCAAATCCTTTCTTATCCCGCATAACGCGCTGTGCCATATCTTCAGGGATGGGAATTACCGTTTCAACACCACCACGCAAAACCGTTACGGTCTGTGCATTGAGTACACGGCGGAAACAATCCTCTCCGAAACGCTCCAACTCCGTATCGTCCGCTTTCAGCAAGATATCGCCATCCTGGAATCCAACGTTATGGAAAGTCTCACTATAATCCATACCCGCCTTCACATTTTTCAACGGCAGGAACGTATCCCCCCAAGTGAACAACACCATCGAATAAATAAACAGCGCCAACAAAAAGTTAAACAACACACCGGCAACATGATCATCAATCGTTGTCCGGCAGGCTTAGAACGGAACTCATAAGGTTTCGGCGGCTGTGCCATCGCCTCCTTGTCCATACTCTCATCGATCATACCGGATATCTTGCAATAACCTCCCAAAGGAAGCCAGCCGACACCATACTCCGTATCACTGTTTTTAGGCTTAAACTTGAAAATCGAGAACCACGGGTCAAAGAAAAGGTAAAATTTCTCCACCCGAACCTTAAAGATACGAGCAAAGATAAAATGTCCGAATTCGTGGACCAACACCAATATCGATAAACTCAAAATGAGCTGTAGAGCCTTAACTAAAAATGTCTCCATACTTTGTCTCTTGACAATTGACAATGAACAATTGACAATTAAATACCTTCATACTTCTTCTTGTCCCTTGTCCATCCTCAATCGTCTTGTTCTTAATTATTATCTATTATCTTTCTTTATAATATTTTCTCTCCTAACTATCAATTAAAAAATTGCTCCGCAATTTTCTCGCCTCCGCATCCGTCGCCACATAATCTTCGTAGGTAGGGACAGAGATGAAAGTGGCTTTCGCCATTGTTTTTTCAATCACGTCACTCATCTGCAAGAAGCCGATCTCGTCACGCAGGAAAGCAGCGACCACTACTTCGTTGGCAGCATTCAAGATACAAGGCATATTACCACCTTTCCTGACTGCATCGAACGCAAACGCCAAGTTACGGAAACGTTCCATATCCGGCTCCTCGAAAGTAAGCGTCGCATATTGAGTGAAGTCCAAACGGGGTGCTTTACTGTGTAACCGCTTGGGATATGAGAAAGCATAGCTGATCGGAAGTTTCATGTCGGGAATCCCCAACTGGGCGATCACCGCACCATCTTCAAACTGAACCATCGAATGGATCACCGACTGCGGATGCACCACGACCTGTATCTGTTCCGGCGTAACCCCGAACAGCCACTTCGCCTCTATCATTTCGAACCCCTTGTTCATCATCGACGCCGAGTCGATCGTGATTTTCGCCCCCATACTCCAGTTGGGATGCTTCAACGCCTGTACCTTGGTCACAACTGCCAGTTCCTCCATTGTCTTGGTACGGAAAGGACCGCCGGAAGCCGTCAGCAATATCTTTTCCACTGGGTTCTCCCACTCTCCCGCTAAACACTGGAAAATGGCAGAATGTTCAGAGTCGACAGGCAGGATAGGCACTTTGTGTTCGACAGCCAAAGCCGTGATCAGTTCGCCGGCCACCACCAGCGTCTCTTTGTTTGCCAACGCGATCGCCTTACCGGCTTTGATCGCTGCGATCGTCGGTTTCAGCCCCGCATATCCCACCATTGCCGTCAGCACCATATCGATCGGTTCCGACTGGACGACCTGGGCAATGGCATCCGAACCCGCCCATACCTTGATGGGAAGGTCTTCCAATGCCTCCTTCAGTTCAGGATATTTCTGCTCGTTGGCGATTACCACCACTTCAGGCATATATTTACGTGCCTGATTAATCAGCAGATCCACCTGATTATTGGCAGTAAGAGCATATACTTCAAAAAGGTCAGGATGTTCGCTGACTACTTCCAAAGCCTGTGTTCCGATAGAACCTGTAGAACCTAATATGGCCAAGTTTCTTTTCATGCGTATTAAAATGCTATATATTCTTCGGGATTGACTGGGCCACCTTTATACCACAACTCGAAATGGAGATGGGGACCGGTCGACAGTTTCCCCGTATTGCCTACCAGAGCAATGGCCTCTCCCGCGACGACGCGGTCGCCCACCTCTTTCAGCAATAATTCGTTATGTTTATAAATAGATAAAAAACCATTCCTATGCTGCACCTGTATCACATTCCCGGAGTTCGGATCGAAGCCAGCAAAGACCACCGTGCCATCCAACGTCGCCAGCACGCTTTCCTTCGGGGCTGCAACCAAGTCGACACCATAATGCCGGATATTGGCATTATAATGAGAAGAAACCATTCCATCTACAGGCTTATAGAAAAAGACACCATCGGTAGGAACCGGATTCGGGTCCAAGACTGCCAAGTTGTATTTCTCCGCCTCTTCAAAATCCTTTACAAACTTCTTTTCCTCCTTCGTTTGAGGAATCTCATAGTCAGGGTTCACTCGTGCCAGCGAATCGATCTCTCGAATCGAATCGATCGGCATCGTCCCCGACAGAATACCCGCCACATTATTCAGATAAAGAGATTGTATCTGGATCATCCTTTCCAACGAATCGGCACGCAAGGCATTCTGCATGATCTCCTTACGGACTTCCACATCCAGATAACCCGGCAGATAGTTCCGTATCGGTGTCTTAATAATGATAAAGGCAGTAAAGGCGATCAGCAAGAAAGCAAACAAGGCCAACATCGCAAATGCGGAAAGCTGTGACAACCGGAAAGACCATACTTCCTCCAGCGTTCCTTCATTGAAGAAAGACAGTTTGTATTTAAACCTAATCCGGTGCCAGAATGATTTCTTATTTATTCGTCTTTGCTTTTGTGCCATGTGTATTCGTCAATTTCATAAATCCAACAGACCTTCCGGAATGGAAACGGCCAGCGTCTTATTCTCATGATCGGCAGACAAGATCAGTTCCTCGGCGGCAGGCAACAACAGCTCTTCACCGTTATGGTCGATCTGCAAAAGGACATTGATGGTTGACTCGTCGACATCAGTAATCTCGCCAATTTCGCCATGATGTTCGTCTATGACCCGATAACCGATAAAGCTATCCCATGTCATATCTCCCACCAAGTCATCCCTGTCCACTTCATCGAGCGAATAAAAGACTTCGCGGTTGGAAAATTCACGGGCCGCTTTCTCATCGTCCACATTCTTCAACTTCAGAAGGATAACGGTATCCGTCTTATAGCGATACTCCTCGATGAAAAAAGGGACCAGGATCCCATCCATCTCACATATAATATACGGATCGTCCGAATCGTCAAAAACATCGCTGTTTGTAACCAGCGCGATCTCCCCCTTTATGCCGTGAGGTTTGGCAAACTGTCCTATCTTGAAAACGTCTTCTTTCTTAATCATGACAAGAATGTTTAAAGTCGGGTAATACGCGCCCCGATGCCGTTCAACCGTTTGTCAATATTCTGATATCCACGGTCTATCTGGTCGATATTATGGATATGGCTGGTACCTTCGGCACTCATCGCCGCAATCAGCAAAGCAATGCCGGCACGAATATCCGGAGAAACCATATTGGAACCACGCAGTTTGAAACGATTGCCAACCCAATCACAGTCGCCCTGTGCGGATCGCAAAGAATGATCTGCGCTCCCATGTCGATCAGTTTGTCGACAAAGAAGAGACGGCTTTCGAACATCTTCTGATGGATCAGCACACTGCCGACAGCCTGCGTCGCCACAACGAGGAAGACACTCAGCAAGTCCGGCGTCAGTCCCGGCCAGGGAGCATCGGCAATCGTCATAATGGAGCCGTCGATAAACGTCTCGATCTGATAAGAATCGTGTGTCGGGACATGGATATCGTCACCGATTTGTTCGACCGTAATTCCCAAACGGCGGAATGAATCGGGAATAATCCCCAACATATCATAGCCTGTATTTTTGATCGTGATGTCGGAACCGGTCATAGCAGCCATTCCGATAAAACTGCCTACTTCGATCATATCCGGCAAGATCGTATGTGTAGTGCCACCCAACGCCTCAACCCCTTCTATTGTCAGCAAATTGGAGCCGACACCCGAAATACGGGCTCCCATACGATTCAGCATGGAAGAAGTTGTTGCAGATAAGGTTCGCAAGCGGCATTATAAATCGTTGTTTTTCCTTCTGCAAGCACGGCCGCCATCAAGATATTGGCCGTACCGGTCACTGAAGCTTCATCAAGCAGCATATAGGCGCCTTTCAGCTTCTTCGCCTCTATTTCGTAGAGCTGGCGGTCAGGATCATAACTGAAGCAAGCCCCAGCTTCTGAATACCGACAAAGTGAGTATCCAGACGACGGCGTCCGATCTTATCGCCTCCCGGCTTAGGGATCAAAGCCTTGCCAAAACGGGCAACCAGAGGACCGACTATCATCACCGAACCGCGCAAGGAACCGCTTTTACGCAAAAACTCGTCCGTCTCCAGATAATTCAAGTCGACAGCATCAGCTTGAAATGTATAGGTATCGGCAGCCGGATGCTCCACTTTCACCTGCATATCGCGCAGGAGTTGTATCAGGTTATTCACATCCAGGATATCCGGTACATTATGGATTGTCACTTTTTCCGGCGTAAGCAATGTTGCACAAATGACCTGCAAGGCTTCATTCTTTGCGCCCTGCGGAACAATCTCACCGGACAACCGGTAACCGCCTTCTATGACAAATGAACTCATCGGCCTTTACGTGAATAGTTTTTCTTGTTGTTCGTATTGTTGCGGGCGAGTATATCACGGCTTTCCGCCAGCTTATGTACCTCTTCATCCAAGATGATCTGACCTTCCGACAATTCGTCGAGGTCTTTGAATATCTTCCGATCATCTACGGATTCCTTGTTCCAGGTAAGGAACGATTTCTTCATTTGGGTAGCCAGCAATTTAATCAACTGGTCCTTTTCCACACCCGGTTCGAATTCGGTTGCTTTCTGGATCATTTTCTCAAGCGTCTTGCCGTAATGACGGTAACGTATACGCGAATTGTTATAAGGTATACGCGGAGGACGTGAGTAAAGGTCTTCTTTCTTTACGATCTCGTACGGATAATCGATATCCAATTTGAAGTCGGCCATGATAGCCAGGTGATCCCAGAGAATATGTTTGAAATCGTTTACATCGCGTAAATGGGGGAAACATGTTTCCCATGATGTTGATTATTGTGTCTGCACAGCGTTTACGTTCTTCCCTGTC
>ENA-OQCE01000334-OQCE01000334.1-human-gut-metagenome-genome-assembly--contig:-NODE-334-length-23250-cov-2.258920_pt1 | contig 23250 bp, 37 predicted proteins | sample MGYA00242495_ERZ504572 | MGnify/ENA primary metagenome ERZ504572 (study PRJEB26092, sample SAMD00036228) | human gut metagenome | host: Homo sapiens | study: EMG produced TPA metagenomics assembly of...
CGGCCAGGGCAAGGCTCCCCGGACGCGGAGGGAGAAAAGCAGCAGGGCCAAGGCGGAGGTGAAGGGCACCGCCCAGACGGACCGGTTGAAGGACAAGCCCCTGGAGGGTAGGCCCACCCTCTCCGACCTGGATCTGAACAAATTGGATCGGGAGCTGACAGACAGGGAACGTGAGGAGTGGAACGAGATCTATGCGTCTCTCCGCTCCCGGACGATTCTGACTGGGACGGTCGTTGGCATCGACACCCATTCCTTCAAGGTCAGGGACCGGGACACCAAGCGGATCGAGTACAGGGAAATCCTCTGTGCAGTTGTCATCGCCTACCGGGTCAAAGTTCTGATCCCGGAGACGGAGATCTGGCAGCCCGGCTCAGAGCGGCCTCCCACGTCCTGCGCGGCATGGCAGGCGCGGAGATCGACTATGTGATCCTGGATGTGGACCGTGAGGGCGGCGTGGCTATCGCCTCCCGGAAGCTTGGCCTGGCCGCCAGGCAGCACTATTTCAACGCCGAAAAGAACGGCCACAAGATCGGTGAGTATCTGACCTGCCGGGTGGTATCCGTTGGCCCCAGGCTGTGCATGGTCGAGTGTGGCGGACGGGACATGACGCTCAAGCAGGCAGATCTGACCTATACCGCGACCCCTGACCTGCGGGAACGCTACCGCCCGGGCAGAAGCTCCGGTGCGTCCTGACGGAATATGACCCCTACCGGCAGCTGATGAACATTTCCGTCAAGGCCGCCACCATAAACCCCTTCCAGGGAGCCATCAAGCGCCATCCCGTCAACAGCAGACGGCAGGCCACGATCAGTGGCAAATATGGCGGGGGCGTATTCTGCACCCTGCCGGATGATTCTGTGTGCCTGTGCAGGTATTCCGCTCAGCAGAGAGACCGTGAATTTCATGTGGGTGATTCGGTAATCATTGTGATTACCAAGCACAATTTTGAACGCAGCATGATCTATGGCCGGATTCTCTCCAAGTGGTGAGGTGGTAAAAATGGATCAGCAGATGGGATTGTTGGACCGGCTGGCCCGGATGAGCGGCTGTGCCTGTCTCTCCGATTTGAGAACACCAGCATACCGGCACCCGGTACTGGACGCCCTTGGACGGATCTCCGCCGAGGAATACCCGGCCAAGGAATGGCTGGAGGCGATGGGGTATCTGCTGGTTCCGATGCAGGAGGACGGCAGACATCCGGTATAGTATCCAGCTCCTCCTCACCCTCACACACTAGAATCACATAAACACAAAAAGGTCCCGTCCGGTTCAGATGCCGGATGGGACCTTTTTTATTTTTCCCGGTTCTCGTTTGTATGTTTCATCCATAGAAATTGTGAGATCATCTATATAAGCCTAGTCTATCAAGCTGATGATCGCGACCTCTGGTGGTGCTATCAGATAGGTTGAAACCGCAATCTTGTTCATTTTATACTCTCTGGCATAGGCCGCCCCAGATATAAAATCCAGCAATTTTTGGGATTCCACTGAGCCGCATCGTTCCAGATTAAGCACCACAATATGGCCTTCTTTGATTAGACTCGCAATATCCAATGCCTGCTGTTCACGCATGGGCGCCTGAATAAAGATTTTCCCAGCCCAGCTCTGATAGATGGTAATAATATTAGAATCATGGGGCATATTCCTCACCTGCCTGGTGGTCCTATTGCCCCCCCATTTCAGGGGGGCCTTCCTGTGTATAGCTTTCTCCCCTCTTTCTGAATCATAAAGAGGGGCGGAGCAAAAGGTCCCTTCTAACAAGGACATATATAAAGTTTAAGGGCAGGGAGATCTTGTAGATGCAGTACCCGCCTGTTCCTTTATGCGCTTTTCGTGGTATCCAGTGTATCGTCATATTAAAAAAGATGGCTCCTTACAAAGGATCGAACTTAGAGATTTGCGTGATAAGCAAATTTTTGCTGACCTTGTGAGACAAGGCATAAGCCGCTCTCTTTTAATCCAGTCGGCACCCAGACAAAGACACGAGGTAAAGACATTCTAATTTTATCCATCTGCCGTGCGTTTCGCTTTCATGGGGACCCCCATTATCACCAAACGCGTACCTGTGGAGAGAGCAGTAGTCCGGTTAGAGGCTGTGCAGAAAAAGGATCAGGCTGCCCAATCCAGAAATCATCCTTCTTTATTGTATAATGGTCTCCAGCTTTTATAACGGAGGAGATCGATTATGAACAATCTTGAAGCCCTGATCGAGTGTTATTTGGACATCTGCCAATACGAAAAGAAGCTGTCCCAGGATACGCTGAAGGCATACCGAACTGACCTTGCTCAGTTCCGCGCCTTTGTGGGAGGCGCGGAGGTCAGCCGGGATCTGCTGAGCCAGTATATCAAATATCTGAACAACTCCTTCGCGCCGCGGTCAGTCAAACGGAAGCTGGCCTCCTGCGGGCCTTCTATCGTTTGATGGAGACACGGGAAGCGATTTCACAGAATCCCTTTGAAAAACTGCAAATCCATATCCAGGCGCCGCGGCAACTCCCACGTACCATTCCGGAACATATTATCCGGGATCTGCTGGAAGCCGCCTATATGGAGTACCAGCCGGGAGCCGGAACTGTCCTGCGTGATATTCTCGTGCTGGAGCTGCTGTTTGGAACAGGAATCCGGGTTTCCGAGCTATGCGCCCTCTCTCCCCAAACCGTCCAGCTTGGGGCCCATAAGCTCAGGCTGCTGATCCATGGAAAGGGGCAGAAGGAGCGAGTAATTCAGATCGATACACCGGAACTCCTGGAGCTCATGCGCATTTATTATCAGACCTTTGGGGGCAAAATCCAAGTGTCCAGCACCGTCCTGTTCAATGACCGCGGCAGAGCGCTCTCTCCACAGTCAGTACGGCGGATCATCCGAAAATACCTGCGGAAGCTGCCTGAGCAATATGCGGCCACACCGCATATGTTCCGCCACACCTTCGCCACTACGCTCCTAGAGGCTGGAATGGACATCCGGTACATACAAAGCCTGCTTGGACACAGCTCCATTTCAACGACACAAATCTACACCCATGTGGCCGCGCAGCGGCAGGCTGACCTCCTCTGCCAGCTGCATCCGAGAGGCAAGATGTCCTTTCACCTCTAAAAAAGCATTATATCAGGTCGAGTCCATTTCATCCAAATTACTGACGTGCTAACAGCGGCAGAAAGGATATTTGACGGCTAAAACCAAAAGTATCTCATGCATTATCCAAAGGTGACCGTTGCAGGACATTTCTATCCTTGCAACGGTCACCTTTGAGTCTGCCACTTGGAACGATAGATAATCTCCAATTATCCAACATTGAGATATTTGAAGGCTGGTGGTTTTGTTTCTGAAGGGGGTATTGTATGATATTTTTCTGCTTCGCTGTACAGGATCGCTTACCCATTATCAACGATTTCTACCACTTTCTTCAAAACTTTGGTTTGAATATCTGGTATGACCGTCGGAACATCTTTTTCGGTGATCACAGATATCAGACTAACATTCAGCAAGGAGCGGCAAATCCGCAAATCCGGTATGCCGTAGTATTCTATTCCCAGCAGTTCCCCGAGGGAACATTTGTCTGGAGGAGTTTCGAATCTTGGAGGAACGGCATTTAAAAGGGGAGCTTCATATCTTTCCCATATTCCTCGGCTGCGTCCCGAATGCCATTCCAGATGCCTTCATCCTATGTAAACAGTTAGTCTATAAGATTTTGTCCGGCCCTGAAGACTTTTATCGAGTTGCCCTGCATATCCTCGCAAAAATCACCAGCGATCAGTTGCAGAGCGTGTCTATACAAAAGGTCCAGGATGTATTGCTGCGTTTTAAGGACAAGCAGTCTTTATTATATCAGCTCTTGCGAGAATATGATAATATTGGGAAAGACAACTACGATATGCGTGTTGCTAGTTTGTTTAATATTTTTTTTCGTGGCGGCCTTTGACCGTCAGACGGACTACATGAGTTTCAAAACGATCAATTTCATTTATCATCAAGTCTGCGGGATAGTCTGCGAGAGGAAAAGCGCGAGCTTCAGATCATGGAGAATATTGTCCTCTATACGGTGGGTTCCATCCTGTAGGATGCGATCAGGTTTACAACGAGTTTTGCCAACTGTTCCGGATCGCTACAAACATTGATACGCTGATACAGCTGGGGGTTTTCCCGGTAACATGAAGACGCGTTAAATTCCTCCGACATAAAAATCTCTTTGGCAGCAAAACCGGTGGATGGGAGCGGAATGATAAGCGGCATGGCGCCCGTCTCACTGTCTGCCATAAACTGATGAAACTGATCCAAGACATTTTTGCTGGTGCTCAGGCTCTCATCTTGTCCGCATATTATGATCATAGTACTGCAGTCTTTCATGATCAGTTTGTTTTTCTCCTGCTTTTGCGGGGTGCTGTCTCCAGTAAAGATAAAGGGGCGGTTGATCAATTTCCCATGAGTTTGTTCCTGATACTTATTGGAACGTGCGACAACAATTTCGCCCAGCCCCCGGCCATTACCAGAGTATACATTAAAACCATGCTCAAACAGCCGCCGAATCAAGTGATCTACTAACTGTTCAATGTGAAACCGTGCTTCGCCGGAAATTTCCCGGAAAGAGCCGCAGATAAACACATTGTGGTTGCAAAACCGCTTGTAAATTTCTCCAAGATACAAATCGATCTCGTGATAGCTTTGCAGCTGAATCGTTTTGATATTGTACTTATCTTCGAAATAGCGCCTTTCATATTGCCTGAACTGTTCCTGACAAGTATCCCCGTTCGATGGGGCCTCCACTGAAAACCGATAATGCTGCTTTCCTTGCTCCGGAAAGATTTCCTTGATTTCCCGCAGAGCATTGAGAACTAAGTCGTCTTTAAAGCTATACCCTACAAATAAAAAGGAATCCAGAACCAGCTGTCGTTTTAGCAGTTCAAACATCAGACGTTGCTTTTTGAAGTAATCAAAAAAAATCGCTTTTGGTCAGGACCATGGAAGAAGTATCTTCTACCGAGCCATTTAACTTGTAGACGATATATGGTCCATTGAGAGAAACCGAGAATAAATCTTTTGAGTCCTTTATAACTGTTGGCCTGACCCTGTATTTTCTGTAAATAGTTTCCTCGATGTGGGTATCAAAATTAGTGGTCCACACTTGATTGAGATTCAAGTTAATAATTCCATTGATGTGCGCGGATTCTTTTCCGCTCCCGTTGGAAACGACACTTACAATATCTTTATAGAAATGGTCTGCGTTGTAGTAGTGTTTTTCTAAGTCCGCTAAAAAATAGATATCATCGCTCAGTTTACGGTGATAAAATTTCCTGGTTGTCTCGCAGAAAATATCTTCCCACTTGCTGTTTGTAATATCAGCACTGGCTCCAGCACCGCAAAACACAGAAAAGGTATTAGAGAGTAGCTGCGATACAATTTCATTGACATAAGCAAAGTTCATAAGCCATCCCCAAGAAAAAACTGACCTAACCATTTCGAATCATTTTCGCGTAGGATAATTGGAGATTATCAATCATATTCTATCCTATAATCCTGGAGTTTGCAAGAAGAGCGACCACCGCAATGTCATGCTATGGTCCCATTTGAAGCAACACAACTAGCCAAAAATATATTGACATATTCTGAAATACTGCGTATTATAATAATGTAAGACAGGCAACGGCGTGTGTCTGTCCAAGCGTTGAAGTAGGAGGGTGCGCCGGTCGGCATCGTCTTATGGAGCTTTCAGGAGGGGTTGTGCAGCGAAACCTCAAACCGGCGTAGGCTTTGAGTAGCCGAAAGAAAATGCACCAGAAAGCCCCGCCTTACGGCGGGGTTTTCTGCTACATGAAAGAGGATTCAGGATGGATTTACTTCAAACATGTGCGGTTGGTTTCCATCAACTGCTTACCTACCAATATCATATTGTTGCGGGCAGGAAGGGACGGACCATAGATTTTACAATCTCATTTGATCCATCAGATTTTCATCACCTGGCCGGCTGCATAAGCTGACAGATAATGTCCGTTTTCTAACCGGGAAAAGAGCAAATATCATGCAGGAAATCCTATCTGGAAATCTTACACTTTCCCATGCCCAGCGGAGTGTTTTTTTCAAACAGATGGAGCCGCGCCTGAAGCCGCTGGCCCATCTGGAAGAATTTCTGGATAGCAACGAGATTGTTTTCCGCTATAATTCCAAGGTACATGCTTTTTCAGCGATTCAGGCGGACTACCTGCTGCAAAACAGTTTCGAGGGTACACCGGTATACTTATTTCTGGCACGGCGTATGGGCGAGGACACGCAGGTATGCCGTACCTTTTTCCCAAAATCGGAAAAGGACTATGCCGAGGGTCAGCCGCGTTATACCTTGCTGAAAAAAGAAAAACTCAATCTACAGACCGGAGACACTATCATCCAATACGATAGATTGGCACCGAGACAGGGCCCTAAAGAAGGCGCCTAAAGTTCTCATATGCGGATAAAGATTGTGGTTTTATCACGAGGGCGCAGCGCTCCAGCGTTACACCCATTTTTCTTTTGCTGTACCTGTGTTTATAGCGCATCTGTATCCCCACACAGCCAATCCATAGATACAGAAAGGGCCCTTGCAAGGGTGCGCAGCTCCGCGTCACAGACATGCCTCTGGTTTTTCTCAATTCGGGAGATAATTAAAGGGGTCATCTCCATCCCCAATAGCTGTATTTTACGTGCGAGGTCGTCCTGCGTCATCGGAGGCTTCTGCAACGCCCGGCCCAGCCGGACGCGCTCCGCGCATATATTGCCTCGGATCAGAAACAAATTCTTTCCCACTTTATATACTCACCTACACCTATCTACTACAGATGTTTTTTATCCAGTTTATTGATTTTACAATGAAACCTGATATAATGTTGACTAGAATAGATGTAAAATATCCTTTTTAGATATTTCTCGACAATTTTCCAACGGGAAAGTGTTCCAGTCACCAAAATTTCTATGTATGCACAAGAAAAGCCCGCCCATCCGGACGGACTATTCATGCTCCAATTCTGCGCTTTTTTCATGCGGGCAACCAGTTCAATCCGCATTTTTGCTCTGTTCCTTTAATTGCAACAAATGTACATATTCCAAAACAGCCTGCCGGCCTTTCGCACTGAGGCCCATCACATCACGGAGCAGATTTCCGCAGCTGTATTGAGCGGTCAGGTAAACCATGTCTTCCTCTTTCAGCTCCAGATTGTGATGGCGTCCGATCAGATAGTCGGCGGAAACCTGATAATAATTTGCCAGTGAAACAAAATGGCGGAGTGGAAGCTCATATTCACCCGTTTCATATTTGGAGTAGTGTTGTTGGGAGATCCCCAGCACCGCACCTACTTCTGCTTGGGGCAGATCATGATCAACACGAAGCTCATACAGCAATTCCATCACACTTTTCATTGCAACACCCTTTGATAAAATAGCATACATATAATTCTATGTTTTGTATTACATAGTTTTTAGCTTTGACCACCTATAATTATATGTGCGCTATAAAAGCGAACAATCTATCAAGCAACGGGCATAGTCGGTTAAAGATGATAAAAATCAGGCTGCTATGGAGTCCAAAGGAAAGTTGAAAGGCAGCATTTTCCGTCAAAAATCAACAGAAAAATGATTGCTTAACGAAATATAAATTAGTATAATTGATTGTATTGGTGCCTGCCTGAAAATAATATACGGAGGAAGTGTTTATGAAGGTATTCGCATTTGTATCGGAAGGCCAGGAAGAAGAAAAAAACATGCTGGAAAATATACAGTCCATTATAGAACACGCCGGCAGCACAGGAAATCTCTTAATGACCCATGGGTTTGAGCCTGTCACGGAGGCTTTCGGAATCAGATTTTATCCAGCGCGGAGAAAGGTCATTATGGATGGAATACAATACACGCTCACCCGTCGCAATTTCATCTGCTCCATCTGCTGGCGGCCTATGAAGGACAGCTCGTATCGCATTCGGAGATCATTCAAATCATTGACAAAGAGAGAGACGGAAAACCGGCGACCTTAACAGAATCCAGTAATTATATGCGAAACCTCAGAAAGAAGTTATGCCTGGATTCAGAGACAAGCCGGTATATTTTGAAATCTGTAAAGAGACGCGGATACCTTTTAATTGATCGTCAGGAGATGAACTGACCCATCCAGAAACACAAAATCGGAAGCACTTGCAGAGACAAAGGCTGCTCAATCGCTGTTGGGCCCCGTCTCTTTCCCCTCCGCTCTCGCCAGACAAAAGACATTGTTTATAATTTCAACGTACAGGCAGCGCTCATCATGGAGAAAACCGCAACTGTCCAAACAGATTCTGATATGGTATGCTCTATTTGTATTTAGGCCAGATTTCGCCAGGTCGGAGATTGCTCCCATGGGTCCCTTGGGGCCTGTGGAGACTTGTCCACATCCTAAATACCTAACATCGACACAAAAACCGCAGTTACCCACTTCATAGGGGACTGCGGCTTTTTTTGTGCAAAAAACGAAAGGAGTACGTCCATGAATGGAAGCCAAAAGGCTCATGAAAGTTACCTATCAGGATCTCAAAAAAGGGATACGGCTGAACGCATACGCAGATGCCGTGATCTGGAGCGAAGATCCTTCCCCGACATTAGCCGGACTGCGATTCGGCGGCTATGCCGAAGTCGTGCGGGGGCTTACGGACGCCATCTATGGCGGAGCTACCATCGAAATCGAGGATGCTGACGGCAGCCTCCTCACGCTGAAATCGCTTTCCAAGCAATACCACCGGGAGGTGAGCCATGAGGGATTGTACGCGGAAGCCACATTGATTGCGGAAGATGAGATCCAGGAAAGTTCAAAAAGCCAGGACGAGAAAAGCAGCAAGCACGCGCAGAAAGACGACCTGTTTGATGACAATGTGCCTCAGCAGGACATTCCAGCGCACATCTGCTATATTTTCTGCCACCCTGGAAATGAGGATGAATTGTTCCAGGCCATTGACCAGAAATCCTATGTGCCCATGATCCCGGAATATCAGGACTATGTTCTCGCGGAACTAAAGCGGCGCAGAATCCTCCGCCCTCTCAGGGTGCGCTCTTTGTATCAGGAGTTGGAGCATGGAGCTCTGCTGTGAAGCGAAGGATCAAAATCTGGTCAAGGTCATGGAGGACGGCCTGAAGCAGGGCAAGATCAAAATTCCGGGCGCAGCCCCGGGGCCCTCTCTGCTGGATGGAGTTCACTCCGTAACAGACTATCTGAACACCTTTGGTGTTGCCGTGGCAGAGCGGATCAAGAAGCTGTTTGTTCCCCTGTTCGATCCGGCCACTGAACCGCTCTCTGAAGAAGTATTAGACATCAATGAGTATATCCGGGCTCACGCCGGATATTCCCTTTATGACGCCCAGCTCGCAGTCGCTGAATCGATCAAACGTAAGCTCGGCCAAAGTAAGGTCGCCCTGATCGTAGCCGGATGCGGGACCGGAAAGACCAAGATCGGAAGCGTTGCAGTTGCGGCCGCCGGGTTACAGTCCCATCAGATAAGCGCGGGCCACTCAAAAACCTTCAGCATTGTCCTCTGCCTGCCCACGTCACAAAAAAGTGGGTGCGGGAAATCGAAGAAAGCATCCCAAACACCTTTGCCGCAGTTGTTAGGAGTATCAGTGAGTTTGATCTTCTTTACAAGCTGTACGAGCAGGGGAGCCGGAACTGCTTTGCCATCATCTCTAAGGAAAAGGCCAGGGACGGCTATATGCGGGCGCCCGCTGTGATTTCCGAAAATGGAATCGTGAGGGGCTGAATATTGCCCGGCTCGCGCCAACGAGGAGATGCCCGCGGTCGGATTCAGTCCCCTTCGGCACGTGTTCTGCTGCCCGGATTGCGGGGCGGTCATCATGGAGAATATCAGCAAAGATGGGGTCGCCTACTGTGTGCCGGCTGGCCCCCGTTTTTTCAGAAGTGAGAATCGGGAAAACCACAAGTGCAAGATCTGCGGAAGTTCCCTGTGGACTGCTCTCAATCCAACGCTGTGGAATCAACAGACACAGTGGGCAAAGCTCGGGAGCTATGGATTTGTGTTCCGCCCGCTCCTGAACGAATACCGGGAGGATATTCCAAACGAAGCCATACGGGATCGGATGACTAAGCTGGCAAACTGTCCTGACATACCGTTTCCGATCCGGGGAGCCTATCGGACGTTCCCGCTCAGCAGCTACATCAAGCGCGCCTACAAAGGAAAAATTTTTGCACTGATCGCAGATGAACTGCACCAGTATAACAACAATTCCGGACAAGGGGACGCTATGCAGGAGCTATTGAGCACGGCAAAGAAGGTGGTCGGTATGACCGCCACCCTTGTCAACGGGTATAGCTCCGGACTGTTCTATCTCCTCTACCGGATCGCCCCGCGCCGCATGTGCCAGGATGGAAAACCATATAGGGACAGCAGAAAATTCGACACAGAATACGGTGTGATACAGAATATTTACGAAGAGCGGGAAGGCGCCTACAACTCAAACCGGCGTACTGTACGGAGTAAAAAGGCAGCCGTCTGAAGCCGGGTGTTTCGCCGCTGGTCTATACACGCTTTCTGCTGGACTGTACCGCATTTTTGAATCTGACAGACATGGGAAAGGTCCTGCCTGAGTATGAGGAGATCCCAGTGCCGATTGAGATGGCGCCAGAAGTGCGGAAGGAATACAAGCGGCTTGAAGATACGCTGAAGCATGTGATGAAAAGCGATAAGAAGGCATGTAAAAAAATCCTGTCCTCATATATGAATCTTCTGACCGCTCATCCAGACCAACCCTATGGCCAGCCCGCAATCAAGCACCCTTTCGATGGCTACGATATTGTCAAACCCAAGGACACGATGCCGCCTGGCGCCATCATGCCGAAGGATCAAATGGTGCTGAAAATCGCGGAGGAAAAAATCGCGGCCGGCGGAAGGTGCTCATTTATACAAACTGGACCCGTCTGGATACTCCAAAGCGGCTCCTGAAGCTTGTGACAGAGCGCGGCTGGAACGCCACGATCCTGGAGGCAAAAGTGAAACCGGAGGCCCGGGAGGACTGGGTGCAGGATCGCCTTGACCATGGCCTTCAGGTGCTGATCGGAAATCCCTCGCTTGTGGAAACCGGCTTGGACCTGAATGCCTTCACAACGCTGATTTTCTATGATACGGGCTACAAGCTTTTTACGCTGCGTCAAGCCAGCCTGCGCAGCTGGCGAATCAACCAGTCTGCACCCCGGGTAGAGGTCTACATGCTCTATCACGCAGGCACAATGCAGCATAAGGCAATCAAGCTGATGGCCTCCAAGCTGGCCGCTGCCGGCATGATCGAGGGCTCCTTCAGCGAAGAGGGCCTGTCCGCCATGTCGGAATGCGAGGATATGACGACTCTGATGGCCCGTGAGCTGATGATGGGCATCAAAGACAGCGTGGAAGACCTTGCGGCTACGTTCAAGCGGATGGCTATGCTGAAGCCTCAGACGGCGGCATGGTCCATTTTTCAGACGAGGTGCGGAAAACGGACAGCGCTGTGTTGGGGCGCAGTTCTCCATCCATATTGGAGTTCACCTTTGGTACGGAGGAGAGGACGGTTCCACAGGCCGCAGTTCTTCCGCAGGATTCCCCCGTCTTTTTTGAGACGGCGAAAGCTGAGCACAAGCGGAAAAAAGGGGAAGTCGATGAAGATCAGCTTCTCCTATTCCAAATTGCATAGAAAGGAAGGTAAACATCATGCGCGTACATGCAAACCGTGATTCGGCGCTGGTCCTGGCCGCCCAAGCATCCAAAGCAGTGCCGAAAATCACAACCATCCCGGAACTGAAAGGTATCCACATGGAAGCAGACGCACGGCTGGCTATGCTGACCATGACGGCAACCAATCAGGAGGTTTCCATCCGTGCCTCCATGCCCGCTGCGGTGGAGGAGAGCGGAAGCGCTGTCATTCCGGCAGATCTGCTGCCGGACATTCTGAAGCGGCTTCCGGGAGATCAGGTTTCCTTTTCTACGGTAGGCCCTGGTATCATCCACATCGGCTCCGGCTATGCGGAGTACAGGCTCAACATCTTAGACGCCGCTAAGTACCGCTTCCGGAGGTCCCCTTTCTGGAAGACACCATCCCGGTCAGCGGGATATGCTCCCTGGCCCGCCAGACCTTGTTCGCGGCCGCGGCCGGCGACCAACAAAATATTCTTAAGACTGTGCGTTTGAAAGTAGGGCCATACGGCCTGAAGGCCACGAGCAGCAACGGCTTTTGCATTGCGGAGGCAGCCGGGGATAAAAATTGTGTCGCGGCCTCGGAAACCTGCATTTTAGTCCCAGCCCGCTCCCTGTCCATTTTGGCAGCCATCTCCCTGGACAGCGATGTTTACCAAATGGGCCTGACCCGCGAGGGCCTGGCCTTCTGGAATGGCACAACGATGTTCTGTACGCACCTGATTGACGGCAGCTACCCGGACACAGATGGGCTTCTGGACCGTATTCAGGGCGCATACAGCGCCTCGATAGAAGCTGCTGAACTATACGCCGCAGTAGACACGGTTACATCCCTGGCGTCTGCTGATAAGGATTCCTCCGGCCGCGGAGAGATCATGTTCGGAGAGCACGAAATGGTTGTCAGTGCGGAAACCTCCGACGGGAGGGCCAGCGTGCCCGTCAAGGCCCTGATCCTGAGCCCGTCGCCCTATCCCTTTTATTACGATTTCAAACAGCTAATGCGGTATCTCAAGCAGCTGCGCGGACGGATCACATTGGAATTTGATCAAAACGGCCTGCTTGCGATCCGTCCAGGCGAGACACGCTACCTTCAGTCCCCGATGCGTGCGCCAAAGCAAGCCGCAGGTGGAAAGGCTGCGTGAGAATGGAGGGAAGCATCTTCCATGGAAATTCCAAGCATCTGCCGCTATTGCGGTGGGAAGATCATCAAGTCCACGACCCGCGCCCTCTATCCCAAGGGGCGTGAGCCGATCTACTTATGCGTCAACTGCAACGCCTATGTCGGGTGCTATCCGGATGGCCGACCGATGGGAAAGGTGGCCAACACCGTTCTCCGCCTGAAGCGTCAGGAGACACACCGCATTTTCGATCAGTTCTGGAAAAACCAGGGGTGGAGCCGGAGCGCGGCTTACCGCTGGCTGGCGCGCAGCCTGAATATTCCGGAACAGGACGCACACATCGGACTGATGGAGATGGATGAGTGTGAACGGGTCATCCGCTTGTGTCTGACACAGCCAAAGAAGAGGAAAGCGGCGTAAGCTCCGCCGCAGAAAGGAGCGATCATATGCAGGAATCTTGCAGTTCCTCCCGCCCTTTGTGCATCTGCTCAAAGAATATGACTACCGACCAGCTTCTGAGGCATATGCGTCAGAATTTGCAGCTTGATCACTTTGAGCTTGCCTATCACAGCCTGGAGCCGGAAAAAGGGCGGCGGCTGTGCATGACTGGTATCTGCCGCCAATGCGGACAGCGCCTTTGCTATGGAGTGGAACTTCCGGAGCATGAAGCGCCGGAATGCCTGCTGGCCGCTATCTACCACTGGTGCCTCCATCTGTGGATGGTAGAAGGTTTTCGCTCTGCAGAAGATGAGCGGGACTTCCGCACGGTATTCGTGAGCCTGTTCCACAAGGAGGATCAGGAGCTGGCGCAGGGCTGGCTGGAGCGGACTGAAACCCAGGATGCGCAGTAGCGCGCCGCAAATCAGAAAAGGAGTGTAGCTGAATGTCAAAAAAGATTTCATTCCCTGAGCCAAGCTGCCATTATAGCTGCCCGCACTTCAAGACCGTTGGCTCATTGCTCAACGAGACGCACTATTGCATGAAAAAAGGGAAAAAGGGAAAGCGCTTTTTGAAAAAGGATTCCAAGCTCAAACCGCCGATATGGTGCCCGCTCCGCTTGACTTCACCTGTATGCCGGATTTACGGCTTCCGGGATGCGCTTCAGGAGAGGCTGGCTTTCGACGAGTGGCTGTCCATAGATCCGGCAAAGGTGGGCTGGTATTTCCCCATGAGCCACCGCTACCAGGTGAGGCAGGAGATCTCCCTTGGCTTGACCGCGGAGCAATTCTATACCGCGGCCCAGGAGCAGACGGTGGATGAGATCCTGAACGGCGTCCCGGTACAGAACGGGGAGCTCATTGAGATCGACGACGGATTAGCCCCCTATTTTTTCTATGTCTATAATCAAGCGACCGTTTTCCCGGCGAAGGCGTTCGGCATGGAGCGTAAGACCAGCCAATGAGCAGACAGCACAGTGATTCAGGGGGCCAGCCGCGTATGAGGTTGATAAGATCCTGAACGCGGTTATCCCCGGAATGTATGACACCCCCTGCAAAATCGCCATTTTTACGAATGGCCGCAAAATCAAGGTATTTGAAAAGACCTGTTTCCGCAGCCTGGATTTCAATACGCCCGTTCCACAAAACTGGGTGAGAAACTACAACCTGGAAAAATTCAAATCACCTCGGGCGGTTGAAGCTCTTTTGCGGAAAGACGGACTGCTGAAGGAGCATGAACATGAATGAGAAAAAAATCTGCGCCTGCGTTGGCGCACGGACAAGAGACACACAAAAAAGTAAAGAGCACTATGAGGAAAACTTTATCCCCGCGGGCTGGAATCTGGAATATACCTGTCTGGATCAGCCGGAAGCGGCCAGGGCCCTCTATCTGACCGGCGTGTGCCTGCACTGCGGCGGACAACTCGGGAAAAAGTTTAATATCCCAGGCGAGCTTACCGGGGATGCCCTTTTGGAGCAGATCTACCACCAGATGGAGTCCTGCCGTCCGTTTGATCAACGTTTCGACGGCGGTGCGTACCGCACGTCTCTATCAATGCGTGCCTATTGGTACATGGAACAGGACGACCTCACCCTTGGCGCGAAGAACGCTCAGTTCCTCAAGCTGTTCCATGCGGAAGACCAGGGCGTGGTTGAGGATTGGATCAGCCGGTGCCACGCCGAGGAGCCCTATACCGCCCCGCGGCGGGACCGAAAGAGCGCACTGCTGTACGCTGTGCTGGAGCGGGCCAGAGCCTGCGGCGATCTGCGGGAAATTGAGCCCATTTTGGACTACTACCTTCCAACCGAGCAGGAGCCGCTGTCTTCGGATATGGACAGCTATCTGACCAACTATCAGTTTCCGCAATCGCTAATATCAGCTACGGATGCGAGGGTATTTTTGTTGACCTAGCCATTGAAGGCAACTTGATGATTCTGGTACCAACCGCTGCACGATCGGCACCTTCAAAACACTGCGTCAGGACAATGATGCCGGCCGCCTGATGGGGCAGTTGTGCGGCATACTGATGTATCACACGACAAGGTATGTCAACGAAAACCTGCACCGTTATACACCAAAGCGCGAATTAGAGGCCGAGCTTCGCAGAATGCAGGCTTGCGGCGGACAGAAAGAAGGGACAGCATGAGCCTGACAACCGCGGATGAAATCCTTGACCTTTGGGCACGAAACGAGACGCCGGAAGCCAAGGTCGAGCGCAGAGCGATTGAAGCGCTGAAAAAGGATATTCAGACGGCACAGGACAGCATTCAGGATGCTGTTTCGCGCTACCGGAAAGCCAAACTGCGTACCTGCAGCAAGGCCAAAGCCAACTCAGAAGATATATTCCGCCCCCTGGAGGAGTATGACTCCCAGGTGGATATTCAGAATGCCTACGGCTATGAAATGATTACGGAAACAGAATATGACCGCCTGATGGAGCTTTGGGAGCTGCGGGCGCAGTCTGTCCAAAAGGCCGGCCCCTACAAAGACCGTGTCGTTGAGATGCTGGAGCTGGCCGCCCGGGCCATCTGGGACGCGTATGGAGAAAACGTCGCAGCGTATGACGAAAAAGTATCCCGAATGCACCGGGAAGCCAGACGGATCGCACAGGAAAACCTTCTGCGGGATCTGGATTCCAAAAATATTTGAGGTGGCTGTATGAAGTACCAAAAAATCTATGACGCGCTGCAAACTGGCGGCGCCAGAATCGACCTTGATCAAAGCGGCTGGCGCGCCAATAGTTCCGACAATTGGATTGCCGGCCAACGTCCGCTCTGGCTTGTGGCCGAAGTCCCCAGGCTTCATCTGAAAATGTGGGTCACGCATGAATTCGGCACTCTGTCGGTGACAACCGCAAACTCCGCGCTGCCCATCGACAGCCGGGCTTATCATGAGAGCCATACCAGGCGGGCCTTCCAAAATCAGCGGGAAATGGCTGAATATTTGGAGGATCTACTGTCCCGGAAGGAGGCGGCAGTATGAAGCTGTTCTTTTCCACGGTCCTCGTTGCCGCCCCCGGCGGAGAGGTCCTGACCTACTGGGAAAGCGGTCATCCGGACGAATATGACATCTGGGAGCTGATCACTCGCGATGCGCGCTATCGTAAAGCGGCGGAGCTGCTGGAAGAATCGGTGGAGGTCAGGGTCTCCCACTATATCTATGAAACGGAGAGTCCCGGGCCGGATGCACATGCGGAGCAGAGCCATTTTGATCTGCTGGACGCCTATAACGAGCTGGCCCGCCGGCACCGGCGCTCCCGGTTTGAGCACCGGGAGGATGTCAGCAAGGTACGAACATTCAGCCTTCACCTGGAACTATGATGGAGGGATAGGAAGGTCAAGGAAATGTACACTGAGCCACACACAACGCCATGGGCGGGACTTCATACGTTCATCGTCCATTTGGGCCCGCAGAGCTGCCGGTGTCCCGGACTGCTGAGCGAGGCGGCCTTTGACTGCGTGATGGACGCATTCAACTGGAGAATGCCCTACCATCTTCGGGCCTTTCACTGTTCGAGTCCGGAGACGGCGGCGGCAAATCCCGTGCTGCGGGCCATGCCGGAGTTTTCGGCGCCGCTGGAAGCTGTGCTGTTCACAGCCCCTGCGGCGCCCATGCGTCTCAAGGACAAGCGGCGGAAGCAGACGCTTTCCGTACGCAGCAAGTATGGCGACTATGCGCTTGCGGAAACGGAGGACGCTACGGCCGGCTATACCATGTGGATGGGATCACCTCCAGCCTGACAATCAGGCTGGAGGCGTGCCCCATCACACTTCAGGAGGCCAGCGCTATGTGGAAGCCCACCACCGCCACAACGCCGGACCGAAGTTCCACAAATTCTCTCTCTGCCTCCGGGCGCCGGGAGAGGTGGAGCCGGTGGGCGTGGCGATTGCCAGCATACCCAAGGCCCGCTGTCAGATGGATGGCGTGACGCTGGAGATCAACCGCTGCTGCGCCGACCCACGCTATGCGGACGTGTGCAGCAACCTCTATGCCCGCACGATCCGGATCGGCCGGGAGATGGGCTACACCCGCTTTCTGACCTATACCCTGCCGGAGGAGAGCGGAAGTAGCCTGCGGGCGGTCGGATTCCAGGTGGACGGGGTCGTTCACAGCCCATCCGGAGCTGGAACGCCCCCTCGCGCCCGCGCAGTACCAGACGGTATCCCTCCGGCGATAAAGTAAGATGGGTGCTGCATACGCCATAGTGCGTCATGCGCCCATCGGAACATCAAGGAGGTCCGCAATGGGTGACACCTATGAAGAATGTCTGCTCCTCGTCACAGGAGAAACCGTATCCCTAAATACATTTGACAAAATCTTTCGCAGCGGATATGGCCCGCAATGGTCTGACCGGCCCCGTTCCCATACCGCCCATTATTCATTCCATGCGCTGTTTCCAGTTCCGGAGGCTGTTCAGCGCCGCGGCTTTGATGCCGCGGGACGCCTGTGGTGCAAAGAGTACTGGGAATCCAGCGATGACCTGCTGGATATGCAGGCCAGACGGGCGCTTGGGCGAAGACAATACCGCTTTTTTGTGCCGGAGCCGCTGCCGAAGAACTTTTTTCGGGTTGTGTCCCATGATTATCCAAGTCTTGCCTTCCGGCTGGCCACACTTGTGCGGGACGGGGGCTCTCCTTTCTTTGAGGGGCGTGAGACCCTGCATCAGTATTTGTTCCAGGATGGAAGGTACTCCGGAAGCCAAAGCCCAAATAGAGAAAACGCATTTTCTCAAATACGGGAAGAAATGGGGTTTTTACCATGACCTTTTTTGAGTGCTGTGAAACTGTACGCAGGGATGGCCTGCAGCTGATCCGCCCAAGGCGCGGAGCAACAGGGCAGTATGATTTGAAGCCGCCCTACACAGGCCCGTCCGGAGAGTGGGGCTTTTTAGATGCTGTCACAGCCAATCTGGTATGCCAGCTGTGCGCAGCACTCCCTGTGAGCCGGCAGGAAGGATTCAAACGCCTTCCCGCTGGGAAGATCCTTACGCTTTGCAGGAGGGCCGCCGATGGAGCATGATCTTTACCTGATTCAATGCAATCATATGTCGGGCGGAATGTGCTACTATGCGGAGCACGGAGAAAAGTGCGGCGTTCCGGACGCGGTTGGCTACGACACCGCCGCCCATGCCAGGAAATTCCGCACCTATGAAGATGCCCAGACGTATATCGACACACAAATGCCGGAGTGGGCAAGGCCCTCACACCACCCGGCCTCTTACCGTTCCGGCAGCTTCATCATGGAAGATGCGGCCTTCGAGCCCTACTTAACGCGGGAGTCCCGATTTCGGACGCTATGCTGTCGGCTACCCCCGGCAGGCTCCGGGTCTGGCTTCGATAAAATCTGAACGGAGGAATGACACGATGGATCAAGCACTGAGAGGCAAAATGTGTGCCCGCATGCGGGAGGTCCAGACGCAGGTGGCAGAACGCGATGAGCTGATCGAGGTGATTGCCATTGCGCTGCTGACACGAAAAAATGTCTTTGTCCTGGGCGACACCGGGCAAGCCAAAAGCGCTGTCATCAACTTGTTCCGCGATGGGCTCACCGGGGCTAGGCAGTTTGAGCGCCTGATGTCCAAACAGGCCGATGAGGAGGCTCTGTTTGGGCGCCTGGACCTCTCCAGCTTGATCCCCGGCGGAGTGCCGGAGGAGATCCTGGAGGAGGATGCTCTTTACCAGGAGATGCGCCGCGATTTGGAGACCCTGGTGCTGAACTACCGCCGCGGCGATGCGTCGTTCGGACAGCAGCTGGAACTGGCGACCACAGAGCTGGAACGGTACCGGAAAGCGCTCTCCGAACTGCATGGCGGGGAGCCGCGCATCATTACGAAAGGCAAGCTCCCGGACAGTCACATCGTTTTTCTCGACGAAATTTTTAAATCGTCCGATGGCATCCTCAACGCCCTTTTGACCGCCCTGAATGAACGGCGTTATACCAACGAGGGCAAAACCATCCACATTCCAACCATTTCCTTCTTCTCGGCTTCCAATGAGATCCCCAACTTTACGAATCCGGAGGAGAAGATACTCAAGCCGCTCTATGACCGTTTTGAGCTGAAGGTGGTCACGGAATATGTGGAAGACCGGGCCGCACGCCTGAAGATACTAAAGCAGAAACAGGCGGCCCCCCATCTGGCGCAGGCCCCTGCGGCTCCTATCACCTTGGAAGAATTGGAAGCTATGCAGGACGATGTACGCCAGGTCCATATCCCGGACAGCGTAAATGAGCTGATGGACGATGTGCTCTGCGCTTTGCGTGAAAAGGGGATACATATCTCAGATCGAAAATATTTCAACTACGCTCCTGTTGCGCAAGCGAAAGCGTGGCTGGAGGGCCGGGATACCGTGGCCCCGGCTGATCTGATCATCCTTCGCCACTACCTCTGGACCGCGCCGGAGGAGCGTGCCATCATCCAATCTGCCTGGTGCAGATGTGCAGCGACCCGTTCAAAAACCGGCTGGACGGTATCCTTGCCGCAGCGCAGGAGAGCTACCAGGAGTTTGAAGACGACTCCGGCGCAGCAGCGCCAGCCCGCCGCATCGGAAAGCTGAGGGAAGAGTACCTTATGCTGTACGAAAAGCTGTCTGCGATGAGGGCAGAAATTCAGGATGACATTGGGAGACAGAAAGTAGACGCCTGTATGGAGGATCTGGAAGCCTTTAACAAGAAGGCTTTTTCAGAGGACGGAGTATCCGGAGTGTTCTCCTACGTGCCTCTGAAGGAACTTTATCTTCTGAAAGCAAGCTGATCCCCAGCGGAACAAAACAGAGGGCATGGGAATGTGTTTGGGCTGGACATCCGCCCAAGCCCTCCCCCCAAAAAATCGGAGCATGCGGGCCGGCCCTTGCCGGTCCGCATACCCCGGCAGATCAAAAAAATGGACAAAGGAGTTTTTACCATGTTGAATTATAATACGCCGCTGACTGCTGAAGAATCCGCCTTCGCCGCGGAACACCATCACCTGCTCCTCTCTTACTTGAAAAAGGCCAGGCTTGATTTTGATGAATTCTATGATATAGCGGTCTTTGGCTATCTGCGCGCCGTACGGAAGTATTTGGCCCGCCCGGAACTGAGAGCATACCAGTTTTCAACGATCGCGTTTCGCGCCATGAGCTGTGACGTGCATCATTCACGTGAATACTGGCTTCGCGGCAAGCGGTGCGGGCGCATTGTGCAGCTTCTGAATGACGATGAAGATGCGGACGACCTGCGGGACAGCGTCGCGGAGAGTGTGGATAATGTGATCCAGTTCGAGGAGTACACCAGCACACTCACCCCGCTGCAGCAAAGGATCGCGGAGCTCCGCGACATTGGCTACTCTGACCGGGAAATCTCCGCCATCTGCGGTATCCCCTATAAAGTGGTCGCTCTGGAAATGGAGGGCGCCAAAAGAAGCATCCTGGAAGTCTATATTGGGGATGCCCCCCGTGCGGCTTGAGGAGAATTTGCTATGTCGAATATGGGTGATTGCCGCTTTGAAAACACATGCCGTGATTTGCTCGACTGTCTGGATGCCTTACGCCAGTATCAGCCGGTGAACGAGAGCGAATACCATGCGGCATATCGTATGATCCGTCATTTCCTTTGTTTCTGCAAAGATGCGGACATCATCCGGTCATTTGACCATGAGGCCATTATAAAGCATCTGGATCAGATGAAGGAGGAGCCCGCCGTTCCGCAGACATCCATTCTGGACGGGCCGCAGCAGCCTGTCCAGAGCTGAGTGCGGACTTTGAGCGGACGAAAGTGCGGGGAGCATATATCGCGCTCGGAGAAAAACGGTATATGCGCCCCGGGCAAACCCGGGGCGCCAGGAGGAATCGTTTATGTTTTACACCGCAGATTCGCTCCGCCGGATGCATCAGGGCGGAGAAACCGTGGATTTTCTCTTCTTTTATGGACATCAGCTCCCTTCTGATGGGAGCACAACCGAAAGCTGCCTGAGTCAATGGTATCCCTGCATTTTTGAAGCAGAGGGGATCTTGTACCAGTCTATGGAGCAGTACATGATGCTCAGAAGGCCGTGTATTTTGGGGATTACCGCACCCACGCCAGAATCCTGGGCGCCTGCACCCCCAGGGATTGCAAAGCCTTGGGACGCATGGTATCAGGCTTTCAGGAGGAGAGCTGGCGCCAGGTCCGTGAACAGATCGTACTGTGCGGAAATTTTCAAAAGTTTTTGCAAAATCCCCCTTTGAAGTCCTTCCTTTTGCAGACTGGCGACCGTGTTTTGGCGGAGGCCAGTCTCTATGACAGGATATGGGGGATCGGCATGTCAAAAGGCCAGCCCGGCATTCAAGATCCGGGAAACTGGAGGGGCCTTAATTTGCTTGGATTTGCGCTGATGCAGGTACGCACTATGCTGCGCAGCCTCGCAAATCAGGAAGACGCCGGCTGGTAAGCCGATCGGCATTTTCGATGTCGCACAGGCAAAACCCCAATATGATTTTTTGGAGGTATCGGATATGTTAAACAGAGTCACACTCATGGGCCGACTGGTCGCAGATCCCGAGCTGCGAAGCACAGCCAGCAATCTCTCCGTCTGCTCCTTCCGCATTGCGGTGGATCGCGACTATAAAAAGGGGGATCAGAAGGAAACGGATTTTATTGACATTGTGGCGTGGCGCTCTACGGCTGAGTTTGTGGCCAACTACTTCAATAAGGGGCGCATGATCGCGGTTGACGGGCGGCTCCAGATCCGTCCATGGGAGGACAAAGACGGCAATAAGCGATTTGCCACAGAGGTGGTTGCCGACAATGTCTACTTCGGAGACAGCCGGCCAAACCAGAACAGCCAGAACGGCCAGACGGGATACCCCGCCGCCGGTGGGGACTACGGCGGATATCCGGCACAGGATGGCAGCTATGGTGGGTGCCCAGCCTATGGCGGTTATCCTCCGGCAAACCAGCAGGGGCAATTCCCCCCGGCTGATGGTTATGGGGCTTATGAAGGCCCTGTACCTGGCGCTGGGCCGGACGAATACCCAGGAGGTTTTTAAGCTATGTTCGGGCGGGGAGCAATTCCCCGCCCGTTCTGATCCACATTCCATGTACGAGGAGATATGAGCCATGTTATACCAGAAAAAAGGCGATACAGTGCTTGACAGCGGCAAAGTCTTTACCGTCGGCGGAGAGGTATTCGCCAATCACGCCTGCGACTATGAGGGCCTTTTCGGCACGGTAACGGAGATCCGCACCGGGCCGGACCAGTGTGCGAACAGGCGCCCCCGACATCTGCTGCGCCTTTCAGCCGCCTGAATCTAGGGCGATGGTCGAGGACATCCAGGAGCGGTTTTCTGCACGGTTTAGATACCCAAAGCAGCTGGAGGACCTGGGACTGGACTGTGTGATCCTGGCGCCCAGCATGCTGGAGCCGCTTCCGGAGCGCATGCCGGCGGAGGACGGCAGGCTTCTTTCCCTCACCTGCTTCTACGACAGCGACTGCGGCTGCAACGCCAGACACTGGCTCTTTCCAACGATATGGGCCTTGTGCTGCGTAAAATGCGGGAGGATCTGGACACCTATGAGATCCCGGTCGTGCTCTCCCATGTGGAGCGCCTGATCGACGGCTATCGTTTTTCCTACGAGGCAAAGGACGCGGGGGTGGAAAGCCTGTACCTGAGTTATACCATTTCCGGCGTTCCTGTGTTCCTCCAACAGCCTGCCGGCCATACCTGAACTGCGTGGAACGGGTAAATTCCGGCGATCCAGGGGACGCCAGTCCACCTCGAAAGGCCAGCTTGGATGAAAAATAAAATGGGCAAAGGAGCGTTAATGATGAATCAAAACGCGAACGAAATCCTCTCCGCAGGGGCAAAGCCCCCATTGGCTGGAGAGCACGTTTGGCCAGGCGCTGAAAGCGATTGGCGCGGCCAACACAGCTTCTTGAAAGGCGCCGGAGCTTCCATATGAGACTGCTTAAATTGATCCGGCGGCCATTTCGCGCCCGCCGCCTGCGCCCGAAACAGGCCGCCGAAGGCGCTTTCGCTTCAGGATGAGGCGGAAGCTGCGTGGGCGGAGGCAGAGGAACT
>ENA-OQCE01000335-OQCE01000335.1-human-gut-metagenome-genome-assembly--contig:-NODE-335-length-23200-cov-3.910068_pt1 | contig 23200 bp, 35 predicted proteins | sample MGYA00242495_ERZ504572 | MGnify/ENA primary metagenome ERZ504572 (study PRJEB26092, sample SAMD00036228) | human gut metagenome | host: Homo sapiens | study: EMG produced TPA metagenomics assembly of...
AAAGTGAAAGGCAGGTAAGGCGATATGGATTTAACGAGTATGATCCCAGGTGGAGCAGGGGAAGAACAGGCGGTAGAGCAGCGTCTGTCAAAAGAAGAGTATGCAGCCATGAAAAAACAGCAGAGGAAGAAGTGTGGGCAGAGGTTGACGCCCAGGCGCAGGCAGTGTTCCAAAATGGAGAATCTTTAAAAGGATTCTTGGATTTTATGGCACAGTGCAACACTCAGAAAACGCCCAACCTTCTGCTGATTTACGGACAGAATCCACAGGCAACCGTGGTAAAGTCTTATGATTACTGGAAGGCAGAGAACCGTTCCCCAAAATCCGGGGTGCATGGATACACCTATATGGTCAGCACCGAATATGAAAAAGACGGAGAGATGCGGACAGGCTATACCATCAGTAAGGGCTTTGACATCAGCCAGATGAGTGGGAAACCGTTGGAGGAACGTCCGCAGCGTTCCATGGAAGAACTGATCCATGCAGTTTTAAAGGATCAGCCAGTGCGGATGCAGATTGCAGACAATCTGCCGGAAGGCATCCAGGCACAGTATATCCCAAAACAGCGTACTGTCTATGTGCGCAATGGCATGGATGAGAATACAACGTTCCATGCAGTGAACCGGGAACTGGCGTGTGCAGCATTAGACCAGCATGATGGGAATTATGTGAGGAGGAAAGTCAATGCCTAGGCATACTGTGCCGCCTATGTAATCGGCAAGCGGTATGGGGCAGAGGTGTCCGGTTTCCAGTTTGGAAAAGTGGCAGAGATGCAGGCGAATGGGCAGAAAGATCCCCAGGAACTGCGTGGCTTTTTAAATGATGTGCGTCAGGCAGCCTATACCATCCGCAACCATATGGAACGGAACTTCGGGGAACAGGAGCAGACTTTTACGAAGGATGATTTTTCCTTTGAGGAACCGCCAAAGCAGGCACCGAAGAAGGAGAAAAAAGAGAAACAGCCGGAGCGGTAAGTTCTGAAAGAAGTTCCGCCGTAGGGATAGCTATTGTGAGGTTCTTGTGGTATGTTGGGTGTAACAAAGGAGGTGCCGAAGATGGCAGATTACTATTTGAAAACAGACAACATCATGAAAAACATGTTTACGGTGGCATTAAAAGACGAACTGGCAGCCCAGAGTCAGATGGGAAAGGTTCGCCCAGCTACAGAAGCCATGATGCAGAAAGTCCGTTCCTATGAACTTTCCGAGAAAAGGCTTCCCATCACCATAGAGGAACAGAGGGAACTTCGCAATGCCCTCAATCGGCTGCGGGACAAGTATTTGGCCATGGGCAGATACAGCGATGGCATTGACAGCGTGATCTTAAAGGTCATGAAACCAAACACCAGCAGGCGCTTCTTCTGGTAGCAGAAGGGAGGGATGTCTATGAGGATGTATAATCAAAAACAAGTGGAACAATTACGAAAGCGGTATCCGAAAGGAACAAGGCTCTGCCTGGACTTTATGGATGAGGCAGGGATGCCGCCGGGATTGCAGGGAACGGTAGCATTTATCGATGATGCCGGATAGATTCACATGCATTGGGAGAATGGGCGGAGCCTTGCCATCGTTCCCGGTGTGGATTCTTTTCATAGGGTAGACGGACCAGCAAACGAAGTGCCAAAAGATGAAAAAGAGAAGAAGGAGAGAAGCCTGCAGAGGTAGCATGCAAACGTTCTGACCTTTGGGTATGGCTGTTGTTTCTGCCTGTTGTCTGGTGGGCAGGTGCCATCACCGCCTGTGCTATCGAGCCGGATACCAATCTGTTACAAATCTTACAAGTGCTGACCGAAAAACTGGATCAGCCATTTTCTATCACCTATACACCGTACACACTGCGGTGTGTGTTCACATTCACTATCGCCTATGTGTTAGGCATCGGTATTTATTATTCCCAGAAGAGAAATTATCGAAGAGGGGTGGAGCATGGCTCTGCCAAGTGGGGCGATGCTGCTTCCGTCTGCAAGCGTTACCGGGATAAGCGGTACACCCAAAATCTGATCTTAACCCAAAACTTCCGGATGGGGCTGGACTGCTATAAACACAAACGGAATTTAAATGTATTGGTCGTGGGTGGTTCCGGCGCGGGAAAAAGCCGGGCATACGCCGTAGTCAACATTATGCAGTGCAACTGTTCCATGGTGATTACCGATCCAAAGGGAGAACTTCTTCGGAAAACCGGAGGACTGCTGGAGCGGGAAGGGTATGAGGTGCGGGTGTTTGATCTTATTAACCCGGAAACGTCCTTTTGTTATAATCCCTTTGCCTATGTGTGGGATGACAAGGATGTGCTAAAACTCATCAACAACCTGATCCGAAACACCACGCCAAAAGGGGCGCAGAGTTCGGATCCGTTCTGGGAGAAAAGTGAGACTGCTTTGCTTCAGGCGCTGATGTTATATCTGTTACATGAAGCGCCGCCGGAGGAACAGAACTTCTCCATGATCATGGAAATGTTAGCTCTGCCCAGGTAAAAGAGGACGATGAGGAATACCAGTCACCCTTGGATATTTTGTTTGAACGACTGGAGATGCGCAATCCGGAAAGTATTGCGGTGAAGCAGTATGCCATTTACAAGCAGGCGGCTGGAAAAACTGCCAAGTCTATCCTGATTTCTGTGGGTGTCCGTCTGGCAGCCTTTAACTTAAAGCAGATCGCCAATTTAACCTGCACCGATGAGTTGGATCTTTACAGCATCGGGGAGAAAAAAGTGGCGCTGTTTTGCTGTATCCCGGATGCAGATACCAGTCTCAACTATCTGGTGGGTATGATTTACAGTAACCTGTTCCAGACCCTTTACTATGTGGCAGACCGGAAATACCATGGGAAACTGCCCATTCCGGTACACTGCATCATGGATGAGTGGCCTAACGTGGCATTGCCCGATGACTTCGATAAGCTGCTGGCAACCATGCGGTCGCGCGCAATTTCCTGCAGTATCATCATTCAGAACATCGCCCAGATGAAAGCCTTGTTTAAGGACAGTTGGGAAAGTCTCATCGGGAATTGCGTGCGCCCAGAAGTCGCCAGCGCATTATAAATTCGGCGGCGTGGTATTTATGGAATACTGCCTTTAGCAAGCAGTAGGTAAAAGTATCAAGTGATGAAAAATCACAGCCTATTATTCTACAACTTATCCGAGAGGGGAAACCCGAAGGGGAGTGTAGCATGTTGTCGCTTTTGTCAATGGATAAAAGCCTGAATGATAAGGTACTAATCCTGTGTATCTGAAAATTCAAGAATAAAAATTCGTGTATGAGGTACAAAGCTAAACTGCCTGAACGATAGCCAGAGTGGGGGAATCCGCACTCCGCATACGAAAAGGATTGAAACGTATGCTATTCCATGTTGGTTTCATTTCGCAGTTATGAAAGCAAGCGATACTCATGGAAGGACAACCGCAAGACAGCGGGTAAATGGCGAAAGTCGGTGCCGACAACACGAAACGCTAATTCTATAAATACTAACTGGGGATGACCTAAACCCGGTAACGGGCATGGTCACACAGCTCCCATAGTGGTTCGAGACGTTAATGACGTTCACATGGCGAAGGGGAGCAGCTTATTTACTAATACGATATGAAAGGACGGTGCGAGAGGCATTGAGAAATCCAATCCAAGTATTAAGTAGTTTGACGGAAAAGTCAAAGAATGAATCTTACAGGTTTCAGAGATTATATCGGAATCTGTACAATCCAGAGTTCTACTGGCTTGCATATAAAAACATATATGCAAATACAGGCAGTATGACTGCCGGTGCAGATGGAACTACCATTGATGGCATGAGTGACGAAAGAATCCAAAGGATTATTGAATCCATGCGAGATAAAAGTTACCTGCCAAAACCTGCGCGCAGGGAATATATTGCTAAGAAAAACAGTAATAAAAAGCGTCCGTTGGGAATCCAGTCGGGCAATGACAAACTGGTGCAGGAAGTAGTGAAGATGATTTTAGAAAGCATTTATGAGCCTGTGTTTAAGAAAACATCTCATGGGTTCAGACCAAACAAAAGCTGTCAGACAGCATTATACCAGATACAGAAAACCTTTACGGGAACGAACTGGTTTGTTGAGGGCGATATACACGCCTGCTTCGACAGTTTTAATCACCACACAATCATCAGATTGCTGAGAAAACGTATTGATGATGAAATGTTTCTACAACTCATCTGGAAATTTCTAAAAGCAGGCTATATGGAGCAATGGACGTACAATCGGACATACAGCGGAGTACCGCAGGGGTCAGGTGTCAGTCCAGTGCTTGCAAATGTGTACCTTCACGAATTAGATAAATTTATGGAGGAATATGCACAGAAATATAACCGAGGAAAGAAGAAACAAATGAACTCCGACTACAAGAAAGTTGTCAAAAAGGCATCCTATTATAGATGTATGGGCAAAAAGAAGTGGGCGGATTTATCTCCAGAAGAACGCTGGGAACGCAATAAACATTTGAAAATGCTTGAAAAGCAAACACGACAGCTAACTCCGACCGAACCTTTGGATGAGACGTATAAACGGATTCAGTACACCCGATACGCTGATGATTTCATCATTGGAGTAATTGGGAGCAAAGCGGACGCAGAACAGATGAAAGCTGACGTCGGCAGATTTCTCAGGGAAGAACTGGATTTGGAAATGTCCGAAACCAAAACCAAAGTTACGCATACAGGAGACAGAGCCAGATTTTTAGGCTATGACATTACGGTATCCAGAAGTCAGGATTTAAAGAAATCCGCAGGAGGATACAAAATCAGAAGCAATGCAGGAGTGGTGAAATTACTTGTACCCAGAGAAAAATGGGTGGGAAAGTTACTGGAATATCATGCAATCAAAATCAAGATTAACGAAAACGGAAAAGAAAGATTTGTTGTAGCCCTACACAGAGGAAAACTGGTAAATCAAAGCGATATAGAGATTCTGGCAAGATATAATGCGGAAGTTCGTGGACTTTACAACTATTATGCCATAGCAAATGATTCCTTCAAGATAGGCAGATTTGCCAATCTTATGAAGTACAGTATGTACAAGACATTTGCCTGTAAGTATAAAACAAATGTTCACGAAATCAAGCGCAGATATTGTGTTGGAGGTCTGTTTACAATCGCATACGATACCAGAGCAGGAAGGAAAATCACGACCTTTTACAGAGACGGGTTTAAGCGAAAAGAATCAGCTACGAAGTTTGACAATGTGAGCGAGCTTCCGCAGTTCTCAAAATACGCTAAAACCAACACTCTGAAACAGAGAGTGGAACGCCATACCTGTGAACTTTGTGGAAAGGATTGCAGAAATCTGGAAATCCATCAAGTAAAGAAACTAAAAGACTTAAAGGGCAATGCGGAGTGGGTACTCCTTATGCGCAAAAGGAGACGGAAAACTCTTGTGGTATGCCCTGAATGTCATAAACTGATTCATTCTTAATACCGTAAATATAATAAGCGGAAAGCCGTATACATCGAGAGGTGTACGTGCGGTTTGGGAGGGAGGGGACGCAAGTCCTGCAAAGGATGAGCTGAACCTTACCTCATGATGAATTTTTATACCTGGGCGGTAATGAAAAAGAGGGGCATAAATATGTCTCAGAACTACTGGGAAAAGAAACGTTGGATACCAATACCTACGGGCAGACCAAGGGGAGAAGCGGAAGTTATTCTGTGAATTTCCAACAGTCTGGAAGGGAACTTCTTACCCCGGATGAAGTGCGGCTTTTGGATAACCGGAAAGCGGTGCTGCTGGTGCGTGGGGAGCGTCCCATTCTGGATGAGAAATATGATCTGCATAAGCATGTGAATGTGAAATATACCGAGGATGGCGGTGCGCCTCCCTATGATTATGCGAAAGCACCGCTGTCCCATGAAGATGTAACCATTGATACCAGGAGATTGGATGATTATGAACTGCTCTCAGCGGAGGAGATCCTCGGCAGGGAACAGTCTTTTTGATTGGAGGAATGCCATTGAAGAAAAGAAATGAAATGCTAAAGAGACAGACAACAAACCATGCCACTGAACCGATGCCTATGGGCAGAGGACCAAAGCGTACCCTTGCTGCGTATGAAGCGCTGGTGCTTACTATGACGGTAGGAGGTATCCCGGTGCTTGCAGCCGGAGATCCCCTGTCAGTCATCAATAACCTGTCCACCTTTATCTTCTCCCTGATCCGGGCCATCGGCTTGATCTTATTGGGATTTGGTGTGGTGCAGGTGGGTTTGAGCTTAAAGAGCCATGATCCCAGCCAGAGAGCCAACGGGTTTCTGACGCTGGCAGGCGGTGTCATCATCACCTTTGCAAAAGAGATTCTGGACCTGATCGTTGGGTAGCAGGTAGAGACAGAAGCGGGCAGGGAGGACATCTTCCTGCCCCCCCGGTAAAGGAGGTGAGACTGTTTGAGTGATAACTGGATCGTGCAGAACCTAAACTCCGCATTATCAACATGGAATGAGAAACTGGCAGAAATCTGGACGCTCCTTACCCAAAGCCTGGAATCCTTTAAGGGCGGGACGATCTGGAGTGTCATCACCGGGATCAACGGGGCTCTGACTGCCATTGGGTATGGACTTTTGGTACTGTTTTTTTTAGCCGGGATCGTAAAGACCTGTGGCAGCTTTACAGAGGCGAACTTCCATTAGAGAACACATATAACTGAATACCGATTAGCTGGTGAAGCACTTGCAACTATCCAAGAAAGAAGCGGATATATGCAGGTGCTTTTCTTTTTCAAAAAATCAGAACACAGCGTCCAAAACCGGCTGTCCTGAAAGGCTACGAGGCGAGAGGGTAAAATCTCCGCCTTTTTTGTACCTTGAAAACTTCACAGCAGCCGCCGGAGGGATACCTGCCGCAGAGGACAGTGCGCCATGATACGAGCGCACCCTCTGCTTCATTCATGCACAGCAGGGGCAGTGACAACGCCGCTTTGGGAAAGCGCGGAACCGTATGGACTGGCTGTGCCTACATATCCCCGTCCTTACGGCAGGGATATAAAAATTTTAAGGAGGTCAAGTGCTTATGGACAGAAAGAAAACCAGACGAAAGAGAAAGGAGGAGGCCCATGCAGAAGCTGAACATGGTGGACGCAGACACCCTGCTCTATCAGCCGCTTGACAAGCCCCGTTTTGTAGTAGACGGCCTGCTCCCCACGGGGCTGATTCTTTTTTGCGGCTCACAGAAAATCGGCAAAAGCTGGCTTATGCTGAAACTCTGCTTATGCGTGTCGGCGGGGCTGCCTTCTGGGAAATGGAAACGAGGAGGGCGATGTGCTGTACCTCTGTTTAGAGGACACCTTTTTCCGCATACAGGACAGGCTTTTCCGATTGACGGACGAGGCGGACAGCCGCCTGCACTTCGCGGTGGCAAGCTGCAAGCTGACGGCGGGGCTGATCGTGCAGTTGGAGGACTATCTGAAGGAGTACCCCGACAGCAGGCTCATTGTGATTGATACCTTGCAGAAGGTACGTACCGCCTCAAAGGACAACGCCTATGCCAGCGATTACGGGGATATTTCCCAGATTAAGGAGTTTGCGGACAGACATTCCCTTGCAGTGGCAGTTGTCCACCATATCCGCAAGCAGAACGACAGCGATGTGTTCAACAAGGTATCGGGAACAACAGGGCTGACGGGGAGCGCAGATGCGACCTTTGTTTTGGAAAAGGAAACGAGGGCTTCCGATACAGCAAGGCTCTACTGTGTGGGCAGGGACATCGAGTATCAGGAGTTTGTCCTGCGCTTCTGTGCGTGCAGTTGGGAGCTGGTGGAGCGAAAAGGGCAGGAACAGCTTGCAAGGGAAAGCATACCGCCTGTTCTTTTTCGGCTGGTGGCGTTTATGCAGGATAAAGAGAACTGGCGCGGCACAGCGACGGAACTTCTGGAGGGATGGAGGAAACAGACACGCCGCCTACGGTCATTACCAAGTGGCTCAACGAGTACCGCACCCCGTTTCTTACAGACCACCATATCCGTTATGAGTACCGCAGGAAGAAAGAGGGCAGGCTGATTGCGCTCATCAGGCAGGCGGATGACGGTGGGAGTGAAACGCCCCCTGCGTCTGTCATTGACGCTGCGGCAGAGTGAAACAGGCCAGTCCTGCCTGCGGGTGACAGGGGTGACGGTGGTGACAGCAGGTTTGGGATACCCCCGCCCCTGTCACCCTTCGGGAGAACACCCCATAAACGCCGGTGTGCAGGCGTGGGCTTTCCCCGCCTCTTTCGGCGCGTCAAGCCACCCCTGCGGTCAGAAAAACCGCCCCCGGTTTTTCCGACCTACGTTTACAGGGTGTAACACACTACACCTTGCAAGCAAGGCAGTGTGCCAGACGTTCCCTCTGGACTCCCTTTTTGCAGGGCTTGCGCCCTGCTTCCCCGCCGCCTGCGGCTGCGGAAAAGGCGGTGACGGTGACAGTGCCATACAGTTTTAGGGGGTATCCCAAAAGCACCGTCATCACTGTCACCACCGTCACCCCGTCACCGCCCAAAGAACACCCGCCGAAAAAAGAAAGAAGGAGGTCAATGTTATGACCTATGCAATTCTGCGTTTTCAGAAACGCAAGGCAGGCTCCGTGCTGCCTGTGAACGCCACAATGAACGGAAGAAAGAAGCGTATAAAAGCAATCCTGATATTGCTCTGGAACGCTCCAAATACAATTATCACCTTATCCAGCCGCCGCGCTACACCTACAAAAAGGAGATTAACCGCATGGTACAGGAGGCGGGCTGCAAGGTGCGGCGTGACAGTGTGATGATGGTGGAAACCTTATCACCGCTTCTCCCGAATTTATGAACCGCTTACCGCCGGAGGAACAGAAAGCCTATTTTACAAGGGCGCTGGATTTTATCGCGGAACGTGTGGGAAAAGGGAATATCCTCTCTGCCATCGTCCATATGGACGAGAAAACACCCTATATGCACCTCTGTTTTGTGCCGGTCACACCAGAGGGGAAGCTGTCTGCCAAATACTTTTTAGGCAACCAGAAGAAACTTTCCGAGTGGCAGACCGCCTACCATGAGCGAATGTCGTCGCGGTGGAAGGAACTGGAACGAGGGCAGTCCTCTATGATTACGGGGAGAAAGCATATCCCGTCATGGCTCTTTAAATTGGGCGGGCAGCTGGATAAACAGTATGAGGAAATCGTCAAAGCCTTGTCGGACATCAACGTCTTTAATGTGGGGAAAAAGCGGGATAAGGCGCTCACCCTGCTCTCTGCATGGCTGCCGGAGGCGGAGAGGTTTTCAAGAGAGATCGGGAAACAGAGCGCCTATATCGACAGCCTCAAAGAAAAAATAGACCGTCAGGAGGATTATGCAGGGCGGCTCCAAGAGGCGAAATATGAGGAAGAACAAAAGGTACGAAAAGCCAACCAGAGGATTTTTGAATTGCAGCGCACCAACCAGCAGTTGGAACGCCTGCTTAAGAAAATCCCGCCCGAAGTGTTGGAGGAATTGCAGAGGCAGCACAAAAACAGGTCAAGAGAAAGGTAGGAAAGCCATTGAAAAAACAGGATTTTACGGTATTGAAGATTGCAGATTTACACCCGTTTCCCGATAACCCGTTTCGTGTAGCAGAGGACGGGCAGCTTGCGGAACTGGCAGAGAGTATTAAAGAGTTTGGCGTAGTAACGCCCATCATTACCCGTCCGAAGGAGGACGGGAACGGATATGAGGTCATCGCAGGACAGCGGCGTGTCCGCGCTTCACAGCTTGCAGGGATAGAAACCGTCCCTGCTTTTGTTTTGCCTTTAGACCGTGACAGGGCGATTATCACCCTTGTGGACAGCAATATCCAGAGGGAAAATATCCTGCCAAGCGAGAGGGCTTTCGCTTACAAGATGAAGCTGGAGGCGATGAAAAGGCAGGGCTTTCGCTTACAAGATGAAGCTGGAGGCGATGAAAAGGCAGGGGTTTCGCACAGATTTAACTTCGTCCCAACTTGGGACGAAGTTGCGGACAGATGAAAATATAGCGCAGGGGTTTGGCGTAGGAAAGACCACCGTACAGCGATTTATCCGCCTGACAGAACTGATCCCGCCGCTGTTGCAGATGGTGGACGAGGGGCAGATTGCCCTTACCCCTGCGGTGGAACTATCTTTTTTGAAGAAGGACGAGCAGGAAAACCTTCTGATGACGATGGAGAGCGAGGACGCTACCCCCTCTCTTTCACAGGCGCAGCGCATGAAAAAGTTGAGCCAGAGTGGGCGGCTGGATATGGATGCCATCTTTGCCATTATGACCGAGGAAAAGGCAAACCAAAAGGAAACGGTGAAGATCGGCATGGAGAAGCTGCGGAAATATTTTCCCAGAGACGCTACGCCCAAACAGATGGTAGATACGATTCTCCGCCTTCTGGAGCGTGAATTGCAGAGGAAACGAAACCGCGACAGCCGCTGATCTTCTTTTTGAGGAAGTAAAGCAGAAAGGAAAGAGGTTTGATGAAAGACATTCAATTTGAAATCGTAAAGGAAATCGCTGTCCTCTCCACAAGCGACAGCGGCTATACAAAAGAACTTAACCTGATTGCATGGAACGGGAACGAGCCGAAATATGACATCCGCAGCTTCTCTCCCAAACGAGAGAAATGCGGAAAGGGCATTACGCTGACAAAGGCGGAGGCGAAAAGCCTTCTGGCGGCTCTGAAAAAGGAACTGGAAGATTGAAATTTTGAAGGGAGGATACGCCTATGGCAAAGACGATGGAGCGTCCGAAAATCATTGTGCAGGCGGTTTATACGGGCGGCGCAGATATGCGGGAATGTTTTGTTTCCCTGTTAGTCCGCGAGGTACAGAAAGGAAACTGCTCTGTCCGCACCTTTGTGATTATAAAGCAACCGCAATACAATGAGGGCAGAAACCAAACAAAGGAGGCGATTTAAATGGTGGTATTAAGAGCAGCTTTATACTGCCGCTTATCCAAAGACGATATGCTTCAGGGAGACAGCGAAAGCATTAAGACGCAGAAAACCCTGCTGACACAGTATGCAAAGGAGCATGGCTTTCTGGTGGCGGAAATCTATGTGGACGACGGTTACAGCGGTCTGAATTTTGACCGCCCCAGTTTTAACCGTATGCTTGATGACATCGAGGCGGGAAAGATTGATGTGTTGATTACAAAGGATTTATCCCGTTTGGGGCGCGACCATCTGAAGGTTGGGCATTTCACAGAGATTTACTTCCCGATGAAGAACGTGCGGTATATTGCGATCAATGACGGTGTGGATACTGCGAACAAGAACAACGATATAGCGGCTCTGAAAAATGTGATGAACGAGTTTTACAGCAGGGATAACTCCAGAAAAGTCCGTTCCTCTATCCGCGCAAGGGCAAAGGCGGGGCTGTACCGTTCTGCCTTTAACCCCATCGGCTACCGCAAATCCCCGTATAACCACAACCGGCTGGTGATGGATACGGAAACCGCGTGGATTGTAAAACGGATCTTTGAACTTGCCAACGCAGGCATGGGAGCGCATAAAATCGCTGCTGTGTTCCGCAGGGAGCAAGTGCCTGCCCGTCATGGTGCTGCACAGCCGGGGTGAAAAGGACTACTCCAAGCGGTTTGAAAATCCAGAGAACAAGTATGAATGGTCACACACCGTCATACGGAACATTATTTCAAATCCCCTGTATTTAGGCACTGCGTCATGTGCAAGACCGAGAGTATCTTTAAAGTCAACGCTTATAAAAAAAGTGCCGAAAGAGGAATGGATCGTCGTAGAAAATACCCACGCGCCCCTTGTGACGCAGGAGGTGTTTGACGGGGCGAATGAAAAGATTTTGAGCCGCCGGAGGGATACGAACGATAACTTTGTATCCCCCTTTGCAGGGCTTGTAAAGTGCGGCACCTGCGGAAAGGCGTTGGGCCTGCGCTACTGGACGGAAAAAAGGCACAGGATTTATGTGTGTACCGCTTACGCCCATGATACGAAAGCCTGCACAGACCACCGTATTTTCTATGATGATTTATATAAGGCGGTGCTGGCGGATATTCAGTATCACGCCCGCCTTGCCTATGAGGACAGGGAAAAAGCGGTGGCCCTGGCGGTAAAGATGAACGCCAAAGCAGAGGGAAACAAGGGAAAAAGCAGCGCCGAGAGGCTGAAAACAGCAAAGAAACGCTATGACGAGGTGACAAGGCTGTTTGACCGTCTGTATGAGGACAGCGTATCGGGGCGTATCTCCAATGAGAACTTCCACCGCCTGATGGAAAAGTACCAGAACGAGCAGGAACAGCTTTTAGGGCAGATACAGGCGTTAGAAGCCGCCATGCAGGAGGTAAAGGACAATCAGGAGAACGCTGTCAGGTGGGCGGAACTGATGGCGCAGTATGTGGGGATACAGGAACTTACCGCTGAAAATCTCAATCTCCTTGTGGAACGGATCGAGGTCTATGACCGCAGGGAAACCAATGCCGGGGCAGAACAGATGATTAAAATCTGTTACCGCTTCGGCGGTTACATAGGGGAACGGATATTTGCCGCAAAGGTGCTGAAACACCCGAAAAAAGAACATATCCGTCAGCCAGAGGAAAGGAGACGCAATGAAGAAGTATCACTTGTATCTTAGCGAGGAAGAAAGGCAGCTTGTCGTCCATGCCCTGATTGGGTTTCGCAACAGGCTGATTGCCGGAGGAAGATATACAGACTGTGTGGACGAACTGCTGATGAAAGTCATGTACGCAAAGACGAAAAAAGTAAAAATACGATAACGGAGGGAACGACAATGGAAAAATCCATCTTTGAAAAAATGGGCGGTACATATGAACAGCGGGGAGACTATCTTCTCCCCTGCCTTATCTTACCAGCCGAAAAAGAACAGCCCATAGGCATATGGGGACAGCGGCATTTGCGGTATCTGAAGGAATACCGCAGAGCCACCTACATAACGCTTCTCACAAGCGGCAGGCTGAACAGTTACCTTGCTGATGTGGACAGGCAGGCGCAAACTCTCTTTTTTCGGTTAGTAAAAGCCATGACTGAACAGGAAGGTATAACAGAGCAGCTAAAGACAGAAAAACAGATGGAATGGGTGAGAAAATTAAATAATATTAACAATAGAGCAAAAGAAATAGTAAACTATGAAATCATATATAAAATATAAGATTTTATATATTAGTTTCTAACGATTATGTTAATGCAAACGCCTCTCCAACGTTCAATAATTATTGACAATATGGAGCAAATATGATAATCTTCTTTTTGAAGATAAATGAATTATCAAAAAGAAAACGTTTATTAAAGGAGGCATAAATTTGAGTTATTGTTCCGACTTAACAAGAGAACGAATTATGGAATGTGCGAAAGCGGAATTTTTAAAAAAGGGTTTTCAAGCAGCACAGCTTAAAGATATTGTTGCCGCAGCAAAGGTTACAACAGGTGCTGTATATCGTCACTTCAAGGATAAAGAGGCGTTGTTTTTTGCGTTGATTGAAGATGTTTACCATTATACGTTAGATTTTTTGGACAATGTGGAGTCTTATGATACGGTTGGAATCAAAGAAGCCATAGAGAGGGATTCTATTGAATCGTCATACATGCAGGCTATGAAATATGTTAACTACATGTATGAACATTTTGAAGAATATCAACTCCTGTTGAAATACAGCAAAGGTTCTCGCGTTGAAAACTTTATAGAAGAAATTGCAGATCAATATACGAAGCAAAATGCCCAATTTGTAAAAGCGGCATATGAAGCTGGATATGCTAAATGTCTGCCAAGCGATATAGAAATACACATTTTGACGCATGGATATATTACTGCACTATGCGAGTGTATTTTGCACGACGTTCCTTATGAAAAAGCGGAGGATTATGTAAAAAATATCATCAAATTCCAGCATTATGGATGGTATGGTGTATTAGGGCTTCCGATTAAATAAGTGGCTGTTGCCATTTATTTTTGCATATCGGTTAGTTTTTTCTAACTTTTTTGAGGAGGACTTTTCATGGAGAAAAAAACAAAACCAGGAGCAATTCAGCAGTTGTTGGATTATGCCGGAGATAATAAAAAACAATTATACTTTTCAACCTTTCTTGCGACACTGGGGGAATTATTCGGTATGACTCCATTCATTGCAGTATCGTTATTAGTCTCTGGGTTATTTAACAAAACAGCTACTATTCAGAATGTATTGATTCTATTTGTAGTCGCTTTAGGTGGTCATGTGCTGAAATTGTGGCTTACATATCAGTCATCTTTCATGTCTCATAAGGCCACATATAAAATACTGAAAAATATTCGCAGTACGATTGCAGATAAAATGCTTCGTGTTCCTATGGGTATCATGCTGGATACACCAACGGGGAATTTCAAAAATTTGATGGCAGATACGGTTTCTAAATTGGAGGATTCGATGGCGCATTTCATGCCAGAGATAACTTCTAACATAGTAGCGCCTTGTGTTGTATTATATTGGTATTTATCTTGATTGGCGTATGGGATTAGCCGCATTGATAACAATTCCTCTCGGCCTTTTGGGATATATTGGAATGATGAAAGACTATGTAAATAAAAGCACTACTTATATGAAATCGCAGAACGCAATGAACAGTACACTGGTTGAATATGTAAACGGGATAGAGGTTATTAAGGCATTTAATCAGGGAAATACCTCTTATAGTAAATTTACAGGTGCTATCAATTTCTTTCATGACAGCACTCTGGATTGGTGGAAGCAGAGCTGGCTTTGGTCAGCAGTCATTCAGGCTGTAATGCCTACAACATTGTTGGGGACGTTACCGATTGGAGCATGGCTTTATATGACTGGAACATTACCTCTGTCAGATTTTATCACCTGTATTATCCTTCCCATTGGATTTATTGCTCCGCTTATGCGAGTAGGAAAATACTCTGAACAATTTAATATGGTGAAAGCCTGCCTTGACCAAATACGGGATTTTATTGAGAAGCCAGAACTGAGTCGTCCAGAAAAAAATGTTGTGCTAGATGGAACAGCCTATCGGTTTGAAAATGTTTCCTTCGCTTATAATGAAACGGACGTCTTAAAAAATGTATCCTTTGAAATAAACCCCGGTACGGTTTCAGCGATTGTCGGTCCTTCCGGCTCTGGTAAATCAACAATCGCAAAGCTCATGGCTGGATTTTGGGATACTACAAAGGGAAAGGTTATTTTCGGCGGAAAGAATATCAAAGAGATTCCTTTCGCACAGTTGATGGATGAAGTCAGTTATGTAGCACAGGACAATTTTTTGTTTGATGAAAGTATCCGTGAAAATATTAGAATCGGTAAGCCGAGTGCGACGGACGATGAAGTGGTAGCTGCCGCAAAAGCTGCCTGCTGTCATGATTTTATCGTAAAGTTAGAAAACGGATATGATACAAATGCAGGAGATGCAGGAGGAAAACTTTCTGGCGGAGAGCGTCAGAGAATTACCATCGCAAGGGCGATTCTTAAAAACGCAAGAGTAATTATCCTTGATGAAGCTACTGCTTATGCTGATCCAGAGAATGAGTATCTCATTCAAAGTGCTATCAGCAAACTTGTAAAAGGAAAAACACTTATTGTGGTAGCTCACCGCCTTGCGACAATCCAGAACGCAGATCAAATTCTTGTGGTGGAAAATGGAAAAATTGTTGGCTGTGGCAGGCAGGAAGAACTTTTGTTAAAATGCCCGCTTTATCAAAGATTGTGGAGTGATTATGTAAGCTCGGCGGATCAAGTGGAAGGAGGAAAAGTTTGATATGCTTTCAATCATAAAGAGGATTTTGAGATTATCTGGAAAATATCGTTTCCGTGTAATTGCCGGACTGATTTTCAATGCTCTGAAATCCTGTTGCGCAGCGTTTGTATTTTTTGCGGTACTGTTAGTTATGTTAAATATCGAACATTTAACATCCGCTGTTATATGGCAAGCATTTGGAATTATTGCTCTTAGTGTTTTGGGGCGTTTTTTGTTTCAGTATTTGAGCGATGTGCTTATGAGTGCGTCTGGATATAAAATTTTTCGGGAGAAGCGTCTTGAAATTGGAAATCAACTCAAACGGGCGCCGATGGGATATTTTACAGAAAATAATCTTGGTACTGTACAAACTGTATTGACAACAACAATTTCCGATCTGGAAGGGAATTGTATGCTTGCACTAACATTTTTGGTAGGCGGTTTTGTTCAGGCACTTGCCATGACATTGATGTTGAGTGTGTTTTGCTGGCAGATTGGGCTTTTAGCTTTAGCAGGAATTTTAGCGGGAATTTTTGTGTTAGGACAGATAAAAAAGCGGGCTGCGCGCATACAGAAGATATGCAAAATGCCCAAGAATTATTGGTGGGTAACGCATTAGAATACATAAAAGGAATTTCTGTTCTACGCATATTTGGAAAAGGAAAAGAAGGAAAAGGAAAAGTAGATCAAGCCTTTGAAAATAAGTGTCGCAGCGATATAGCGGTTACAATCTCTACTGCCGGAATTATGAAGTTATATGAAGCTGTATTTAAGATTACCAGTTGTTTGTTATTTTTATTGTCCGCTTTACTTTACTTATGGGGAGTTATTGCGTTGCCCTATTGCCTTTTGTTCATCATTTGTGCATTTTTAATGTTTATGGAATTGGAGTTGATGAATGACGGTGCTTTTTTGAGTAAAATGCTTGCTACACAGTTAGATCGGCTGGATCTCATTTCAGATATACCTGTTTTGGATACCGATGGAAAGGAGATTGTTCTGGAATCATATGACATTGAACTGAACGATGTTACTTTTGCTTATGATACCCGTCAGGTTTTAGATGGAATCAGCTTAAAAATCCCCCAGAATTCTACATGTGCTATCGTTGGGCCTTCAGGTTCGGGAAAAACAACTCTGTGTAATATAATTGCAAGATTCTGGGATGTAAACTCCGGTAGTGTTAAAATTGGAGGACATGACGTAAGAGAATTTACTTGTGACAGCCTTTTGTCATATGTAAGTATGGTATTTCAAAAAGTTTATTTATTCAATGATACGATTGAAAATAACATCAAATTTGGAAAACCTAATGCGTCTCATACAGAGTGGTAGAGGCTGCTAAAAGAGCTTGCTGTCATGATTTTATAGAAGCGCTCCCACAAGGCTATGAAACGATGATAGGAGAAGCTGGCTCAACTTTGTCTGGAGGCGAAAAGCAGAGGATTTCAATAGCAAGGGCAATATTGAAAGACGCGCCTATCGTTATTTTGGACGAAGCAACATCAAGCGTAGATCCAGAAAATGAAAAGGCTCTTTTAGACGCGATCTTTGAATTGACAAAAAATAAAACATTGATTTCAATCGCTCACAGGTTATCTACTGTTCGGACGGCAGATCAAATTATTGTCATTGATCAAGGACATATTGCTCAAAGGGGAACTCATAAGGAATTATTAGAAGAAGGGATTTATCGTACTTTTCTGGAGTGTCGGGAAAAATCCATTAGTTGGAAGTTGTGAGGTACGTTGCCATGAAAAAACAATTTCCAATTATATCCTTTGAACATGTTTCTTTTCAGTATGAGGGGCAGACACGGGAAAATCTAAAAGATATAAACCTTACTATAAAATCGGGAGAATTTCTTGTTATTACCGGGCAAAGCGGATGTGGAAAGACCACTTTAACCAGATGTATCAATAATTTAATTCCGCGCTTTTTTGAAGGAACATTATCAGGCGAAGTCATTGTATCGGGACGTTCTATAAAAGAGTCGGATGCTGGTGAGGCTGGTAAAGAGATTGCTTCAATTTTTCAAGATCCTCGCAGTCAATTTTTTACTACAAATAGTTCCAGTGAGGTTGCATTTGCCTGCGAAAACTATGGAATTTCACATGAAGAAATTGTTAAACGTGTTGACAGAGCCTTTCAGTCGTTGAATATGGAGGATTTAAAAGACAGAGATATTTTTACCCTGTCCAGTGGAGAAAGGCAAAAAATAGCTTTTCTTGCAGCGACTGCTCTTAATCCTCAAATTTATGTATTGGATGAACCTTCGGCTAATTTAGATATTCATACAATTTTGCAGGTAAGAGAGATTCTTTTTGCTTTAAAAGCCGCTGGACACACGATTGTTGTTTCAGAACATAGATTATTCTATCTATATGGGCTTGCAGATCGTTTTTTAGTTATGAAGGAGGGACAAATTTTCGAAGAATTAACAGGCAAGGAAATGGCAGAGTTATCTGTTTCTCAAATGCACACAGGAGCTTCGTCCGTTAAATCTAAGCACAATACAAATAGAAAGGAAAAAATTTATTTGTCACTCGACAGTATTTTTCCAAATTAAAGATTTGAGTTTTTCGCATAAGTCCATGCCGGAGCTTCTTCATAACATTTCGTTAGAAGCCTGTAAAGGAGAAACGATTGCCTTGATTGGAGAAAATGGCTGTGGAAAAACAACATTAGGAAAAGTCCTGTCTGGTCTGATTCGCTGCCGCCGAGGGGCATTTTCCATTGACGGTCAGACTGTGAAGCAACGAAAATTAGCCGACTATGTGTACTTTGTTATGCAAGAAGCAGATCACCAGCTTTATACAGACAGTGTGGCGGAAGAACTAAGACTAGGCAACAAAAAAATCCAAGATATAGACGAAAAGATAGATAGTGTTTTGAAAATGCTCCATCTGGAAAACTTTAAAAACTGCCATCCGTATGCTCTATCAGGCGGTCAAAAACAGAGGCTGACAATAGGAGCCGCAATGCTTTCAGAAAAACCGATCCTTGTTTTGGACGAACCAACAAGTGGGTTAGACTGGGATAATATGTGTGCTGTTGCTAATGCTGTTAATTATATGCGTGAAACTGGAAAACTGGTCTTTATCATTACGCATGATCTGGAGTTTATCAGCTTGACTGCGACACGCGCTCTGCTTTTGAAAGAAGGGAACATTAAAGATGATTTACAAATGACGGAACAAAACAATTTCAAAATCGTAAAGAGTTTTATGATGGAGGAAGGTGGTGAATAAATTGAAAAAGCATGGTATATATTACGATTCTCGCATAAAACTTCTGTTGATTCTATTGACATCAGCTTTGGCATTTGCTTTGGGTGGAGGCTTAACAGGCTTGTTACTGTTTGGAGTTGTTTCCCTGTTTGCTTTGTTAAGTGGACTTTGGAAAACAAGTATCAAATTTGCAATAGTTTATATAGTTCTGCTTATGTTGGCGCAAGTCTTCCAATTCATTTATCTTCCGTGATAACATTCTTTTTACTAAGAATTTTGACTATTGCACTTGCTCTGAATATTCTGTTTCAGACTACGGAAATATCGGAATTGATAGCAGCGCTTCAGGCAAGTCATATCCCCCAAGTAATCGTGATACCAGTGGCTATCATATTAAGGTTTCTACCATCCTTGAAACAAGATGTTCTTTATATAAAACAGGGAATGAAAACGAGGGGCGTAGGATTGTCCTTTTGGAGGATAATAAGTCATCCAGCACAGACATACGAAGGCTTTTTAATCCCCATACTTATGCGCCTTCTGATGACAGCGACAGAATTATCCGCATCAGCAGAAACGCGAGGCATCAGCTATCCTTGTGAAAAAACTCATTATATATTAGTTGATTTCCGCTTAAGAGATAGTATTTTATTGATAGGTATGCTTGCTCTTTTTGCGGTTGTCATATGGACATCGTTCCAATCAATATCATTATTTTAAGGAGGATTTATTTCATGCAAACCGAAAACAAAAAAGGCTTTCAAGTAAAGGACTTGATCGTTACAGCTCTGTTATCTTTGTGCGCACTTGTTATCTATATTCTTTGTGCGTTTCTGTCTTTTTCTCCGTACACGATGTTAGTGGTAAGCCCATTGTGGGCACTACTAGCTGCTATTACCTACTTTCTTGTAGCAGCCAAAACTAAGAAGCCGTGGGCGCTGTTTATTTTTTGTGCGGTAACAGGCATTTATGGATTTTATCCGCCTATGATAATTTGCTGCCTTATTGCTGGCATTATTTCTGCATTGATCGCGTGGAAAACAGGCTGTACTAATGGAAAGACGCTTACGATTAGTTATATCATTTACATGATTTTGACGGCGTTCAGCGGTACATATATTCCGTTCCTGTTTTTCTCAAAGCAAACACTTGAGCAGTATGCAGGAATGTTTGGGGAAAGCTATTTGGGAATTTTACAGACGTTAGTATCACCTGTAACAGCTATCATAATGCTTGTCGTTGTTGCTATTTGTGCTTTTATCGGTGCGCTTATTGCTAAAAAATTGCTTAAGAAGCATTTTAAAAAAGCAGGCATGGTGTAAATGAAGTGATCATATTTGTCGGGAGGAGGCGTGCTATATGTCTTTAACATCTTCTATGGAGGACTTTTAGAGGCTGTGCTGGTGCTTCAGAAACAAAAGGGGTATGCCCGCTGTGTAGATGTATCAGAGTTTTTAGGGGTTACAAAGCCCTCTGTAAGCAGAGCTGTAAAAGAACTTTCTAAAAAGAAATGTTTGCTAAAAAAAGACGATGGCACACTCTCTTTGACAGAGCAAGGACAGAGTATTGCGAAACAAATTTACTGAGAAACCACCGATTTTTCACCAAAACAGCTTATTAAAGCAGGCGTTCCCTGTGATAATTGCGGAAGCCGACGCCTGCAGGCTCGAGCATGGTTAATCAGCGAAACTAAGTTTGCGAGCCTAGAAAGAGGCGCAACACAGGAACACAAATAAATTTAATAGCTCTATTCTCCTGCCCGTTCAACGGGAAAAGAAAAAAACGTTGCAGGGCAGGTGATTTTGTGTGCCTGTAAAATGGTGGCGGTTTTGAAGTACATTTCAAGTCCGCCGCTTTTTTCTGCATGAAAGAACTTTTGCGGGATAGCGTGGCGGATCAGGAGCAAACCGCCATGAAATACATTGACTGTAAACCAATTACACCGTTAAAAAAATTCAAACTATTCAACAGAATGTGTCTACCAGTCAATGCGAAAATAGTCATAATTTAACTGAATATCTCACTTTTTGCACCCAGATAGTCGTTTTTTGTTGTCTGGGCGTTTTTCTGTCCTTATGCGTCTGGACGCATAAGATACATAGAAAGTGCCGCGCTCCGCCTGCCAATCTGAATTTTCAAAAAATTCAGATTGGAGGTAAAGGAAAGTGGCATATAACCACGGAAAAGAGGAACGCAAGTGGCGGCTCTGGAAAGAGGCGGAAGAAAAGATTTTACGGGCATATGGCGTTGATGAAAATATCATTGAAGAAATCCGTATCTATGACCGGGCCGAGTTTAATTCAGACCGTCGCTTTTACAGGCGGCTGAACGATATGGAGGAATACATAGAAAAGGTTGCCGATAATGGGCTGAATACGGAAATTAAAACAGTTTCCGCACTACTTGATGAAGTTGAAAATGAACACTTATATGCTGCCCTACTTAAGGTGGACAAGCATACATTGGAAATTGTCTTATTGAAAATGCAGGGGTATTCCACCAAAGAGATTTCCGCTATGTTACAGCTAACAGAAAAAGCTATTTACAAGAGAATGGACAGGCTGCGGAAAAAATTAAAAATATTTGATGACTAAGGGGAGAATTACATTCTCCTGCGGGCTATCGGGTGAGAGGACAAGCAGCCTCTCACCCACTTTTTTTGCAGGAGGACGTAACAATGGCGATACCTAAAAGGTCATATTGGCTTCGGAAAGTAGTGTCGGAAGAAGGCATGAGTTATCACATCAGTTTTCGGGACGGGCAAGGAAAAATTCAAGAGTTATGTGTATCGTATGACTTTTTCATGGCGTTTCGGAGACTGGAACTTGATGAAAGAAAATTAGAAAATTGGGACTATCGGCACAAAGAGTTTTCAGACATCATGGAGGAGACTTTTGAACTGGCGGGCATTGCGGCTCCCTAAAAGTATCGAGGAGAGGATTCTTGAGGAAGAAAGGACAGAATTTCTCCACAGAGCGATCAATACACTGCCAGAAATTCAGAGGCGGCGATTCCTGCTCTATTATGAGTGTGACTATAAATGCTACGAAATCGGAGCAATGGAACATCGGAGTGCCGCTGCAGTAGCTAAATCCATCGCCAGTGCCAGAAAAAAGGTAAAAGAGCAGATGAGGAAATATCTGAGCGCATAGCTTTAAAAGCGTACCCTTGTATCTTCGGATATGAGGGTATTTGTTTTGTGTTCTTTAATGGAAATTTACAGACATGAAAAAGCCGGAACATGCCTCAAAGCCTTTATCCGGTTTGCACTGGCACAAGGCGCCATCATGTATGGCATGGAATTGATGACAGCCCTGTTTTCCATTGTACAGGGGATCGTGTCTACTATCATGGCACAGTCGGGGATGACAAACGGGGGTGTGACAGAGCTCCCGGCAGAGATCGTGGAAAAGATCGAATCAGTAGGGATGCTGGAATCCATTCCCTTGTGGATCGTGACACTGCTTGGAAGCCTTCTGATCACAGTGCTGTCTTTTATCATGATCCTTACAGTATATGGAAGGATGTTCAAGCTGTATATGTATACCGCCATTGCACCCATCCCCATTTCCACCTTTGCGGGAGAGCCTTCCCAGTCGGTGGGAAAGAACTTTATCAAGTCCTATGCAGGGGTGTGTCTGGAAGGGGCGATCATTGCACTGGCCTGCATCATTTTTTCCGTCTATTCTGCCAGTCCGCCGGCCATTGGGGATACGTCCTTAAGTGCAGTGACCATTGTGTGGAATTATGTAGGGGAATTGGTGTTCAATCTGCTGGTGCTGGTGGGTGCGGTGAAAGCATCTGACCGGATCGTAAAAGAAATGATGGGATTATAGGAGGAAAGAACCATGCGTAAAGAAATATATGAGAAAAATGGAAATCAGGAAAGCAGTGATACACTGCCTTTTCATTGGGAATTTGGCAAGGAAGAGATCACCTTGAAAGTGTCCAGCTATGCCTATGGAAACGGGCTTGCGGTTTTGATATACAGCCAAAGTGAAGGGGAGTTGGAACTATTTGGTGATTTGACGGTGAATCTCCCAGGCGGGTATGGGCTGGAACCCCAAGAAGCATTTGTAAGCGGTGATTTTACGAAGGACAAGCTGGCATTCATCAAAAAGAACAGGCTGGGAAAGGTGCTGCCGGGACAAGCCCGTTCAGGATTTGCCACCTACACCCCGGTGGCATTCGACTTTTCAAGGCTTGCCCAGTATGACCGGGAAGGGGTGGAAGAATTTTGCAGACAATGGGGATTGGATATTCCAAAAGAACAGGAAAAAGTCCAAGGGAAATCGACAGGAAAAAAGAAA